>Ga0098059_1000771_pt1 | contig 17346 bp, 12 predicted proteins | sample 20_taG_FD_92580 | JGI IMG/M metagenome (GOLD analysis project Ga0098059, IMG submission 92580) | Marine viral communities from the Subarctic Pacific Ocean - 20_ETSP_OMZ_AT15318 metaG | ecosystem: Environmental > Aquatic > Marine > Oceanic | place: Subarctic Pacific Ocean | collected 2015-01-19
AAATTATCTATGGCTGTTCGAGGTGACCATAATACTATTTCTAAATTAACTACTCAAACTCTATTTGGTTTTGGTATGGAAGTAACTGAAGCAGGAGAATTAACAGATAAATTCGCGCATGCTATACAGAAATCTCTTATTGAATATCAAGATTTAACAAGCGCTATTAAGTTTGCTCTACCTTTCTTTACTGCTACAGGGCAAAGTATAGACCAACTATTAGGGTCTTTACAAGTCTTGACTAATAGAGCTTTAGAGGCTGGTATTGCAGGTCGTGGTTTAAGACAGGCACTAGCAGAATTTGCGGAAAGTGCTGAAGATAATCAAGCTGCCTTCCGAACCATGGGAATTGATATTCTCAATGCTGAAGGCGAAATGAAGCAATTAACAGAAATTGCTAAAGACTTTGCGGCTGTTGTAGGTCCTGAAACAGCTAGCAATACAGAGTTATTAACAACTCTTATACAGGACTTAAATGTACGTGGTGCAACCGCGTTTATTCACTTAGTTCAGAACGCTGAAGAATTTGAACAGGCAGTTCTCGATACTGCAAATGCTGGTGGAGAGCTAGATGAGATGGTTAGAATTCAGAACGAATCTATTACCGCTCAAATGCAAATTCTGAAAAACAATGTGAGAGCTATTTTTACTATGAAAACTGCTAATGATGATGGAACTGACAGTATTAATGATTTCCATCAAGGCGTATTAGATTTAATAGCTTCTATGCGTCATTTAATAGTAGTAGAACAAGAGGGCACATATGTTTTAACAAATTTTGGTATGAATTTACGAAACATAGCTATAACTGGAGTTCAATCTTTTACTCAATTAACAGAGAAATTAGTAGAGATAATAAATGATTTTACTAAAGCAGGATTTTTAAATCTATCTATGCTACAAGCTTATTTCCTACCATTAAAGGTAGTAGTAGAAATGATTGAGAGATTAGGTCCTAATATTATAAAAATGATAATATGGATGAGAATCCTTAATTCGTTACTACCAATATCAACTTTAATGCAATGGGCCTACGCAGCAGCAGTTCAGGCAGCTGCGGTAGCAGAAGCTAGAGCTATTCAATTAAGAATTAAAGCAGCTGCGGTAACTCAACAAATGACAATGGCAGTACAGGCCGGAACCGCAGCAAATGTAGCGTTTACGGCATCAATGGCGGGTCCAACAGGTATGCTTAAAGGGTGGATAACATTACTAAGCCCTATACGTCTTGCTATTGTAGCTATTGTAGCGACAACGGCAGCTTTAGTGGCTTCTGTTATTCATATAAGGGGAGCAATTGAAGGTATTATAATTGGATTAAAGATGTGGAAAGGTATGTTTAGAGCTGCAATTCAACCACTTGTAGATTTAGCAGAGGACTTAGCAGAGAGATTTGGAATGGTCTTTGGTAAATATGGACAAGATGATTCACGTGCATTATTTATTAATTTGATGAATGAAATAGGCGCTATTCTTGCTACAGCTGTGTTATTAATCTCAAAGTTGATAGCATGGGTTGTTAGATTTTCATTACACGTGTGGGAAATTCATATAGGTCCTAATCTAGCAAGAATATTAGAATTTGCTGATTACGTTAAATCAGGAGATTTTTCTAGAGATATGGGCCAAGCTTACGATGATAGGATTGGCACTCCAATGCATAACTTTAAAAAAGATTATGGTCTCGGAGCACTATGGCATGGTGAAGGAGCATATGCCCCCGGAACTGGTGGTGGTGTTCTCAGAAGAACTGGTCAAGGAATGGCAGCTGGCGCTGCGGCGGGTACAGCTTATGGAATATATGGAGCATGGGGTGGTCCGATGGGAGTTGCAGCAGCAGCAGGAACTGGTGCTTTAGTTGGAGGTCTTTATGGTGGTGCAACTGGATTAGTTGCAGGATTAGGTGAATATGGATGGAGTTTACGACAAGCAGGAGGTTATGCAACACCAACACCTATGGCCGGTGGTGGTTATATTGTTGGAGAACGTGGTCCGGAACTCTTTTTACCTAGAGTTGGAGGCAAAATCTTAAATAGTGACAGGACCCGAGAGTTATTAGATGGTCAGAGAAGTGGCTCCATAATGGGTGGTGGAATGATTAATCAACTAATAGTAGCCAACTTAATTGCTGACCAATCAGTATCCAATAACAGTAAGATAGCTGTTGATACATTTGCAGGAGTGGTATAAAATGGTGGAAGTTGTAAGTAATTCGTTTTACAGAAAAAATATTATTAGCACATCAGGTGCAGTTTCAATTAAACCTCAATTCACAGATATGTCTGTGGGAGGAGAAACTAAAAAGTTTATATATTCTGGAGGTACAAAGGCAAATGCCTTTTTAATATCAGGTAATACTCCTGAACCCTTAGGTTATGGTGGAGGAACTTTAGCTGGAGCTCAGTTTGTTATGTATTGTAGTGGAGTTAATCTTTCCAATACAGCAGCTTTACCAAAACTAGCTTCATATAAGATGGTTTCTGGTACTACTATTTCTGAAGGAGGTATGACTCCAGCGTCAGGAAATGCAAATGATTGGGATGGGGAAGATATGGCAGTTTATACTGCATTTTGTGACCCTACATTATATACTTATTATGAAGGTTTTGATGGAGGAGATTCTAGTTTAGGTAATATAACAATTTCAGCTCCTAATAAACTTCTATCTGACCCCTTTATTAATTTAGATACATGGGGAAATATGTTAAACAAGAGATTATATGCAGGTGGTAATTATTCTTGGATTAGTTCTTACGCAAGTAGTATAGAAGAAGAGTTTCATGGTACAGAGTACTATAAAAACTACTTTGGAGTAGGACAAGATGGTATTAGAATTCCCGCTTATATTCCACCAGCAGTAACTCCGTCACTTCCTGAGGGTGTGCCAGTTGCCATTTCAAGGACGGCATCTTCAGTCGATGATTTAGCTGAAATTCGTGCTCAACTTAATGCTTCAGATGAATATCAAGTTATAAAAGAATGGACTGCGGAATATAATAATTATAGTGCTATGACTAACTCTAGATTAAATCTAAAACCTCAGGATAAAGATAAACCTTACGATATTTGGGTACCTGCTAACGATTTTAGAGATGGTGAAGAACTAATTCATGTATTTCTTCCTATGTGGAAATTCGAAGATATTAAAGATATAATAGAGTGGGGAAAAGTAAGTGAGGCCCCTACTGATGCGCAAGGTGGTGAGGAATCGGTTAACGAAAACACTACTATTTTTGATTCTTCTTTAATTTTTAAATCTCCAAATTTATCTAGTTATTTTGGTGGAGGAGCTAATGACGAACTTCCTGTTAATCGTTCTGAAATAAATTTATCTTCTGAAGCTTATGATAGTGGTGGAAAATCATTACAGATGTATCATTTGTGGTCTTACTCCAAGGTAGCTGAAGATGCTGATTCTTTTTACAAATCTACCCCGGGTGCTAAAAATTCATCACAATTTTCATGTGTAGGAATGAGAAATGTTCCATATCCTATACCACTTGATACTGGTTATTGTGGTCCAAGTGGAAATAATAACTTCGTATTTTATCCTCGCAAAGGAGAACAAGATATAGGTAGTTCTAATGTATCTTTACCTGAAGTTAATATTAAAATAAATATAGATGACATGGGTATTGTACCTGTTATAGGCTCTAGCTTAGCTTCAAATGCCACAACAGAAGAGGGTGTTTTTATAGATTATATTAGTGGTGCGGCAGGAACTACAACTCCTTATGCTGAGAAAAACATTTCTGGTACAGAGTGTTCTAACTATCTTAAAAGTTTCTATACATTACAAAGAAGTGTTTGTGTATTATTTTCTAATTATCCTCCTAACGCAAATGAATCATTAGACGCCTTTATACACAGAGGTATGCGAGATTTCTACAGTGGTACTACAGCAGGTAGTAAATATATTGGAGGAACTGTTATATTTAGAGATGGTGATAGAAATAATACTTCTTTTGAAGGTTTAATAAACACTAGCACTGTTATGGCTATGCCTTTACAAACTGCTATATCTAATTATGCTGATAAAGATGGTAGTGGTGATACCTCTTATACTGCTGCAAATCGTTTAACTAATTTCCAACATGCAGATGGTTTAACTGATGCTTGTGGGATTATGACATTTGGTGCAAAACCTGCAACACAACAGGGCGCCGCTGCCCACGCTGCTGGTACCATTTATGAAGAATCTGTACCTTTAAAAATGGGTGAATTTATTAATATGAAATTTGTTTTTGATGTTAAAGGTCCTAATTCTTGTGATACTACTAATTCAGCAACCTCTACAGGATATCATCAAAATATGGCTCGTGTATTTTTTACTCAAGGAGTAGCAACAGGAACAGCTTCACAAGGTAATGATATAGCTGCACAAACGACCAACGACCAAATAATCCAACTTCCCGCGGAAGAAGAAGTTATACCTTCATTACCTGTATATTTCCCTTCCCATCCTGCATCTAATGGAACTAATTCAGGTGTCGATAATTCTGTTATTACATGGTTAGCAAAACCCCATTTATGGCCAAGATATATGACAATCTGGGCTACAAATCAACGTCAGCTAACGGATACTGATACTTCAACATCATCTTTAACTGCTATTGAACAACCTTGGACAGGATATACAAGCAATAAAGCTGATTTTGGTTATGGAGCTGATACTCCTATCTTAACTGGGTCAGACCAGTCTACTAATGTTTATGTGGATACTATATCCTTTTCTAATTTTACTAATACTGTTGTAAACGCTTCTGCTAAAGCAGTTGGAAATTCTCAATCTTTAACCTTTAAAGAAAGAGGTCTTACGGCTCATACTGCCAATCCAATGAGTGCTGGTGAAGTAGCTAAAAATTCAGCTATGGTCACCACCCCAGCTTCGGCATCAGGGTCTTATGTTAATGGAATACAAGATGATTCTTATGAAAGATTTATGCCTACATATTTCGGTCTAGGTTTCGACAATGGTCCTGATGATTTAAATACATGGAAAGAAACTAATGCAGGAGTTATTCGCAGCTTAGATAGTTATGCGAATGAAACAGATGCTAGTAGGACTGAAGGTATATATTACATAGGAGCTTCTGATTATACTGAAACTTCTACTGCTGGAACTGGTGCTACGTTTATGGTATCAGTCAGCGGAGCTGGTAGTTATACTGGTAAAGCAACTGCATACCTATTATGTAGAGGTAAAAATTACGCTGTTAATGATACGTTTACTATAGCAGATGCAAAATTAGGAGCAGGAGGTGCAGCTAATCTATCTTTTGATGTAGCAGACCTTGTACCTGCTAATGGAATTTATGGTGCTACGTTTTTGTTAAATGGTTTTGGTTCTCAAGGTTTTAATACATTGTTACGCCAAAACTCAAATACTACTATACCTTTCTACTCAGGAATGCCTACAAACAATACTCTGTCTGGTAGTATGGTTTTTGGTAATAATAGTTATCAAAATTTCTATTATGGACAGTGGTTACAAAATATGAGTCAAATGTGGTTAGATTATGGAAACGACGCCACAGGTGGTTCTACTGTCGAAAAATGGAATTATAATATGCTTAATGCACCTTATTATGTAGGGGGCAATGCTAGTATGGATTCTGATTTATTACCAAATGAACAGTCAACATCTACATACGGAGCCAACACTACAGATTATGGTTGGTATCAAGGTCCTATAAACACAGCTTGGGGGAATTTGACTTCAGGTAGTTCTCAAGGTGGTATATGGGCAGGTGGAAATCCTATTATAGGTATACCAGATGAGCCCGGTTTGCCTCCTAACATACCATGGTGTGATGCTATAACACAAAAAGGTTGTTTCCAAATGCAATTAACAAGTGGTGCTCTTGTATCGTGGAAAAAACGAGAACACCCATTCTTTTCGGCTAAAATTACCCATATCCCTTCTTATTTAGATAGTGATAAAAAAGAAATTAATGAAGGTAATGCTTTCAAAGTAGATAATTCTTCTATATTTGATATGCCGTTATCTGATGAGTATGTTATATACAAAACTCCCGGCATTGAGGGTGCTCCTTATGATGGAACTAATCAAGTATTAGACCCCGGTGGTGGAGTAGGATGGGATTATCAATATCCTGATATATCTTCTGGTGGTTTTGGGGTAAATTTAACAACTTATGATACCTTTGTAGATATTTCTACTACAGCTGCTGCTAACTATAGAGGAGATGGTAAGTTCCTATCAGTAGGAAAATACATAGGAGTTTATTCAGGTTCTCAAATTAGAGAAATATTAAAAATAGAATCGTATGAAGTAAGTGGTGGTAAAACTACTGCTTTTGATAGAATAGGTATAGCAAGAGGTTGTTTAAACACTGCTAATAATACTACTACATGGGCTTCCGGTTCTTCAACTATTAGACCTATAATAGTGAGTGCTGTTAAAGGTATAAAAATGGTAAAATCTAGAGAAGGTAATATTGTATACATGGATAAAGATGTAGATGCTTTAGTAAATGAAGGTAATTTACCTTATTTATATGTTTCACCTTATAAATATTGGGTATGGCACCAAATATGGCCCGGTGGTGCTTCACAAGCTGACCCATTCGATGGTTTCCTAAGACAACCAGCTATTAATGGAAGTAAATCTTCTGCTAAATCTTATGGTTCTTGTGTACTTTTAAACGAACTACCTTATGTGGATAGTGATGCAGCTACTAGATATGCTAAGAAAAATATAGATAGTAATACAACAGGTGGAATAAAAGGCATAGGTTCTACTTTTGCAGAAAGTGATTATAATTATCATGATGCTTCGGTACCCTTAGGAGTAAATGCAGGTGAAGCAGGCTTGGTGGCCACATATAATAATGTGTGGAATATATCTGCTGCTGAAAGTGGTTCTCAACTAGACTGTAATAAAGATTATGGATTTGGAGCGTGGGATGGTCAAACTAGATTAGGAGGTTATAGTGCTCAAACTAAAGCTAAACAAACTTCTGAGTTTGTGATGAATATGGGGGGTGTAGTGGTTAATAATACTTTAGCACCTAATATACCTATAATTAGTAAGATTTCATTATTATCTCCAACTTTAGAAACTTCAGCTACATTTTTTGGTAACGAATGGACAGATGCTTCGATTACTGAGGGACTTTTAAGTGGTACAACGGTTAAGGCAGACGATGTCAAACCCTATTATCTATGGAGATATATTGACCCATTACCTTCAGTAGGTAATTTTGAAGTAACTCCTGCTTTCAACCTACTTGATAAGGGTACTAATGTTTATGAGTTAACTGATGAAGATTTGAGCTCTGTTAAATTTACGTGGAGTGAAAGTGGAGATGATGTATGGTACAGATTACTATTTGTAGATAAAAGAAATATAATTGATAAGTATCATGGTTTTAAATCATATACCAAATATCCTTCCTTTTATGCACCGTTCAACGATGTACCTAGTGATGTTCTTTCAAAACCAACTTTAACTTTCTATGAAACTAATACCACTTATACTACTACTGCTACAGCATTTAATCCTACTATAGGAACAAATGGTAGACAAGATATAGAAGGTCTACAAGGATATGCATATAAATCCATTAGTACACTGTCTGAAGTTAAAGTTCCTAGTGGAAGTGCTAAAATGATGTTAAATCATACATTATATTCATTCATGTTACATGTAACTCCTTCGGCAGGGTCTGCTGGTACTATTTTTATGAAAGGAAATAATGCTGCTGACGCTCAAGCTAACGGTATGAGAATTACCCAAGATACCAACGGAGTAATAACAGTATACGCACAAGGTATACAAATGAATAGTAAAAATGCGTCTCCTCGAGATGGTTTAACTCCTATGAATATAATGGTAGTACATAATACAGGAAGTCAGATGCCTATGAAATTATATATTGATGGTAAACTTGAAGATTATATAATCTCTGGAACTACTATAAATGCTTTTAATCAAGATAAAGATGCTTGGTTTTGTGCAGAAGATGCAAGTAGTACGGAAGCGTGGGAAGGAAAAATAGAAGAGGTAATATTGTGGTCTGACGAAATATTTATGCCTTCTTCTAGTAAGGAATTTATATTAAACACTAAACATATAACCGATTATGATACTTCAACTAATACTCCTAACACTATGAAAGCTAAATTGTTTGTTATGGATTATCATAACATTAGAGGTAGAACTGCTAGTCAAATAGCAGCTACACCATCTGTAGCATGGAGGGCAACTACAACATGACGTACTTTAGATGGGATGGAAGTGGTGCTGCCAATGTTACTGGTACAGTATTTACTACATGTACAGGTAATTTATTGTTTAGTGATGATGATGTTCGAGCTGTTTACATTGATTGGGATGATGGTACTGATAATTCAGGAGCACTTTCCAATAAAAAAGAATTTGCCAATTACCAATGGGTACAACTTACCAATCCTACTGGTAGTGTCAACGTAGAACATACTTATACAGGTACTGGAACATATAGACCTGTGGTACAAGTAGTTAATTCCTCAGGTATAGTGTCACCCTATTTAAGTTCAGACGCAACTAACACAGATGTTTCACCTTATTATCAAAATTCTTCACATCAATTTTTCAAAGCTGAAGATGGATTAGCTACAGGTGTAATGCGTGTAGAAAATAAAGAAGTATTAAGTGGTATTGATAACAGTATGTTAGATAATCAACAACCTAATGATAATCAAGGAGATACCGCTGGAGATTATAAAGTTTATGTATTAATTGCTCCTTTGGTAGCAAGTAGTTCTATTAGTAACATAGGTACTGTTGAGTTAGAAATGGAAGCTGAAGTAGATTATTCATTAGTTAGTACTAGCGACCATACTATTACCGCAGGTGCTGGTAGGGTTGTTACTACTCTAACTAAGACTATTGGTAGCTATAATACAACAGATTGGACTGGTGCTAATGAATGGACTATAGCTGGAGGAATGATTAAAAGAGTTTTAAGTTTAAAATGGGTTAATTGTAAATACACTGGTTCTGCTGGTGATGATGATTATGCTATGAATGCACTCTTTAATAATGTTAAGATTTTTTTAATAATAAAAGACACTCGAACTTCGAGTTGGGGGAATCGTTTTTTCCCTATTACTTACGTAACTGCGGGAATGCCTGTTAAAAGAGTGGATGATATGCGTCGCTATGCCCTATTAGATGCATCACAAAGTAGAGCTAAAGCTTCTAATGTAGCAAATAAAGATTATTTTTATGATATAGGTAAAGTATGGTTTAATCCCGAATATAATTGGGGAACTGCAAGTGGTTCAAGCACTAGTGATGAATATTACTTCTTTAGTAATGGTAACACTAAAACTTGGCCAGTAACTGATTCTCAGTTCCAAGTTTCCTATGCATATGCATCTGTACATCCTGATGGAATTAATGGTATAGATTGGAATACAAGTAAGAAAACCGCGTTTGATGACAATACATTATGCGATTGGGTATTAGACCCTGACCAAGACCTTCGTACAAATCAATTTAATATAGATGATTATGGGAGATTTACTCCTCAATATCATTTAACTAGGACTGCTATGTCACCTTCAAGCAGTACATCTTACCCTCCTGCCACAACTGGGGCTGCTAAAACAAGTAGTATTTATGAAAATAAACCTGCCGTTTTTAGAATAACTCCGGGAATAAAGGATGATGCAGAAGTTAGTGGTGATTTTAGTTTAATGAAAATGAACGAAGGAGGCTCTTCTCAATTAGATTTTACTACTAATTATACAGATGAAAATTGGTTAAATGGTGAAAGTCATCAAATATCTTTGAGTGGTATGAATTCTCAAACATTTAAAGATTTAGCTAATAATACTAGAACTGATAACGAATATATATTAGTGTTATGGCCTAAAAAAACTAATAAAGTGTTTATGAATATAGCTAATTTTAATTACGATTTAAATAGTAGCATTTTAGGTTCTGATGGTACTCCGGCAGCACCTGCTAGTACATGGGGTATTGCTGGTGTTTCTTATTTAGCTATAGAAAATTCAGGAACTACTTTACAAAATGCTTACTGGAAGAGTGTACCTTTTGAAGATACTACAAATGTAGAGTTAGAATTTAGAGATGCTTCCAATAAAAAATATATAAACTATACAAATGGTTTATCTCAGTCTGGTTATTTATCTTTTGATATGCCTACAGATTGGGTTAGCACTTCTCTAGAAAATTTATGTGGGGGAGCAGCTGGTCAGTTTGATACTACTACTATTACTTCTGGTAGTGGAGATATACTCATTACAGGTAGTGTGGTGAATAAATCTGCCGATGGTACCTTTGGTAAATATCTAGAATTTACACGTACTGGAGGAAATTTACTTTCTTCTTTCTTTGAATCTAGTAGAGAAGTATGAGCCTTTAGATATATAGCTTTTGTTACTAATACAGGAAGTTCCGCCGCTGATGGATGTATAAATGCTCCATTGTGGGTAGCTGGAGCTGATGGAGCTAATGGTTGTAATAATACTGGAGCTGCTTCTAAGATATATTTAATGTATGGTAAAGCTAATGCTTCCTCAGGAGCAGGAGCTACGGTAACATATAACCCTGCTAATTTAGATACTAATACTGGAGTAGTTATATTAATAAGAAGAATAAACATATATGATGCTATAACTGGTTTCAGTAAGATAGGTAATTCAAATGATAACTATACTACACCTGCTGCTAACCAATATCCTCCTGTAGATACAGATTTGGTATCTTCTCATACTTCTAATTTTCCTCAAACATATCCATTTAAGAATAGTCAAACTCTTACTAACCAAGTAAAAGCCCTGTGGTCGGGCGCTGCCAACTCAAAATATTTAATGAAGATAGATTTAAAAGGTTCTTCCCCTTTAGATGGCAGCACAAGTAAATATGAACAGTATCCTATGTTATATAATATATTAGATGCTACAGAATCTCATGTTGATATAGTTAAAGAAATAGATGATAGTGCATACAACCTTAATTCTTTAGCTGTTACTAGTGAGATAAGCGTTACCAGAGCTGGTACTTATTATCAGGCTATTAGTAGAGGTGGTAAAGTTATTATAGCTAGGACAGGAGATTCTATACAAACTTTAGGTTTTTCTAGTGTAGCTTTAGGTAATTCAAGTGCTGGAACAGCATGGACTGATTCTCAAAGTCCTTCTAAAAAGTCATCCATGTATGGCCATTTACACATGATAAGAAAATTACAAGCTAATAGTGTCCCAGTATATTGGGATGAACAACAAAAAGATGGAACATATGTGAGGTTCTGGGGAGTTATTACTACTCTTAACGAACAACAAGCTAAAGGAGGTCCTCAAGCACCTCGTTCTTTTACATTTAATTTTACTATAAAAGAGATTGCTTTGTTTGATGCTAATTCAAAATTAATGACAGATATATTTCCTCTAGGAGGGATAGAGGATGACTCGACTTATACCTAAAATTACTATAGGAGGTAGAAAGGTAGACTTTATTACAGCAGGTTATGTTCAGCCCGGAGGTATAGCTGCTGCATCTTTACAATTCCAAATGCCTACTTATGAAGAATCTAGAAAACTTTGGAACCAAGAAGTTACATTTTTTGTAGATAAGAACGATAGTAAACCTATATTTAGAGGATGGATTAATAGAACCAGAAAGACAGACAATTTTATAGACGTGTTTGCAGAAGATGTTATAGGTTATATGGTTAGAGGAGGAGATTCTCATATAGCAGAACTTACCTTAGATAATAAAAATAATATAGATGGTCTTACTGTTGGTGCTGCTATTAAAAAGACCATAGAATTAGCTAATTTAGATGACAAGGTAGGAACAGATTATATAGGAGATACTTCTCCACGTATAGGAAGTGTACAAAAAAGTCCCCTCAGAGGTACTCTAGATGTAATAACTATTATCAAGGAGTTAATAAATCGTCCAATTAATTTAGCTGACCAAGATTTACCTCGCCCTAATATAATAAAGGTTATGGATGATGGAGAGAAATCACAACTATATATAGAATTACAAGCTGACCCTGTTACTGACCCTATAAAACATATTTATACTTCTAAAGATAATATAATATCCCTTAATGCTATAGATAGAAAGGTCCCTACGGTTATTATAGTCAATGGAAGTGGTGGAGTCTCAGGACAATTTATTCACGATGGTGCATTAGCTGCCTTAGATAAAAGTTATTTAAGAGTAACTAATGAAAATTTAGAGTCACCCGCAGCATGTAAAGCTTTCGCTGCAAGATTATTTCAAGCTAATTTAGAAGATAGATATCAATATGGTATGTCCGTAACAGATGGTTATTATCTTAATCAGAATGATATAGTAAAAATTACAACTGATAGTGATGATTATTCTGGTAATTATAGAATTACAGCTAAAAGAATTAGTATATCACCTAATCAATATTCTGTAGGAATTACCATTAATAAGAAGGCACCTACTTTAGCAGAATATATAAACAGTAGAGATAATTAGTTTTTAGGATAGGTAGGGTCGTTAATCTGTGGTTGACCTGAACCAGATACATTATTTATTCTGTTCACGCCCCAATAATTACCAGCTATACCACCAACACCGCCACCAGATTCTCCACTGGAAGGATTCATAGTTCTATATTGAACTGACCCAGCAGGTACCCATTCACCAGTACCATCATTAGGTCCTAAAAAAACAGGGTAATCTAACTTACCATCACCATTACCGTCTGCATTTCTACCCATCTTACGGCCATATCCAGTTATATCAGTTTCGAATGTCATATTTAAATCTCACACTTATCACCTATACACGCATATTCAGCTTTACCTTGAGTATTGTCTGAATTTTCGTAATTAGGCAATTGCGTATAATCAATTACGGGGAGCTTCTTTATAAGACTTTCGTAGGTATAGTGGTCAATTTCTTCATACGGCGCCAATTCATAGTGTCCACCATCATAAGGTAAGAACGACACACCATTTATTATTTCCCAATTTTTATAAACCCAGTTACCTACTTCAAACCATTCATCATCTCTAACATACACAGTCATACTAGCATTATGTTCACACCAATTTAACTGTAAGTTTTTATAATGTTTAAGTTGGTCCAATGCAGTTACATCTTTACGAGTGATACAGTTATCTGGAGCCTTTACTGGGAATTCTAATACCCATGTAGTAGCACTATTCTTATCTTGTCCTACTTCTGGGGTTGCCTTTATACCACTATCTTTCATTAATCTAAAGAGAGGGTCGTTAGCAGATATCCTATATCTACGGATATAATGTTGGGAATATCTAGGATGTACTCCAGAAGCAGAGTCTACCAACTGTGAAACTGTACCCGAAGGCTTGACACATGTGGTGGCTGCTGGCATTTTAGTACCTAATATTCCTGATGCTTTGCGAGAAATGCGCAAAACACGGCTTTTAAGCGCCTTTAAAGCCTCCGAGGTCATTACCGAGGGGTTATCCATCTGACCAGTCAAACTAACGCCTAGAAGCGCTTCTACGTCACAGTTCTTTTTCCACGATTCTCTAAGATATGGGAAGTATGTGAATGAGCTCTGTATAACACCGAGCCATGTAGCAGTCTCAACTTTATCTAAAAGGGTGTCTAAATCATCCTCAGCTCTAATAACCACTTCACTAAGATTGCAGAACTCCATATCCCTAAGCATTATTTCGCCACAAGGGTTAGTGCCTTGGATTAATGGAGCATATCTGCGAGATGGAGCTTTCTTCTGTGCTGAATCAAGATTAAATATGCCTCTTTCCCCTGTGCCTGATAGAGCTAATGCTGCCCATTCTTTAAGAAATTGAGCTGCTGTAGGCTTTTCTCTAAATATAGCACTGTTATTTGCCATAGCTCTTTTAATAGGGAAGGGCCATTCTTTAGCATGACGCATATCTTTATCTTCAACATCACTCAAAGATATCTGTGAACTACGTCTAACTCCTCCTACTACTACTATTTCTGCTATCTGATTACATATATCATGAGCTTCTAGGGTAGTGAGCTTACGTCCTTGTGCGTTATGCATTGTTTCTCTTATAAAATCGTGTAACTTTACAAGAGGTTGAGGACCAGAGGCACGACCTCCCATCGTATTTAGTCTAGCTCCTTCAGGTCTTATTATAGAATAATCAAAATAAATGTTCTGTCCATCATACAAATTGTTCATGAGCATCTTCACAGAGTCCGCCCATCCTGCTTTGGAATCAAATATAGGAATCTTTTCCATACCTCTACCTGATTTAATCTCAGGTATAACAGGTAATTTTTCTACTTCTTCCTTTTCTACTGAAAAACCAAATCCAGTACCACACATTAATATATATAAACATTCAGCAAAAGCTTCAACACAGTTTATTTTAGCAAAGGAGCAGTTGTAAATGCATGTGTTATCAAACTTAGCTGCTGGACCTGCGGCCCATAAAAATCTCATTGAAGGCATAACAGCAAATTCTGTCATGTACTTTCTTATCTTGTTTACAGTTTTCTCTGGTATATCTGGCCTTTCTGAAATTATAAAACTAATAAATCTTTCTATTGTTTCGGGCCAATCTTCTCTTCTATTCTCTTCTTCTAACCAACGTGAATACGTTCTCTTATATATAAATTCTGATACTTGATTTTTGAACATTTTACCACTCCAATTGCGGTTCATTACTATAGTTTACGCTACTATAAAAGCTTTGTCTTCATAAATTATTTTCTACCCATGTTTTCGTACTATTAAGAAGACATAATGTACGTGTGTAATTGTCTATCTGTAATTCGTCTGTAGTGTTAGACATACTACCAGTCGACATAAGTGAAGTCAGTTTACTATCTATATCAGTAATGTCTGCTTCTATCGCTGTTAAAATTTCTGTTTTAGTTATTGTCATTTGTAATCTATTAAAACTCGATGTCCACAAGTGCAATCCTCTTCAGGGTCACACTTGCAGACGTTATTGCCTTGGGTTAAACACCCTGCTGCAAAATCGCTACCTAACTCAGGCATTACTCAACGAGTATGTCTGCGTAGTAACCTACAAGTTCCACTTCATCTTCTGGAACTTCCATTTCTTCTCTTCGGTTAAAGACTTTATTAAATCTTTTAACTTTAACCATTCTTACTTTAGGCTCAGCTACTTTTTCTTCTACCTTTTCTTCAACAACTTCTTTTTTAGCTGCTGCTTTCTTGGTTGATTTCTTTGCTGCCATATTAGTTTCCTGCGTGGATTAATCTTCCATCTGCATATTGTTTATAAGTTTCGCCACTTAATGTAACGAATACAAATTCTTCTTCAGCAACCTTTGCTGCTGGTTTGTCGTCAACGACTTTCTTACTAACTTTTTTATCTGCCATGATATCACTTTTTCTTTTTATAACTGCGGCGTCCCGTAGTTTTCTTTTTTGTTTTCTTTTTAGGCTTTACTTGTTTCGGAAGTTTACGCTTCTTCGACGTCTCCTTCTCCCACTTCTTCGCCATCTTCGGCTTGTTCTTGTGCATCCAAGCTCTCTGTTTCTGACTCTTGAAGGGCATTTTGTTGTCTCTCCTCGTTCTTTTTAGATACAAATCCTTGCCAATCAAGAACAGCATCTTGTTCTTCTAGAAATTCTTGTAACATCTGACCATTATCTTGAAGAATGTTTTGAAGTTCCATGTTTTGTTTCTGGATGTTCTGCATTTGTTCTCCAATGATTCTGGTTTGTCCTACCAAGAAGTTCATGTTGTCCATTGTTTGAGCTGGGCCTGTACCCTTTTCAAATTCTTTTAGCCATTTCTCTACGTTTTCTAGTCTTTTTTCTAGTCTTTTCATATTTGCCATTTTATCACTCCTAAGCACATTTACATGTTTCAGTACATATACTTAACTGTATTAACTTATCTTTTGAATACCTATTTAAAGCTTTCTGCCTAATCAGTTGAATTTGGCGTCCTGCTTTATTAGGGTTGTCAGTATACCATCCCCAGTCTGCACCGGGCTCATTGTATATACTTTCAAAGATAAAGTGAATGTCTTTATTTCTATAACCTGCTGCCACTAATTCGGTAGCAATTATATTGTTATTTATGTGAGAGCTATGTCCACGCTCTATATTATGCTCTATTAGCTTCATTATACACTCCCTTAAGGGCTTAATATACTCATTACTTATTGGAGCACTATGACTAATAGAGCTTGTTGCTTCATCTATCTTATTTAAAAGATAATCTACTCCATAAGATACTGTATGTTCTATTTTATGTAAGTCACATACGAACTCTACGAAATCTCTTAGAGCCCTTTTACTTTTTATAGGTTTAATTATTTCTCCATTCTCTTCCTGAGCCACAGCATATAATTCTTCAACACTCATCTTCATAATATTATCTACAGAAAACTGAGTACACCATACACCAGTAGGTTCAGCAGTAATTTTAGATATATAAGCAGTGTTAACTATACGTCTCATACAGGAAACACTATTGTTAATACATATATCATCTAATGTTTTGAGTTTATATTTCTTCTTTAAGAACTTTAAATATTCTTTGATAGCTTGTCTCTTAAGGTGTGGAGATAAATCTACAGGACAATGAAAATCAATATTCATCTGAAATCCTTTACCACCAGTTAAGTATATACGGGGGGTTATATCATTAGGTTTACAGTATTGTCTTATGAACCTTCTAATATCCATGAGACATTTCTTAATGTCTTTATTATCATCAAAGTCAAACCATATGGTATTAAGTACCGCAGATTCATAGTTCGTCTTACCATCTCTTATCTCGTTATCATCAAAAACATAGACACTAGTATAACAGTTTTTCTTACCGTTAAACTTATCTACTTGCTTTTCGAGGTCTTCGACGTCGTAGCACTTTGCGATTCTTGCTGGGATTCCAAATTCTCTATAATACATGGGTCTGTTATCTCTTCTCCTACTTTTTCTAATACTTCTATCTTTTGACACCAATCTCTAGGTATCGCTAAGATATCCACACCATCTGTATCTGACCAATGTTGGACCAGTATTAAAGCTTTACTGTCTCTAAATACTAGTTCACCTATAGTCTCACATATTGCTAAGTGACCCACTGGATTGTTAAAATCCAATGTGTGTACTTTTATTTGCTGGGCTGCGTCATTCCATGTGACTTTTACTAGAGGGCCTTGGCCCCCTATTCCTGCTGCATAGTTTTCCATTCTTTCCATTCCTCGAACAACATTGATATAAGATTATTATCTCCTATATTGGTGTGATATTTACTATTAGGTGGGGTTTCATCCACAAAGATAGGATTTTTAGGTCTATCAAATAGTAATCTATCATATGGTACTTGTTGTAACATTAACCATTGTTC
>Ga0098059_1000775_pt1 | contig 17244 bp, 18 predicted proteins | sample 20_taG_FD_92580 | JGI IMG/M metagenome (GOLD analysis project Ga0098059, IMG submission 92580) | Marine viral communities from the Subarctic Pacific Ocean - 20_ETSP_OMZ_AT15318 metaG | ecosystem: Environmental > Aquatic > Marine > Oceanic | place: Subarctic Pacific Ocean | collected 2015-01-19
CCATTCCGCAACTGAATAATTGCCATTGTGTCCGTGTTCGAGCTGGTGTTCTCTATTAAAAGCCCCTCGCTTCCCCATGCGCCTCCGCCTCCTCCAGAGAAACTAGTGTCAGTATCAGCGAATTGAATCGAAAGCTTTTGGACTGGACTGTCCGTACCGATGCCAAATCCCGTAGAGGTCAATCTAGCTCGTTCAGTGCCACCAGTGAAAAAGGCCATCTGATTATTTGAGTGATAATAACGAACCCGACCAGCGTCAATGTCATCAGCGTCACCGAAAAATAAATCAGAAATTGTTCCGGCAACAATAGCGAGCCGTGCATTGTCATCATTTTCAATAATGGCCATCGTGTCAGTCGCAACGTCACCACTCTCAAAACCAGAAAGCGCAGTGCCTTGGATGTGAATCGGGGCTAGAGGACTGGCCGTACCGATGCCAACGGAAACCCCTTCGAAAGCATAAACCGCATCACTTGGAAATCCATGTTTTTGCGCCCCATTCGATGCGTTCTTGATATGATACCCTTGAGTAACATGAACGTGTCCATTTTGGGCGTAAATATCACCATCCTTAACGTGCATCAAATGCGATGGCGAGGCCGTTCCGATGCCTACGCGTGACGTCGACCCGTCCAGACGCAGGATTTCTCCTGTGCTGGTGCTAAATATTATGTCTTTATCGGCTCCGTCTTGTCTGAGGTAAAGGTCAGTGGCACTGGTATTGATAATATAAGAAGCACCTGCCATGTGGGTGACCCTTAAATCCATACTGTCTCCGAAATTTAAAGTGGAATCATCGGGGAATATAGTTCTTGGGTATCCAGAGGTGTTTGCTGAACCGTCTAAGTAAAAATAGGTTTCTACTCCACCACTACCGTCATCGCATTGGAAGATGATGTCTTTGTCGTCATTGTATTGCTGGATATAAAGGTCACCTGTACCGATGCTCTGTATATAACTATTGGAACCGTCATGGACAAGTCTTAAATCGTTGCCTAATCCAAGATAGAGGGGTGTCGAGTCAGTTAGCCTAAGTGCATCAGCACTCTCATCCCAAAGCATATACTTGCCAGTGCTGTTTCCAAAGAACTTAACGTCATGCCCATCAGTGTCGGCTCCAATGGTGACTTGGGCAAGGAACGTGGTAGTTCCATTTGAACCTATAGCAAGTCTAGTAGAGCCTACCGTCTGAAGCGAAAGCCCCCCTGTCCCCGGATTATCAATTGTTACGGCAGTCCCAGAATGCGCTTGCCATCGGTCATATTTTAAATAGCACGACCCAGAATATAAGTGAAGCTTTTGGCCTGATTTTATGTGAGAGTCGCCAGCCCCATCAATCTTAAATAAATCAGTGCCGCCTCGATTTTCAATTAGTAATACAGAGTCAGAACTTGTATATCCTGCCCTTACTCTTAAACCATAACTTTGCCCAGAAACCTCAGAACCAGTAAAGCGACCAGCAAAGCGGGCATCTGTTGCAACAGATTGGAAAACGTCTGAGCTTGTGGTTGTAGTGTTTATAAGAAAATGCCCAGACGAGTCAAACCGAGCGGCTTCGGTTCCTCCTGTGCTAAATCCAATTATATCAGTATCACCAAAGAGTCCAGTGTTTGGGTCACCCTCAAATGAATAACCGGGGCCGCTTGCATCTCCATCTGTTGTTTTAATAACTCCACCTTTTAGTTGAATCCCTGCCCATGTTTCAAATAATCCATCAGACCCAAACTTTGCCCGATAATTTCCGTTCGTTGAAATGCCAATGGTATTGGCTCCGTAATGATAAAAACCGGTCGAATTTGATGAACTAAAGCTCATCGAAGGAGCCGCCTCACTGCCGTCAGCGTGGAGGATTGGCCCGGTCATCGTGCCACCAGCTAGAGGCAATTTAGTCGCGATATTTGTGGAAACTGTAGTCGAAAAATTTACGTCATCCCCAAGTGCGGCCGCCAGTTCATTGAGTGTATTCAAAGCCTCTGGCGCATTATCAATAAGACCGTCAAGTTGGCCCTTGTTAATTGCGTCACCGCTTGCAGTTCCGTCAGCCAAGCCTGTTATTTTCTGGCTTCCCATTGCAACCGCTCCCGTCATCGTGCCACCAGCCAAGGGCAAATAATTCGATAAAGGAACGGCTAGGGTCGTGCCGTCATAAGTAAGGCCGCCACTAATAGCAATCGTCTCGCCTTGATTAACGGCATTGCTTCCTAATGTGAAAAGTGTTGGTGAGGTTACTACAATCGATCCTGCCGCCGTTGGGTCGAGTGATTCGTGAATGCTTACAGATGAGCGGTGAAGAACCTGACCGGAATGAATTATTGAAATCTCAAAGTCTCTCTGTCCTCGAGCAATTGCAGAAAGCATTGCCGTTGTGTTGAGGCTGATGGTCGAACTGAGTCCGCTATAAGATCCGCTCGTTGCGCTTGACCATGATCCTGTTGCTATATTAGCGACCGGGGATTGTATTAAATTAATTATCCATTGAGCCTTTGTGTCGGAGTCGCCTGTCCTTACGGAATTAACCTCAACCGCTGATGGAGGATCTGAGCTTTCGACATTTAACGATGGCGACCCTGTTATCGCTCCGACTTTCTTCATTGTTAGAAGCCATTTGCCCTCGCCGAGTTCGTCAACAGTTAGACCTCCGGCATTATAGACCGGATAAACTGAATTATTAAATGCCGAAGCTAATGAATCAGTCGTAAGATTTTCAAGATTTAAATGAGCGGATTCGTAAATTGTTCCACTAACATTAAAGGCGGCTTTAATTAATCCTTTGTCAGGCGCTTTCCCTGCGAGTCCAATAGCTACCGAAAGATTTCCGTTAGTCAATGTTTTCCCCGTTACCGCTCTGGTATCAGTGGCAACATTAATGGAATAGATTTCAAAGGTTGGGGTTAATCCTCGTTCGGCTTGTAATAATTCTGCCGCTGAAGTTAATCTTCTAGCGGTGAAATCGGAGTATAATGCTCCGGTTCTATCATCAATGATAAATTTATGTGCCATTAACTTTGTGTAATAATTTTAATATTTAAAGCTTTTGAAGCGGTGGCGCTCCATGTGGTGAAATTAATTCTGGCATATTCAGACATTAAATCATCACCTGTAATTCTTTGTTCTTGATCAGTATTTAAATCTGTAATCGTAGTGGTGGCGTTTCTCCAATTTGTATTATCATTGCTCAATTGAATTACTGGAGTCACTGAGGCCGCAGGATCTTGACAATAAATATCCACCACAAATCTACCTCTAGTAGCTACGGGGTCGGAAGCTCCTGAAAGCAATCCACTGACATTTGTGGTGGATAAATCTTCACTATCTAAATCAACTCCACTCGCCGTTGTGGTACTGGCTGATTTATTTCCTGATGCTAAATCGATTATTTTTGTGCCATCTACTCCTCCCCTAATATTACAAGTATGAAAATCACCATCATCATAAGGATCTAAAACCCATGTTAATTGCCTCGCACATTTAATTCGATCCGTTAAGGTTACCCCCGATGATGATGAAGTGGCTGATAAATAGGCATGAGGGCCAGTAGAGTTCCAATCGGTTCCATCAGTGGGGTTACTTGTTCCTGTTTGTGAATCATTAATTGCAGAGGCGAGATTGTCTGCGGTTTCTGCCGTGCTTGAACCTATTTTTACATCCCCATTAGTGGAAACAGATGTTTTAAATGTAAAGGTAGTTGTAAAGCCAGTTAATCCCATTTCTATAGTTTCCCCATTTGAGGGATTGGTAATGATGGTTGCCTTTCCCGTGGCGGCTGTTCCATCCTCCGAAAATAAAGAGGCAGTTCCTAGCAAGGTTGTATCCCATTTAGCCAAATAGATATGACTCCATGCGGTTCCTCCTAATTGCTCAATCTTTCCCTCGTTAGTATTTACTACTATTTGTTGATAATGAGCGGTTGAATCACTCGATTTTCTTCCATACAGAATAATATTATCATCATCGGCGGCATTATCAGAGCGCAAATATATTTTTGTGCCGGATGTATGAGTCCCACTAAATGAGCTATCACCTGTAAATTTAACCGTATGGACTGCCATCCATTAAAATACCCTTTTTTGAGCAAGATAATAGATCAGAGGTGGCGTTAAACGCTTTCTGCCCCCGGATAAGTATAATCATCTGTTACAATCGGGGCGATTGGTTCAGTTCTATTTGGTGAAGATAGTCCAGAAATATAAACAGGAGGGCGATCAGCAAAAATTGATCCCTGTAAAAACCATTTAAGATTATCAGCTTGGGGTGATGATTGAGAGGAAAGTTGCCCCTCGTTATTTAACGTAATAATCCCGGCTTGAATATGGGTCTTTGTGGCCGTTTCAATTACGGGCTGTTGGGTTGTGGTTTGTTTGAATATGGCAGTATTTAAAGTATAAAATATTTTATCTATCCTAACAGATACCCCAGAAGGAGGAGGGGCGGAGGCATCACCCCCTACTATTATACTTCCATCACCGTAATCTTTTAAATTATATTCAGATTTAAATGCGTAAACCCCAGTATCATAATCCCATCCACCGATATCATATTTGTGTTCTGTCCAATTTAGTTCCAGATAAATATAGTTTACAGAATTTTTAGTAAGAGCAATTGAAGGTGCAGGGTCAGCACTTAATAAATCGCCACTTGATGAATTAACTGTTGGTTCAAAAGGCCATTGTTGAACTTGAGGTAAATGAGCGGTTGTGGTGGCTTGATCGGAATCCCTATATGAAGCAAATACATACCCCGGATGTATAAAAAGAACAGGCGTATCCCCTTGAAGTATTACAGGATCAAATTGATTGGGAGCCTGTTGAGGCAACACCGGGGGCATTGTTCCGTTATTTGTTTCTTGATGCCCATTAATTGGTAGAGGTCGTGTTTTTTTTACATATTCCAATAGATCATTGTAAGCGTCTTGATGGACTCGCCATCCTTTTTTTAATTTGTTGGGAAGCTTATGCATTTATTTTTTTATCCCCACATCAACATCATCAAGGATTGTTAAGAATTTTGAATGCTCTTCTTTAACCTCATAAATGCCGGGGGCAGTTTCCGTCCAATTAGATACAGTACTCCATTGATCCACTTTATAATATTTAGCTTTATTTCTTTTTATATATTTATAATGGTGGGCGCCATCTGGAACTTTAACATCCGCAATTAATTCCAATATTCCATTTCCTTCTGCATGCTTGTCCAATTCCGAATTGTATCTTGTGCTGGTTGGTCGAGTTGCCTTTATATATGAAGCCGTAACAATTACCCTGTGATATCTAAATACCACATCCAATTTTTGCCCGTTGGTAAAATGGGTAAAAGTTAAATCCGCCTCTTGTGTTGAATGTTCAATGGTGGCATCAGTTCCTTCAAAAGTCCCACTTAATGGGCTTGCGCCTTCAAATCTTAATATGGCGTATGAAAAAGCAATGCTTTCCTCCTCAATGTCTGGAGGACTCAAAAGTTTACAATGAGAAAAGCCCGGTTCAGGGCAATCAGTTCCTTTCGAGTATTGCTCTCTAAATGATAAAGCTAAATCACTTTTCCCTCTAAAGGTTAATTCAATCCAGTCCTTACCCTCTTCATCAGTTCCAAATGAAGTGCCTCTTTGTTGTTTCCATGAGCTATCTCCCTTATATTCTGGCTTTGGCATTACGTTGTGGCTCTTTGCATTATTTTTCTAGAGTGTTTCAACTCATTCAAGATTGAATTTTGTAAATCCAGATTTTTTTGTGCCATTGATTTGGGGGCTTGCGCCGACACTCCACTCCTTCCAGCATTGCCGAAAAATCCACCCATTGACCCCCCAGAAAAGGGGATATTTATTTTTTGTGCGGCTTGTTTTTGTTTTTTTTCAAGCCCTTCAATTCCCCCCTCTTGTCTGTTTTGGCTATCTTTGTCGGCTTGCTTTCTTTTTTCAATTAATTCGTCTTGTTCTTTTTGATATTCATCAAAAAATCTTTCTACATCACCTGCACTTATCTCTGGATCAAAGGCGGCTTGTATATGCATCCCCATCCATGCTAGCGCCTCACCTAATTTTTTTACCCACTTCCAAAGTTGAACCAACATTCCGGCAAATTCTGCCAGAGCGCCTGTGGTTAATGTGGAAAAATGATCGTTTAATTCTTCAATTTGTCTTGTTTGTTCCTGAGTAATAGTACGAACTGATTTCATTTGCTCCTCTTGTTTTTCTCTGGATTGTGCCATAACAGTAAATAGTTCTTTACCGGCTCTACCCATTAATTTTTGTGATGCCGCCATTGCTATGTTTCTGTTTGTTGCCCCTCTTATAGCATCCCCCATTGCCAACCATCTTTGCTCATGGTTTAACATAAAAAATTCTTTGGCATCAATTCCTAAAATTGCAAATTCTCTGTTATATGTTTCTAAGCCATTAACTGCCGCCTCGTGGGCATTTTTATTTAAATCACTTAACCCTTTGGCAACCATCTCCAAATCAGCGCCGCCTAAGTTGGCTACATGCCCTAATCTTTGCAACGATTCAGAAGCTATACCGAATCTAGTTGAAAGCTTTCCTATGCGATCAAACTTTTCTAAAGTTCCCCTGATAAGCATAGCTCCCCCTACTGCGCCGAAAGCACCTTTCATAGATCCCGCCATGGCAGTCATCTTAGCCCCTGCCGCCTTTACTCGTGCCGCTACTCTTTGAAATTGTCTGTCATCCCCTGTAAATTGGGTTTCAAGTCTACTTTTACGAACTGCCATAATTAAAATTGTCTTGCGCTAAATTTATTATTTTGTTTTTGAAGTCTTCTTATTGCCCAAGCTTTTTCCTGTGCGGCGGCGGCCATCATCGCTCTATTCATTGGGGCGTAACCAACTATTCCGGCTCCTGCCACTTCATTAAAAGAAATCGCTTTCATCTTAAAAGATTTAGATTTTATGCCTTTGGATCTTGAGGCGCTCCCTCCTCCAAATGGATTGGCTCGCAATCTTGCCCCTAATTGAATTGCCGGTTTTATGAATCCAGCTTTATTGGCTCCAATTGATTTTTTCCGCTTATTAAATTCTTTTCTTACATAAGGATACATTACCTGTTCCCCTCCCGTCCCTTTTCTGATTCCCTTTTTAGAAGCTAATGCAAATAGCAATTTTTGCTTTTTTGTTTTTCCTCCCTTTTCTGGATCAAAGGTATTAACTTTTCCTACCTTGGCTCTAGGGGTAAATCTCATTGCCTTAACACAAGACTCTGCCCCAAATTTATTTATGCAATCATCCCGGCTTTTGCCGGTAGCCTTAGTCCAAGCTTTCATGGCAGACTGCCATTGTTTTGCATTGGTTCTCGCCATTACTTTTACCATATCAAACTATAAGGGTTTTTTTTATCAAATATAGATCAAATGAATCCAGCTACTTCTTTAAAGTTTTGTTTCTTTTCATTGGTTGAGGTATCAAAATTGACTCCATTTTTAGCTAAATCTAAAGCCTGTAATTGCAACCCCTGACAGTAAGGCAATTCACCTAAATAATAATCAATGCTTCTGCCGGATATGATCTGGCTAACTGAGGCCAAATAATACGCGGCATGGCCTACTTTTTTGGCAACGATTGATCCCCTTTCTTTTCATCTTTGGATTCTTTAACTTCATCTTTGCTCTTTTCAACATCATCCCACATTTTATGTACCATTGATGCGAGATCCAACATTTTAGAAGAACCGGGGATTAAATTGAATTTTTCTGGAGCATCTTCAAATTCTTCAAAAACTAAATCATTGTCATTCCTCCATTTTCTGCGAAGCTCTTTTATCCCTTCACTTGAATGAGTGGCTACCCAAAATATTAATAACACCTGTTCCTCTGCAGACATTTCCGCTTCTTTCATTATGGCCAGAAGAGCGTAATAGTGCCTATATGAGAAATATAAAGGGATTCCATCAAATTCATATTGTGATGAATCCTCAAAAGCCTCTTCGGCAAGTTCAGTGTAATCAGTCATTTAATAACCCCCATTTTTTTGCTGTTTTCTTTGCGGTTCTTGGTAATAAAAAAGTTTTATTCTCGTCCCTCATAAATACCCACGGGGTCACCTTTCTCCACCATTTACGGATGATTGATCTATTGCCCATTGCCGCCCGATGATGCGACATGATAGCCAATGGCAATTGCCCTTTTATCTGATTCCTTAGATTTGAGTCCTCAATTTTATCAATCAATTCATCAAGCTTTTCATTAGCCCCTTTATCAGTAAATCCTTTTGCAAGCTCTTCACTGGCATAATGGGTTCCGTCCTGTTTTTTGAAAGTAGAACTATTCTTTTCTAAATGAAATAATACCTCCCCCGGCATCCCTGACCTGTAGGGTCTTTTATCGGTGTAAGTATTAGTGCATGGCCCTGAATCTAAAGGCTTGCATCCGTTTGCCATTAAAGAAGCGGCAAGATCGGTTGATGATGTTATGAATTGCCCGGCTTTTAAAGCCGTTAAATGCTCTGATTTATTCACTCAAACTGGCCCGTAGGCAATTTATTTAAATTAGGTAATCGCTGGATGTGATATTGTTCTAATAGTCATGCTCCTGAATCCATCGCGGGATTCACTGAAGGAAATTTCTTCTGGATAGAAGCCGCCAGTATTTGGAATATTGGCAAAAGTTGCATCCGAATCCGTTAATGTACAATTCGCTTCATTAGCAAAAGTAATTGCCGTTCCAAACTCCGCAATAGGCACTCCGGCATTCTCATTGGAAATTTCTCCGGTTACGGTGATTTCCACACTGGGGTTAAATCCATGCGCAAATCCGTCATGCCCACCGTACTCATCAAAAGAATATTCTTTGGGATCATTAATTGACCATTCTACTGATTCAACCTTAATTCCTGTTTCTGCATTTTCGACACCCTTCTGCATTCCAGAGGCGCCGTCGACATAAGTTGGTGCTGGCATAATATAATATAATTAAAAGTATTTCTGTTAATAGATCAAGAGGGAGCTAAAAGACCAAATGATCCAGAAAATTTAAAAAACATAGACCTTTCTCCATCTGAGGGATCGTAATCAAAACTCTGATCATAGAAAACGCTACCTGTCATGCATTTCAATCTGCCATTAGTGAATTGTGTTTCTATATCATTGGCGCCATCACCAATGGCGGTTTCTATTTTATTACAAATCGCATCAATTGAATCATCATCTAAATCTCTGGGATCAAGTTCTATTTCAATGGAAGTAATCCACCATCCTGTTCCCGGTATATCCTCCTCCTCCCTTGTGGCTGTTACTATTACAACTGGTGATTCTTGGTCCAATCCTTCATCCTCTATTGTGTGACCAGTTAAAATATTGGCGTCTGGGATCTTTGTTAATTGAGCTTCTAGAAGAGCTTTGATTCTATTCTCTGTAAAAGCTTCAACTGTTAATGGCGAGGTAATAGCGGGCATTTTAAGGACTTCTTAACGGGATACGATAAGCAAAAGTTTCTTCTTCAATACCCTCCTCTGATACAGCACATCGCCAATTATCTAGAGTGGCAATAGTTCCCGGCGCTGGAATGTTGGGTAATTCGGATTTTAATACTCCTACAATTGCCCTTTTAATACTCTTTTGCCTTCCCCTTCTTTGACTGCCTTCTGTTATGGGGGGATCAATTAAAATTACTTTTAATGATTTGCCCGAAATATTCAAATCGCCTGCCCCATTTCGTAGGACAAATTTAAATTGTGATTCGACTGCCTCCTGTAAGGTCATCTCTGGGCATCAACTACAGGCTCAGATTTGGCAGTTTTTTTCTTGGCAGTTTTTTTGGCCTTTGGTTTGGCTTGGGTTTTTTCTTCGCAAAGTTCGGCTGACCCGTAATTGATTAATGAGTTACCATCTTTAAAGGGTACTTTGTATGATTGTCCTTTTTTTAAATGCTCCCCATTACAAGCAACATTTTTTAATGCTTTTATATTAATAGTATTACCCATTTCTTTGTTTTTAAAACTCTCGGATGTTATCATAGAATAAAGAAGGGGGAAGTTTTACCCTCCCCCTTCAATTAGATCTAATTAAGCTCCACTGTCAGATTCAGCAAATGCAAGTGGCTGACGAACATTGCCGTCACACATTACATTAAGAACAAATGTAACTGTTCTAGTTTTTGCTCCACTGTATGGATCATAAGTGATTTCAATTCCACCATCCCATATTCCCAGAATGTATTCAGAGAAATCTCCAAATATTGTTCTTTCGTCAGGGATGTTTGCAGTACTGTATGCCGGATAGCCAAGCATTGTATTATTGCTCATATCCCACTGATATCCAGAAACAGCACTTGTAAGCAAAGTTTGCTTTGCCTTCGCCGCGATTTGGGGAGTGGTTATCCATGTGCAATTTCCGCTTAGTGCATTGTTATCATCAAGCTGTTTTAAGAAAGCATGCAATTCCGCTGTAGTTGGCTCTCCACCATCATTGTCAGCAATTGCAATATCTTCAACACCAGTTGCTCCTATAACTCCCTGCGGAGCATTTGAACCACTTCCTGCACCTTGGATGATAGCTTTATCAAGTCCAACGGCAACCGCCTTCTGCAAATCGTCTCTAATGAGCGAATCCACATCAGGAGAACCTTGAGCAAGTAATTGCTTACTTACATCGGTAAAGGTTCCCAGATGGCGAGGCGTGAAGGTTACTGATTCAAACTGTGGCTCTGTTATTACATGAGTTGCAACTTCAGCTTTGAAGGTTGCTTCTGATGTTGATGATTTTCTAGGGATAGAAACATCTCCAGTTAAACCATTCAAAACACGAACCCCAGCTTGGAGGGTTACCATGTTAGGCCGCAAGGCATCGATGAAGTCTCCTCCTCTTGTTTCGGTAGAAACTAATTCGGCTCCATCTGTTGCGGTTCCAGCAACTAAGTCTCTTTGAGAGGCGAGGAAAAAGCCATGTGTTTCTCTACCAGAGCGACTTGCAATAGCATCAGAAACTTCTTTTTCTATTCCCTCAACTCTGCCCCCGTTCATGAGATTTCTCATAGCGGTGGAAATAGAGTATTGCTTACTTTCCTTCTTACTGAGGCCAAGAGGCTCAGGACTAGATCCTACACTTTTAGAATCTTCTTTTAATTTTGTGATGGCTTGTCGTTGAACTTCTTCGACACTCTTATCTGAACGAAGTTGTGAGAGCGCCCATGAGCTATCTCCAACCTCTTCACCAAGAGCTAGGATTGCATCTGCCCTTTTGTCAAATGCCTCCTTGGTAGCTTTAACGGCTACCTCTACTTGTTCATCAACATTCTCATCCTTCTTTTCTTCTTCCATAACGGATTTTATTTTTGTTGAATTTGTTGTTTTAGTTTGGGTTTTCTCACCTTCCCGTTTTTCCTCCAGATTAACCTTGTCATTGGCTTCAGCATTAGAAAGTATCACCTCTCTTTGCTCGCTTTTGGGTTTACTAGGTTGGCGTGAAATATTTTTTGCTTCTTCAAAATTTTTATATCCTCTTATCTGAGCCTGTGAATCTGCCCCGATTGGCACAAGAGAAGCTTCTTCTGCGTGCCATTCCGTCCTTAAATTAATAGGGCCACTGTATTCTTTCCCCTCGTGCTTTAATTTTTCACCTTCAGGAACGTGAATTGTTTTGTCTTCAGTGTATTTGTATCCCACTGACATTTCATTTATATGACCCTCTTGAAGCTTTGTCTCAACCTCTGGGTGGACTGATGATACTTCAATTTTTCCTTCCACAAAATCATAAGGAACTTCCCTCTCTCCTGCGGATTTAACTTTTAATTCGCTAAATGAACCTAAGACTGAAGATACTGAATCTGTTTTGTGAGTATCAAGTAATTTAATAGATAGCCCTCTCGCCTTCATTCCAGACATCAATAAAACTTCTGGAACATAATCGGCTCTTTTCCAGTCCCACATGGCAACGGGTTGCTCTGATGTTAAAATCCCTCTGGGAATTTCACCATTTTCAGAACGATCAACTTTAAATGTACGGTATCCTATCTCCATAATTACTTATAATGTATTATTCTTCTTTTAATAGATCAGTGGATATTTCAGTTTGTGTTGATTCAAAGGCGCTTTGTGATTGTAGGGTGATTGGCCTTCTTATTCCGCCATCCTCTTCCCAAGCCTCTTTTGCTTCTTTTGTCATTTCTGGAAGCCCCGCTTTTTCTCTAAAATCTTCCTCATCAATGGTTTGAGGGGTTACCATTCCAGACCTGACCCCTACACCGTAAGTATCAGCTTGTTCTTTTAAGTCTCCTAGCAAAGAAGAAATTTCTCCCGTTTCCTCTCCCGTTTCTTCTCCCAATTTTGAAGTAGAACCATTTAGAGCCGCTGGAACTTCAAGCCCTGCCTTTTTAAAAGCTTCAATATCTCTCTGTCTTTCTTTAATTATTACATCCAAAGAAACTCCTAATCTTTCTTTTACGGCTCTTGATAATGAAGTGGCCCCAATTGAAAGCTCCTTTTCTAATCCATTAACATCCTTCAAGGGATCAACCCATTCATGCCCCTTTCCTACAAAGTTCCCCTTGGCTAAATTCTCAAAATTAGATGCTGGTAATTTTAATTGCCCAGTTCTTAAAACATAACCAAGCCAACTCCTAAAAATATGCTCCTCCTCATTTTCAATATTTAGAGTTCTATAAACATTGGTAAGAGCCTTGATATTTAATTTACTTTCCCTGAGTGAAGAATAACTAACCCCACTGTAATCCTGTCCTAAATTTGGGTAATTAGTCAATAGTCCAGATGCTACCCCTTGCAATACTCCTCTTCTAAATCCTTCGTAATTAGCATTAGGGTGAGTAGGGTTTAACAAGGTTGCTTTTTCTCCCGGTTCTAATTCAAATTTTCCTCCGGGGGTTAATTCTTGATCAAGATATTCCTCTCCCTCGTAAGGAGTAGAGCTATCCCTTTCAATTGCAACAGTAGCGCAAGCACTAAGCCGGGCCGCTATTTGTTCGGCCTCTTCAAATTTTTCTAAATGCCTTAAACCTGATATTGCCCCAACCATTAAAGGCTCACCATGTGCTGACTCCAATCTTTTCCTGTAGAACCTGTGAATAATCTGATCGGCTGGTATTCTTGTTCTTACTCTTCCCGCTCTGGAATATGTTTCGCCGGGATGATCTCCAAGTATGTGATAAGCGATTGGCTTATTCCACCCATGAGGATCAACTTCTTTTCCCATTATGACTTGGTTGCCGTTCTTTAATCTTTTATCATTGTAATCAACATCAAGCCTATCAATCTCTAAAACATTCAAAGCAAACCCGTACTTGTTATCAAAGCCACGGAGCTTTTGAATAAGCACCCCCCCATCCCTTGCGCAAGCTCTTTCGCTTAATGCTTTAAATTCGGTGTAAGGCATATCACCAGAGGCACAACAATTCCTTGCTTTCTTCCAATCATTCCAAGCCTCCTCAATTTGATTTCTAGCGTTCTCGTCTTCTCTCCCCTGAGGATTAGTCGCTAGGGATTGGAAGGTATACCCCGTTCCAACAATATTAGTTACCCATTCATTTAGAAATCTAATTGCATACGGATTGGATCTCTCCAAATCCCTTGTCATGTTTCTTAGTCTGACAATGCCACCCCTAAATTCTGAATGGGCGTTAGTCAAGGAGGTGGTCCACCCCTCTTGTAATTGATCAGAAATTACCGCCCCGTATGATCTTTTAGATTGGGACTTTAATTTTAGCTTACCTGTTTTTTTATTAAAGATAAATTTACCAGCCATCAGTCTTTTAAATATATTCTAGACCTACGAGTACGTCTGCCAGTAATTAATTGTTCGTTAAATTTGCGCTCTTTATTTACTTGAGCTTGATAATAGTGTTGGAGTCGATGCAATTCACCCGCTGGTATTTTAGTTATATCTTGACCAAGTATTGTAATTGATTCTTGTAAATCTGTTAATCTATCTTCGATTGCCGCTTGTATTAAGTTTAAGCATTTTTCATAGAACGTGGGTTGATAAATCCTTTCTGGATTTGGAAGGATCTTAGTTTTTCCTGCGGAGGCCGTTACTATTTCAGTTCCATTTTTAACACGTATAGCCCAATTCCATTCACCGGGATCAAGTAAAGATGATTTCTCGCTTTCAAAGGTAAAAGAAAAATCAGTGCCACTTGCTGTTGCTGTCAAAGTTATTGGTTCCGTCCCATGCTTTTGAAATATACAAATTGCGGAATAAGTCGTTGCAGGGTAATCAGAAAATGAACTTGTCCAACTTGACGAGTCACCTGCATATAGTTTACTTTTTGGTCCTGTATCAGCCACTTTAAAAAAAATAACTCATTTTAATTATTTTTATAGATCACTAAGCTTTGAAAACTTTGATTAATCTAAACTCTATTCCATGATCAATATTCTTTTTTTGTAATAAGCGGCGGCGTTCCATTAGACTAATATGCTTTTTAACCCCAGATTCCGATAAAAGCGCCTTGTTTTTTACTTCATTAATTGTGGATGAAAATTGGCAACTCCCTTTCTCGGTCGCTATTTCTCTTAATGCTGTATAGGTGGCCAAGGTTGAAGAGGTAGCCTCTGGGCATTTTCTAATAACATTGCAAACATCCATGTCAAAAGTAGCTTTTCTCATAATTCATCTAAAGGTAATTTGGATGGCTTCGCTTTTCTAAATCTCAATGCGCTGTTTAATTTTATTAATACATCACTTGTTTCAAAGTATTTAATTCCCAGAATGTCAAAACTTATTGAAGGGGCGTTGCTTTTCCAGTAATTACATAAATCATGCAATGATGAAATGGTCATTGGTGTTGAAAATCCTCCTATTAATTTAGTCCCTTTCCCTTTATATCTGAAATTTTCTTTTCTCACATTTCCAAACTGATCAACATATTCCAAACTTAACGCCGTTAAATAATCTTGCCTTGCCTGTACTAAAATATGAAAGTGAACTCTTTGCGCTGGCTCCAACTCATTTTCTAATTTATAGCAATCGGGTTCATTCTTCATTTGCTAAAAGATCCGGCAAAGTTCTTACGGGGTCTTATTGCTCTTTTAACTCTAGGTTGATTTTCTTCTTTCTTTTCACTTTGTAAATTTTCCTTAATCTTTTCAAATCTGGGGTTAATTAATATTTTACCAGCCATAGCATATATGTAGGTGTCAAGGGGTTCGTTACGTTTGCCACTTGGACACACATAGCGAGTGTAGATTTCTCCTCTGAATCTTTCTTCTTTTCCATACTCGCAAGTAAGACCATCTAAATAAACAGAGGTGGCGGCTTGATTAAAATGAATATACCCCGGAGGATATTCATTCGTATCTGGTTTTGAAAGGGTTAATCTGGTGTAAATAATATCTTTACATTGGTTCACTCCCAAGGGGTAGATTCTAGCTTTAGGAGAAGAGGCAATGCGTGCCTTTCCTAATATGGGAGCATTGATTGTTGGGCTTCCCTGTATAGCAAAAACTCCAAGATTTTGTTTCCTGAAAGTCCAAGGCAATACGTGTTGATCCCAATGACCAGCATCAACCATTACTTTACTTCCCGGTCTAAATAGTCCAAGCTCCATACCATAAGGATGTGGAAACCTGCATCCTGCAAGATAATCCTCCAAATGTTGCCAAGTGCCGGGGTCATCTGGTGGCCCTTGAATAATATGATGTTCTAACAGCCATGATTCTTTATTGTCACCCCACCCCCAGACAGAACATTCAAGATATCTTTTCTGAACATCAACCCCTGCAGTAACTATTAAAACCCCTTCAGGCAATTCAATTCGTGGTTGATAGTTTTCTTTTCTCTTCATCAATTCAGAAGATTCAGGAGCTTCAACCCTTTCTGGTTTATAGCATTGAGCATCAAAAGTATTAACAAATACATGCTTGGCTCGATCTGGGTTGTCACTTGTTTCAATTGATTGTTCTTGTGAAGCTATCCAATGAAGGTGCGATTTAAATCCTTTCTGCACTGGATGTGGACTCATCATGCCATTACCCCAGAATCCGGCGATCCCCGTGAAATCCTTGGTTGCTTTCCAGAATCCTTTTTTCATCATTCTTTTCCTATTGGAATCAGTCAAATGCTCTCCGCATTCAGGACATTCAAGTTTAGCCTTTTCAGGTTCTCCCTCTGGATATTTAATATGTTCTCTGAGCATTACAAATGGCTCTTTGCATTTGATGCATGGAGTAAACCATTTTCTGTAATCACTTTGTTCCATCAATTGAGCAATGCGACTTTGTCCTTCAACACTTGGATAGCTTGCCGCAATCCTTATAGTGTCAGGATATTCGCTCCCTCTCATCCAGAAGATTTGTAATTGATCACCCTCATCTCCTGTCTGAGACATCAATGCGTCCACCTCATCAGCAAATAACAAGTTGCCCTTGGCTCTCCTCATTTCACCGGGAGCATTGCCACCAAAGATATTAATCAAGCCGCCGGGGAACAATTTATGCAAAATGGTATTACTTGAATCTCGTCTGCCCCCTCTTACCAACCATTGGAGTTGTGGAGTAGATTCAAACAATTCCTTTTCTAAAGTTTCTTTGCTCCACTTCTCGGCTTGTGATGTAGTTGGATAAAGAGTTAAAATTCTTCTGGGATTCTCAGCAATTGAATGACCTATAATATTCATACAAACCTCCGTCTTTCCTAATCGGGAAGCCAATTGAAAAACTGTCATTTGAATTTTAGAATCAAAAGGAGTCATCATCATTTCCTTTTGATAGGGAGCAAATGCAAATCTGTATTGCTTTCCTCCATCCATCCTCCTTACATTTTCAGCCCATTCAGAGGCGGTTAATAATTTATTATTATTAAAAATCTTTTCAATATTTTCAGGAGTTTCAGAAATATATTTTTCTATCCCTGTCATTTACTAAATCCCTCCTTCCACTTTCTGCCATGGTCACGTATTTGGGTGTAGATGTCATCTTTCTTGTCTTGTTCTAATTGTGATGATTTAATGATTGAAGAAATACCCTCTAGTAATTGATTCTCAGCCTCCATTAATTGATCCACATCAGCCAATTGCCCTTCAATCTTTTCAGCCTGTAACCTCTTTAACCTTGTATCCTCAACGGCTAAATCCGTTCGTGCCTCTTCAAGTGAAAGCTTATTTTTATGCTTTTGATCTAAAGGCTTCAAATCAAAGATATCCTTGCAGGAAATAGGCGTTTCTAGTTCAAATCGCTTAACTCTTCTGGAAATTCCTCCCCGGTCAAATCCTGTAAATTCTACTATCGCATTAATACTTGGCATTTGTTTTAGCCCCTTTGGGCATCTGTATAGCTAAAAAAAACAATAAACGGACAC
>Ga0098059_1000776_pt1 | contig 17219 bp, 26 predicted proteins | sample 20_taG_FD_92580 | JGI IMG/M metagenome (GOLD analysis project Ga0098059, IMG submission 92580) | Marine viral communities from the Subarctic Pacific Ocean - 20_ETSP_OMZ_AT15318 metaG | ecosystem: Environmental > Aquatic > Marine > Oceanic | place: Subarctic Pacific Ocean | collected 2015-01-19
ATCGGTAATTGTTAAACTGCCTGATATTGAAACGTCTTCTCCTATAGATTCGTCCCACCCAATTTGTTGTACGTCTATTTTTGTTGCCATGTTTTAAATAGTCTCCAATGTTATAAAAAGTTGGTGGAGGTGGCGGGAGTCGAACCCGCGTCCAGAACATCTCAAATAATACGTCGTTCACAAGATTAGTCCAGATCTGGTCCTAGACAACCATTAAGTAGCAAATATATAGTCAAAAAAATCAACAAGTCTAGATGTTGGGTCAAGAAGGTATCTAGAAAACCTCCTGGGTCATGCGGCTATCGCCAGATTCCCCATTGCTTCGATATCATCGTTTGCATTTATGTTTTTGGGTCTTTTTACTGTGCCTACCCACACAGTCTTGCACGTATTATCATCCTCACCCTGTCGAAACCAAAACACCCCCGTGACCTATTTAATCACAGCATTTTTCACAAGTGCAAGAACAGCACTCACAGCATTTACATTGTTTTGAATCACTCATAATAATCACCTCCTATTATAATTATGCCCTCAAGATGAAGACAACCCTTTTAAAACTTTTTAAAAACCGGATCATTGAGAATCAAATCCATAGTCTCTTGCACGGACTGAACATTAAACCATTCATAAACTAGGTCGCTGGATTCCATCTCTCTCACGATGCCATAATCATTTCCGCCCGGAAAGCAGCGGTCTCCTACGAACACTACCCTCTGAACCTTAAGGTTGTTGAGGTAACTTATGACCTGACCCTTGTCCGACCCGCGGTGAATAATGTCAATACTAATAGATCCTCCGACAGAAGATTCTATTTCTTTATAATTGGCATTTATATAACCGGATATCTTTAACCTTTCCTTATTAACCTTATCCCACAAATTGTATCGCTTTCTTTGCTCATGATTGGCGTTTCTTCCGACAACGGAAAAATTCACCATTCCCGTTCGATATTCCAAATGCCTGCCAACTTTTTCCGGATATTCTGAGTTGTCTAAAAATCTCTTCAATTCCTCCTCCAGTTCACATGGAATATCGAAAGTGTTTTTGTCTATCAAGACTCCGTCAGAGTTTCTAACTTCATTACCCATGCAGCAAAACACCAAATTACAAAGATCCAAGACTTCTTGAGGTACCTGTTGCACAGTCTTGGAGTAATCACTGCCGGTGGCGAGGACAACCTCCCTAGTTCTTGCCCAATCCTTGAAAATGAATTCAAAATCTTGTGACATTCGTTCCCTAGGTCTTGTCAAGGTTCCGTCTACATCAAATATGTAGACTGTCCTAAATGGATCAATTCGATTCTTCATTTGCTTTCACCTCTCGCTCTAATTATTCCCTCGCAAAACTCTTTTAAGTGATACTTTTTTATGTACATGTTTAATTCGTCAGGGGCGCATCCCAGCAGGTCACTTGCCTCGCTCTTGGACGGAGTCACAGATAAAGCAAACTTTATTATTGATTCACGAACGATGTTACCAACATTCTTCATCAATGGGTATCCGTACAGTTTACCACCAAAGGATCTAGCAGAAAGTTCCAATTTAAGAGCGATAAGATCTTCAATCGTTATCTGAGATAGTCTCCACTCAAACTCAGAATCGATTTTACCATGTTTTTTTAAGGTCTTTGACAACGACGTATAGTAGTTCTTGCCACGATGCCTTTTTAGTGTTTCTTTTTTCTTCATAATCAACACTATAACACATAATAAAAAAAAGAGTAAGAAATAATCTTACTCTTTTGCCTAGTCTGCATTCAAAAAATCAATTAGAATCAGATCGGATCCAGATTTTGCGGGGAGTTAGAATCAAGTTCCGACTCCCACTGCTTAAAGTAATGCTCCAAATTCAATAAGAGGTACTGCTTAAATAGTCTACGGTCTTGGGGGTCACCCATGGAAACATATTGATCTATTATCGATTTCTCAATCTTCTTGTAGGTTTGAAATGCAGAGTTCCTTCCTGTCTCGTCCTCTCCGTCAATATTGAATTCTTCCCTCTCTTCTTCCTCTTTTTCTTCTGCGGACGGATTGCGCTGATCCACAAATCCTGGGGGGTCTGCGTCAATTTCGAGATCCACTTCTTGTATCTCCTCTTCTGATTCCATGCTGTCCAATCTAGATAGGGTGAGTTCGCACGCCTGGATCACATGTTCCGAGAATGATTTTCTTTGATCATATGAACTGGTTAGGAACTTATACGCCTCTTCGAGAGTTGCGAGGAAGTTCGTATTCTTAAACAACCCCTTGAGGTAATTGATACCAGTCGATGGGTGCGGGTCGTCGTTTGGGTCCTGGACTGCTTCAAGGATAATGCTTGAAATGTGAGAACGAAGAGTCAACTCCTCAATCAAGGATCCCCTCTTTGTTGCAATCTTGCTTTCCAGATTACTTCTAAGCGTCTTCTGTATGTTCTCTCTCAATATGAACTCTTCGTACATCTCTTTTCTTGATATCATTTTAAACCCTCAACCCTTATAATTAGGGAAATTTTTTCTTTTTCTTCTTTTTCTTGGTGGCGAGAGGAGCAGAATATCCTGCGACTGAACCTCCTGCCATAGCAGAAATCTCTTCCAACTCATCCTCTTCCTTTGCTAAGAAGGCATTTGACTTGTCTTTATCCCTCTTCTTTTCGTAAGGCGTACTATTTTTCTGCCCGCCTTGGTCCAAAAGTCTAGAATGCGCTTGAGACAGTCTTTTCTTCATCTTTGACTGAAAATCTTCTGAAAGATCAACTGAAAACAACCTCAAGACATACTCGATGACGTTCTCCGGTAGAAAATCCTTCAGCAGAAAGAGTGCAGTTTCATTTCCCTCTTGTGCCAATGATATCAAATACCTCATATCCGAAGCATGGAACTTCTTTGGATCTCCTGATCCGACCATGGAAGGAAGATTATTCAACACCTTTTTGTCTTGAGATAGGTTGTGCAAATAAGAGGATGAATGCTTAAATGCCGGGATCGCAACAGAAGCGACATCTAAATCCTCTCTAGCATATTTTTGCACTGATCGGAACCTACTTGCGTCATCCTCCTTGTCGCTAGATGCGAGGATGATCGTTGCATCCTTGGGGGCATCGCCGTCTTCGCCGATATAATCAAACATTGACGTAACTGGAGATGATGATGCGGATATTCTAATTTCTACGCCTGGCCGACCATGTAACATCTTGTCGAAGATTTCCTTTGCATCTTGTGCCGATATATCCCTCTGTTTCGAAATGGATCTTTGCGATTTCGGGTTGGACGGGTCCGAAATCAGCACCACGACCTTGTCGACACCCTCATTGGACAACAAGTGGTCAATAACCATGATGTGCCCCATGTGAGGTGGTTTGAAAGCACCAGGAAATACTGCAATCTTTTGTACCGGACTATCCTCCGCAGACTCCTTGAGTGGAGGTACTTCGCCGCGACCAAAAGTAAACAACCCTAAAATCTGATTGACAGGGGCGAAGTTCCCCGTGATCTTGTACACGCTATTTCCGTGGGGAAAAACAAATCCTTCTGTCTCGAAGATCACCTCTTCAGGTTTTGAGATTTTCGAAAGATTAAGACTCAAGATCTCTCTCGCCTTGTCGTAAGGACTTGATTCAATTTTGTCTCTGGCGGTCTGAAACCTCTCATACAAATCGCGCCCCCCAGAATTACTAGAGTATCCACTCCTGAACTCCTTCAGAACTGCGACTGAAAAACCATGAACAACTTTCTCCAGAGGCAAAATCGCATTTCTGGAAAATGATCTATCTTGAATAAGAGCAGATACCTGCTTCTTTTCTTCTGAGGTCAACCCTTTCTTGATCTCGTTTAGGTGCGGTACCTTTCTCGTTACCAACCTCTTTAAAATCTGAGCGGACTTTTCTTTTTGGAGTCCCAACTCCATCACAGACTGTAAGCAATTTTTTATGAAATACTCTGCAATGGTCGAGTTCTCGGTCAATCCAGCAGTCTCTTGCAGGTTGTCGATTTCATCGAGATACGGACTCAAAAAAGAGTTGCCCATGTCCTCGATTGTGCGCTCCTGATTTACAACTACACCGAAGCGAGAAGACTTCACTCTCGCAAATGCAGTCTCCAGTGCTAAAAAGTTCGCGTGCCCTTTGCACACAATGTGGTTCGAACGATGAACAACAAGAGACTTTGTATTGTACTCAATAATATTACGAGTGCGAGGATCCAAGATTTCAACATTATAGTAAACATCAGCGTTGCGTCCGAAGACTTGCTCCTTTTCCTCTTCAGTCATCAGTGACACGACTTTTTCAAATCGAGAAAAAGCATCATTAAAGGAAGACTCTATGTCACCACGTCCGGAGAATTTATTTGCCAATTCGGAAGAGGTCATGCCTCCATTGTCGATGTTTGTTTTGTTTCGTGCTGCCTTGGCACATCCCTCGGCGAAGGAATAGGAAATATATAGGTTTTGACCATCTAACTTCTCGGTACCCCTTGTAGCACCGGTGGAAAGTTCCGTTAAAATCTTCTTAACTTGAGAAAAGGTAAGGTTATAGTCCTCGTGAATGTGAGGCATGTGACCACCGAGACCACTCATATTTCTACTCCTTGGTTTCTTCCAGGATAGTTATCTGTTCTTCAAGGAGACTGATATGCTCTTCAAGTCTCCGACATCTTCTTCTGATTTCTTTAACATGATTGTTCGCTATCTTTACCCTATTTATATCACGTTGAGTGTTCAAAGTCAAGGAGTTTATAATCTCTGTTAGCGATTGAATATATTCCTTTATAGAGGTTTCCCCTTCTTTTAAAAGAAATCTTTTAGTCAATGAATTTAAGTCATTATAATTCATTTCTTCTTAGTCCACATCGTTTTTAATTTTTCAAAAATTCTTTTATTTCGAGAGTCAAAGTCAATAGTCTTTGACTCCCTTATTGTCTCTTTCTGCATCCCTTGCTCCTTTTTAAAATCAGTCCAATCTCTAAACGAGATGCTACCTTCAAGATATGCCTCTTTCTCCATGTTTCTCATATGTTCATTCTTTTGGGCATACCCTTCGCCCATTTCTCCCATATTGTTAAGATCACCACGTAGATTTTGCATGTGATGAATACATTCATGGGCAACGGTCCTCATAACATCCTTTATGTGACGACCTGGAACAAAAGCGTATATCTGAGAACTCGATGGATCGTAATACCCCGTCATTCCGAAGGGGTCTGTGGCATATGACTCGTCCATCACGAAGTTTACTTGTGGTATCTGCTCTTCCTTTAATCCGCTCTTTTCAGCAAAATAATAAAGGAACTCTTCTGTTAGTTTTTGTAAATTTTCTAAATCCATATACTAAATAGATATATTTTTTCAAAACTAACAATTTATAAGGGAATTAAATTTTGTGCTTATCTTCAGAAAAATAGATATCGACCTCGTACTGTGACTCTATGTTGTCTGATAAATATTGGTTCATATCCTCTGCGCTTTCGAACTCTAGTTGGTCGACTCCATGATACATTGACCACCTACCCAAATCTCTCAAAATATCAACTTTATTTATCACCAACTTGTTGACGCCATTGATATTTATCGCAGTGTTGACTCTGTCCATGTCAAACCAGTTTACTTGCCTAGGTCTCCCAGTAGTAGCACCGTACTCATCCCCCAATTCCCTGATGATATCAAAATCGGGATCCTCGCCCTGAAAGTCTTTCGCGCCGACGTAAGTTTCATAAACTTTTGCCACGCCCCAAACGTCTCTTATGTTCCTGTGGGATACACCATTCAGTATAGCGCCGCCGATGGTACAGTGAGACGATGTTACATAGGGGTAGTCTCCCCAATCTATATCAAGTCCAAAACCCTGCGCACCTTCAAACAAGATCTTCACTTCCGCGAAGTCCTTATTATCATACAACTCGTCATATATCTCAACAATATATTCAGACAAACGAGGGTCATCGACCGCACGGACACCCTTACGAGCATACTTGTCCCTATAGGCGGGACCATTGCCACGCTTAGTTGTACCAATCTCTACGTCACGAGAATCTTCAGCAAGATGGAAGTCAGTTATGACGTGGGCATTATGCGCAACCTTTATCAATCCAGTTGTGTCAATACCTGCGTGGTCTAGTTGGTCTATTTCCTCTAGAAACTTATCCGTGTTGATGACACATCCAGGTCCTATAATTGATCGAATGCCAAAAAACACACCACAAGGTATGTGGTGAGTCACGAACTTCTTTCCTTCATGGTATATCGTGTGACCGGCATTACAACCACCATTGTAACGTATTACGTGAGTATAGTCTCCCGTTCTACACAGGTGATGCGCCACCTTTCCCTTTCCACAATCACCATATTGTAAATCAACAACAACATCTGCATACATAGTAAAATCCCCAAGATTAATATAAGATCATGCTATCACAAATCGAATAAATTGTAAATTATTTTTGTTGATTCTTTTTTTTCATTATCCTTCTTGCAAGGACTGGATTTTTGATCGCCAAATCTAGATCATCCCGAAGAACAGAATGCCTCTTCTGCACTCTCTTATTGATCCACATCTGACATATTGCCATCAGCACTATTATTGTTAGTTCGATTGTCATGGTTAACCTCCCATACTGGACTTTGCGACTCGTCGAGAACCTCTGAGATGTCCAACCCATCAAACCAATTGGAATATTCCGACTCTTCCAAATACTGATCCACAAACGCCTTGACCTGGTCTTTCATCTCGTCAACATTCGCATACAATGCTTTTAGATATTTTTTCGCCTTTGTTGTACTATCTGAACAACCTTGTTTTTTCCCAATTGTCTTGTCCTTATTTATTTTAAAGACACATTTTCCCTTTCTTCTCCAAGGCATTCTCAATCCTCCGTGAAATCTATATATCCTTTTAAGATTTCTTCTATCTCCTTCTCTAGCATCTTCCTCTCAACCTCTTCGACATGATCTCCTAAAAACGGTTTCATCTCGCAAAAATTCCTTCTTGCCTCAAAAGAAGTCAATCTATCTTTCTCCAACCCAACACAAATAATGCACATGATTATTTATTCCACCTTCTACCATACTTCTTGTTCATCTCTCTAGACTTTTCTTTGGATCTTAACGAGGACTTTTCTGCAGATGCTTTCGCTGCTGCAGCATCTTCAGGGGACCTCTCCCTTCTTTCCCTCTCTATCTTCATTCTTTCTTCGAATGAATGAAGCATGGTTTTCCGAATCCACTCACCACTATTTTTAACAGATATGGTCATTCTTTTCTTAAAGAAGTTCGATTTCTCTTGTTGTTCCTCATCTGTTAAGTCAGAATAATATTTACTGACTAGTTGCTCGATCTCATCTCCTGAGTCTGCGAATTTTCGAAAATTTTCAAACAATACTCTCATTTGTCGTACTCCTCCGCTAATCCCTCATTAATTAGTATCTGATTTATGCTTTCTTTGTGGTCCTTGACAAATATTTCACCCAAACAGCGACCATATTTACCATTACCATGTGTGATCACCTCGAACTCTCCCCCTGAGAGGGCGAGAATTGACCCGACGCGCATTAAAGATCTTTTTCCGGCGCGTACTACTTCCTCGTCCTTCGAACGCGTCTCAGGGGCGTTAATTCCCCATAAACGTATTCTTTTATTGACAAACACATCAAAACCTAAATCGATCTGGGCGTCAATGGTGTCACCGTCTATGATTCGGATTAATTTTGCTTTATATCTGTTTTTTGTTTCCTTAACCACTTGTTAAGTAGTTTTTCCAAATTTCTTGCACTTTAATTTTGATCTTTTGAGAATTCGATACCGACATCATCTTGTCATAGGAGTCTGTCTTAAGAGAACCTAACTTTTCTAAGTCTAAATTGATTCTTAACATTTTAAATGCTAAATTCTCATTAGAATATATGCCCTCATCCCTTAGTCCGGAGCGTCTCATCTTTTTAATCTTATCTTTGAGTTTTATAGTGTGATTGTGGACTTCTCTATACTTGCCATCGAGGAACATGTCTTGAAGTTCCAGTATCTCTTTCGACAAGGAGTCATATTTCTTTTTTGCTGTCTCAAAATCAATAGAAACCTCTTCTCTTTTAGGTTTCTTGATCCAAGCATCATCTTGAAGGGAGTAAATGCCGCTTGCCATATGATCTTCGTTTGAGTCTTGAATATAAATCTCCACTTCATGACCGTTGACCATTATATTGTGCACCTTATTCCAGTTAATTCTTTTAGCAATAAAGTATTTTTCCAGTAATTCTGGATTTTTATCAAACTTTGTGAAATCTAAAATCAAATGCAAGTCAATATCTGACAGATCATGGTAGTTGTAACTTGCGACAGACCCGGTGAAGATCACATCTTCTAATTCTGGAATGTCTTCTACTTCCGCGGATAGGTGTTCGTAAAACTCGTTGGCAATATTCATCAAGGTTTTTTGCACCTTTTCGTCTATTTTTGCATTTTTCCATATTTTTTTGTTTAATGTCTTCTGTATTACAAACTTTGAAGGGTCAAATTCTCCCTCTTTTATAAACAAATTCCACTTCTTATTGTATGTTTGCATGTTATTTCCTCAACTATAAATAGTTCATTTTTTGATAAGACCATCTATATTGTCACATATTAGTTTTCCCAAAGACCAAACCTGAGAGAAGGGGGCATCGTCACTTGATATCCACTCATTTATGTAGAGTGCCTCGTCTATGGTGCTAAATTCAAATATCATGATCTCATTATCCCACACGTAGCACCCATCAATAATAAAACTTCTTTCTTTTAAATATTCTAAATGATTTTGTACATTAAAGATTATCACAATTGTAGAATCAAAATAGTGCTTTCTAATGTAACTGGCAACAAGATCGTTTCTTGATATGGAATATCCATTAATATTATTAGACATTTTAAATTCTTATTGATTTTGAGTGCTTATCTGCGACTGTTTGACTGGCCCAGGCGTTTGGTTTTACCTTATAAACAAAACCTGCACCGCTGACATACCCTTGTAGCATCTCTACAAATCGGGACGTCTTCATTTTTGCCTCAACTGGGGAGGCATCGATGTGCACTTCTATATTATTGTGAGGTATTTGGAATTCTGAATTGATCTTATCTGCCCAAACAATAGATCTCCTCACTTCTTCAGTGATTCTATTGATCAACACCTTGTAGTGATTAATGGGGATGACATCTCTAGAAAAGAAATATTTTCCCCTATTTCCATTACCATGGAGGCAAATCACTGTAGCAAAGCAAACTTTCTTATTGCTCATGAAGGAATCGGTACCAACAAAGACTTTAGCACCTCTAGAGACATACTTCTTACATAATGACCTTATTTCTTCAATAGAAACCTTCTTACCCGATCCTGTCTTGAAATTAGTCATCTAATTTAAATATTAATACATACTATAAATTCAAAAAGTTTAGAAGTAAAAACAACAACTTCTTTAGCATAGCATGTTTTTTAAAGGTTGTAAAGGACTTTTATTACTTTTTAAACGATCCAAATGCTTTATTGCCTAATCTTTCATTTTTATTGATTATTTCCTTGACACGGACCAAACCTCTATGGTATTCTTTAGGTGATTCAAGTTCGATGTGGAATGTTCTTCGAGTTTTGAATTGGTTGATGTAGTTGAGGCAGATCCAGAATGTACCAGCGCAAATAATTGCGCCAGTTAACATGCCAAAAATAAAAAATTGAGTGGTTAACATTATTTCTCCTTGACTTTTACATCATATAATGTTATTATACAATTTGTTCTTTGAAATTTTAAATTAGTCTTCTATTGCAGTGATTGTACATTGGAACTGATTCGTATTGGAATTAGTATGTGCACCCTCAAAAGTGAGTCCTATCAGGTCACCAGCAGCAAAGGAACCAGTGCCAAAACTAGTCGTAGTAGATCTATAGATTTTCCCTTGAGTTCCAGTCATATCAATTGGATCCACAACATTAGTCCAAGTAACATCCCCAGTGTTGTCGTTTGTATAAGTGCCCTTCCAAATTCTAAACTTTGGAGCACTGGTGTAGTCGTATGCACCATCATCCCTGATTCCGTTTGTCATGACAATGCTTTTGAGTGTACAGGCATAAGGCGAGACGCCTATCGTATAATACCTAAGACTCAAGTTTGAATTCAAGGTGAAAGAGGTGTCGGTTTTGCTCCCAATATCAGTACGTTGGTTGGTGTAGTCGCCACCATGAGCATTGGCAATACCGTCAGTGTGAGTAAATAATTTACTATTAGATGTAACTTTGAACCTTCCTGGTGTTAATACTTGCCAAGTTGCCTTTGTAGACCCACCAGACACTACGAGATCAATAGTACCATCCCCATCTTCATAAGTTGCGGCGATTCCTGTCTCCGTGTTGCCGGTGAACATGGCACCGACTATGTCTTGTACCTGTTCATTGGTTAGATTTGCTGTTACGTCAGTTGCAAGATCGATAGTTCCATCACCATCTTGATAGGTGACAGTGATGCCAGTTTCGGTGTTGCCACTAAACATTGCACCTACAATATCTTGTACCTGCTCCGTTGTTAGACTGCCACCTCCGCCTCCAGCAGTTAGGTCAGTTTCTGAAACCTCATTGGAGACCCAATATATTTTACCGTCTGCCTTAACATACAACTTTCCTCCTGCGCCGTCTGCTGGTGCTGAGAGAGGATATGCGGTCTCTGTTATGACAACAGTACCAAAAGAACCTGTGTTGGTGGTTGTTACTTTATTCCCGCCTATATCTCCACCGGGTCCGCCTTTAAAGCTCATTATTTAGTCTCCTATGTTTGATCGATGATGTCATTTGCTGCAGCATCGCTGGGATAGTTACCAGTAAGTGCTAAGTCTTTATCAATCCCCTTCTGGGATTGGTCCGCGGATGCCCAGGAACCATGCCGGTCAGGGTTGACTTGTGTAAGTTCAGCGAACACCTCTATGTCGACATCCCCAGAAGCTTTGAGATAAAACTCCGTGCACCTAATGTTCATGGTGATGCTGTCGCGATTATTTGCGAGCGTGATTGAGTGATGATCCCAAGCATTTGCATGATTTGCAAATGCCAAGTAAACATCGTCACTGGCAGCATCTTGGTTGATAACCGTGATAGATCTGGACAAGTAAGGCAACACTACCTTGTAAACCTTGCCGTCGTCCAACTTTGCTTTTACCAAAAATGGTTGTCCTGCTATAAGGTACTGACCCGAGGACCTGAATCCGGGTGAACCGGCGCTGGTGTATGTTGACATGTCTTATTTCTCCTGTTCTTGTAAAGTAAAAAGTTTATTCAATAAAGTCGCGACGTTACCACTGGTGATGTTCTTTTGAACACCTAACTCCATCAGTTGCCTCAATGTTGCAATGATAATTTCTCTTTCTGGACCAGCAACGGCAGACAGCATTCTACTGTCCTTGGCAATTGCCAACAATTCGCTACGCATGTCACTTGCGGACATCCCACCAATCTCTGCATCTGCAGGTTCTTCTACTGGCACTTCTTCACGACTGCCGTACATCTCCTCCTTGAGGAGGTCAATTACCATCTTTTTAAGCAGGTCTTTGTTCATTTGTTAATATCTCCTTCGCAATTTTTTCAAATTTGTTGTTAACGTCAAGTTCCCTAACATATCTAAATAGATATTCAGAATGTTCATCGCTAAGTTTTATGCTAAAATTGTTGGTCTTGCACCTATAAAAGTGCCTTCCTGCATCAATTTTGACTAAAACTGCCTCAATTACTTGCAATCCAGTTTCTTCCAAGACTTCTCTCAAGAGTCCACCAACAAGAGATTCACCAACTTGAACATGACCACCAGGTAAATCCAGTTCATTCGCAAATTTTTCTAAGTGATCGCTGCGTCGAAGAAGGAGTAACTGTCCGTTTTTGTTGGTTATGATAGCTTTGGCGGTCTTTTTTGAGTCTTTAGGTTGGATTTCAATCTTAATCATGACTATCTCAGCACAGGATCCCTATTTGTGCCCTTGAGTTTGGGGATAAAACTCTTTTTAAGTTTTAATAGTTTGTCAAATTTCACCTTTCCTCTGGAGTCGAGGAACAAGACTTTGGGTTTTTTTATCTTGCCGTCGACCAAAAGTTCATCAAAGTTGTAAAACTTAACCTTTGTTTTTTCTTTTGCATAAGAGATGTTGCAAATGCTTGCCACAAAAAAGACAATAAATAAAATCAGTTTAAATGTCTTTCCCACACCTCTCATGACGTCATTCTCCCATCGCCTTAAGGGCAGATAATTCAGGTAACAAATCACTAATTAATTCACGTACTTGTGCTGCTTTATTCGCCAGGTCTTGCTTTCCTGCTTGTTGGAACAAAGTTACCATGCCCAACTGGTTTTCCGAGTCCCAAAGGGACTGTGTCAGGGATCTTCCAATAAAATCCACTACGCTTTTGAGGTCACTCCCGGTAGATTGCTCCTTTACTAGACCCTTTTCGCGAATCAATCCTTGGATTTCTTCTGCGATGAGGGTTTCAATCTTCTCTTTTGTTGTTTTCATGTTCTTCTCCTGTTTTGAACTTACCATTTTTTGCAAGACCAGTATCTTGCTTTTGTTTTTGGTCCTGGGTTATCACAATTATGTCTCGCCCTAAAAGATTTTCTTCTTTTTGGGTTAGATTTTTTTATTCTCATGTTTGGGTCTCCAAAATTGACCTTCTTGGTATTGCCAGTCTTGGGATCTTTAACATATACTTTAAACTTTTTAACATCTCCTCTCATAGGTTTGTTGAGTTTGACCTTTCTTCCTCTGTATTCTGCCTCTTCAATGGAATCGTCACCCATAGGTTCATGGAACTCAAAATCCTCTTCCAAGGGACTTCCGTCTTCATATAGACCATCAGATATATGCATATATTTTTCGTTATTGTTTTTTGAATTTTCAATTATAATCTTCATTCTAGTTCCTGCTGTTCCATTGCCTGTAGTAGGAAGCGTCTCCCTTTTTAATATCGTCTAACCAAACTTGCGGAGGCACAAATCTACCATCAATTTTGCGAAACTTCATTGCGAATTTCCAATATTTTCTTAAAAGGTTGGGAACGGGTTTGTCCAAAAACCCTTCACCGTCTTTATCCAATGTTACATATGCCTCGTAATATTTTCCTCTCAACATTCGATCGAAAACACGATCGATGCCTTTATCGGTAGGGGAAGTATCACCCATTGTGAGATTGAATTCCACTTCGGCAATCTTCGCAGCAATCTTCTTCTCAACCACCACACGAATTCTGCTTTTGACTTCGTCCAAAGAGTTTTGCTTTGTATAACTTTCACTTTCGCTACGCACAACTTTTACTACCATTTCTGCAATCTCTTTAAAGTTATTATCAATAAAGTTGGCAACATCTACAGTCATATTTATAGAGTCTTTTGTGATCTCAACATCATCAATTGTTAGTCTTACCTGTGCCCAGACCGATCCGTCATGAAACTTAAGTCTGACTTTAAGCATTTCTGGGATAGTGAACTCTTTTAATTTTGCTTGTGGTATTCCTGGAAGGGGCAATTGCTTACTAAGTAAAGAGACAATCTTATTATTCAACCCAGAAACTGCTCTTGAGACTTTGTTGTTGATCGCACCATTTGACTGATCCGGATCTAAAGTATCTCTGAGAAAACCATAGTCAACACCAGGAACACGAAATGGTTCAGATTTAAAAACAATCTCTTCGTCTCCTAGGTTAGAGTCTTGGGAGATTGTAAGGTTGGTAAGTTTTTCACTTAAGGCACTGAGTTGTTCAGTGAATGAGTCATAGTCGGTGCCACCCATCCAACCTCGTGACGCAAACTCTTTAGAAATCAATCTTAAGATTCCTTTATACCTCTTGTCATCTGCCTCAAGGTCGTCCAAGAATCTTTCATAACCATCAAGAGAGACCTCGTAAGTGTCAGTGTCAATTCTGATCAAGATTCTACCGTCTTCTTCGATATCAACCTCAGAGGCATATATGTTAAGTTCTCGGTCAAGTTCTGTCCGAATTTCATCAGCAGCTTCAGCAAGATCACGCCAGTCTTGGTCGTCAAGTTCTGCTGTTAGTTTGTCTGGATCCAATTGAATGTCAAACCCGCCATCAAAATAAAAACTATCATCGTATGCTTGAGAAGTAAAGTAAGCATGATCTATTAGCGATTCATACCTTTGCTCTAGTTCTTCTAGTCTTTCTTCGATAGATTCGCTTTCAGGTGGATTGTCCATTACATTTTCGGTTGCTGCGTCAAATAGTTTGTTTGTAATATTGTCCACCGCTTCTTGGTCGGGATCTTCAAGTGCGTTATAGAGATTATCGTCCTGCCCTTGACCGACGCTCCAATTTCTTGCAATGACATCACGGACTTCCTTCCAACCCATTTGCGCGTCAGTAGCGTCGTATGCTTCATCGAAATTACCATGTTGATCAATAACCAGAGCGACTCTTCTATCATCGTCATCTTCTGGCAGGTTCTCCATCCTAACCATGACGAAACCCTTTCCTTCCTCGGTATATTGAGCAAAGTAATTTCTAGATTGTGTTGCTGAGATACACCACCTGGTGTTCGTTCCATAGAAACATGAAGCACCTTCGGTGTAGGGTCGAATGGCAAACATGTCGTCCTCTTCATATACGATCTCGGATCCTTCGATTGCTTGCTCTTTTTCTTTTGCTTTCTTTTCTCGCGATGAAAGACCAAGATCTTCTATTGCTTTTTGAAGTACTGGCACATCGTATTTATAGATATCTTTTTCTTTTAAGCGAGATTGGTTTGCTTCGAATTTAGCAATCAGATCAAGCATGACTTGTCCGATCTCCAAGACGTCATCGCTTCCTTTTAGTTCCTCTGCCTTGTCGTCTTTAAATTGGATATCCATCGCTTTCGCCCAGTAAAGGAGATATTTGGAGACTGCTTTTTCACCAATCTTATCAGCAATGTTCTTGCGTGCCCAGTCGATCCAATCAGATTGGGTTAGTTCAGGGTACTTCGCCTTGACGTCTTTGACCCGCGCTTCATCGAGTGCTTGGATGCATCCGACGGTTTTTTCTTCCGGAGAAATTTTTATTTTAATCATAGTGTAATTAGTTGCCGTTTCCGCGATTTTTCGCGGGAAAATTATTTTTTACTCACTAGTGGTCTTAGTATCCGTACCTGCTTTGTTACCACGGATGTTAGCAACAGTTTTAGCGCCGAATCTAAAAGGGTGTCCACTATTGTCAATCAGTCCAAGTTCAGTGGCATCATAGATGTTGATAACACCAGTTGCAGTGCCAGAATCGTTCTCCTCGGTAATGTGATCGTTGTAAGCGCCAGCAATTGCTACACCATTATCAATGCCCACATTGCAACCAAAGGTTGAGTACTCGTTATGAGCATGTAACATGGTCTTTTGCGACCAACCTCCGCCACTGTTCTCCCATATATAACAACGCCCACTTTGGTTGTCAAGGTGGTCAAACTTGTCAGACCCAGCAATAATATAAGTCGTGCCCTTATAGACGTCCATGTCGACATCTATGCCCAATTGACTATAATCAGAACCAGCGGATCCCGTGTGATAAAGGTCAGTTGTTTTAGAGTAACCACTGCTTCCGCTAGTGTATACAAACACTGCACCCGCTTGCGTAGCGGGTTTGTCTTCATGCGGCGAACCGATGGCGAGGTAATTACCTGCCAATGCGAGAGACCCACCAAATTGAGTGCCAGCACCTGACGCGCCGCTTGGATGTACAATAGTTTGTGAGTGCACCCAGGTATTCCCAGCGGTTTGTTCATATATGGCAACCGAATGCTTACCGGGGGCACCAATAGCGAGAATGTTGCCACTGGCAGCAATAGCGGTACCAAAGTGTGCACCAGTACCAGAGACCGAACTAACAAGGTGGGTACCATGGGAATCGGTTTGACCGGTAGTCTTATTAAAGGAATACAGAAATACCATGCCGATACCATTACTGACACCGTCCCATTTGGGTGCACCAACAAAATGAAAATCACCGAAGGTATTGGAGACAGAAGCGACTTCTGCCCCGTAACCTTTCTGAGACTCACCTGCCCACGCACCTTTCGGTTTAATAAAAGTAGTTATGACGCCCTTAGTGTTTGATGAGTTGGCACCTAGGGGAATATCCCATATATGCAAACCACCACAATAATCGGATCCATCATAATAGTTGTCATCCCCACAAAGGACTCTATGCATGTATGCACCTGTGACAGCGTTGTACAGGTTGGGGCATATCGATAGACCATGGTTGCGAAGGGGTGTATCACCACTGGAACTCCAAGTGGATCCAGCATAACCTATGTATCGCGCAGCACCGCCTCCGCCTTGGGTGTTAGACGCTGTTAAACGCATTGGGGGGTTACCATGGATATCACCGCCAAAGCGGTTTGTGGTCGCGCCATTAGCACCAGTAGAGGTCGCCGCACTAGCGGTGAGCACATACACACAACCAACATTAGTTTCTGCTGTATCATCTTGAGGTGCTGTATAACCAATGATTGTTGTTGCCGCGGAGGGGGAACTGCCACGCGTGCCTATCAACCGTTTTATCTCACATACTCGTCCTATATGGTCCCCTGATGCCGCGATCGATGATGATCTGCGGGTATGCACCGCGTAGGGAGTCTCGCTATTCGCCCCTGGACTCTTGTATTGATTTATTACGTCTGACTTGTACCCTATTATATACTTGCCACTGATGGTCTTCTTTATGCTCATTCCTTGTTCCTCTATGTTATAATCTCAAAATTTTGCTACCGATTTTTTTGCCCTATCCAATGTTTGATGGTTGGGATTAGTTTGTCGCTAGTGTACACGGTTATCGGATCTACTTGGGGATTCTTATACCACGCCACCAATACTACCGGCACTGCCTTTATGCCGAGACTCTGCGCTAGTTTATGCACCCATGGTTCATTGACGTTCAGAACTGATACCTTGTCCTTTACGCCATGTGCCCTCATCTCCTGATGGAATAGCAAGCACCTTCCGCAGTTTGATGCCGTGAATACTATCACCTCTGGTTCATATTCGTCTGCGAATATTTTTCTGAAGTCTTCTCGTGTTGTCCAATCCTTGCTGCTAACGAAGTCTTCTTCACCTTTGTACATCTTGGTTAGGTTGGTTTTTACGCCTGCCAGGTTGAGTGCCTCTTCCTTCTCTTGCGGTTGGATTGTGCACGCCATGAAGAGTATGGTGGTAATTGCGATCGTCTTTCTCATTGTCGTTTTGTGCTCCTTATAATCTCTGCACTATTATA
>Ga0098059_1000779_pt1 | contig 17165 bp, 13 predicted proteins | sample 20_taG_FD_92580 | JGI IMG/M metagenome (GOLD analysis project Ga0098059, IMG submission 92580) | Marine viral communities from the Subarctic Pacific Ocean - 20_ETSP_OMZ_AT15318 metaG | ecosystem: Environmental > Aquatic > Marine > Oceanic | place: Subarctic Pacific Ocean | collected 2015-01-19
ATGTATCCTGGTTATGATTATATATTTCCAGGCGCTACGTACGTAATAGAAACTCCTATAAAAAATGGCTAAAAAGAAATTCAAAGACACGGCAGTTGGGCAACTATTATTTGGTGCCGCTTCCGTTATTAATCCTACATTAGGAAATATTTTACAAGGTGTTACATCACCAAAAGAAGCACTTGCGGAAATAACTAATTCTAGTGTAAGTCAAGAAGATAAAATAAAACTTCAACAAATAATCTACGATCAACAAAACAAAGAACTAGAGGCTATTACTTCAAGATGGCAAGCAGATTCTATGTCTGATTCTTGGATGTCGAAAAATGTACGTCCTTTAGTGTTAGTATGGTGTATAGTTATATTTTCAATGGCGGGTATTTTAGATAGCGTAGAAACAATACCGTTTCATATAAATGAATTATGGAATGACACTTTCGAGAAGGTAATGATGTCGGTCGTTTTAGCCTATTTCGGAGGACGCACGACTGAAAAGGCAACTAGTATCTTTAAAAAGTAAAAACAATTGAAAATAAGTGATTATATTTAAGAACTTAATAATAATTTAAATTAAATAAAAATGGAAAAAGAATCAAATAAAATTAAACCAGAACAATTAGAAAAAATATTAGACCAACAGCAAAAATTAAGTAACTTACTTAAAAATATTGGGGTTATGGAATCAAACAAAGCTCACGCTATTGAACAAGTAAAAGAACTTAATTCTGAAGTAGAAGTTTTTAAAGCTGAACTTGAAACTGAGTATGGTCCTATTAATATTGATTTAAAAGATGGATCTTATACAGAGGTAGAAAAGAAAGAAGAAGAGAAAGAAGAAGAGAAGTAAAATGACTAATGTTATAAGAAAAATTAGCATTGGTGCTGATTATAAAAATGACGCCATGCATTATTCTATTGGACAACAAGTTTATGGAGGGCATGAGATTTCTTATATTATTTTCAATGAAGCTGATAGATCTTATAATATTCATATAAAGAAAAACAATGAGGTATTACCTTGGAAGAAATTTAATTCTCAAATGGCAATATCTATTGAATATGATTTAGAATATTAATGAAAGCATTATATGATTTTATTATAAAACCTTTAGGAGATACTTATGATAATAAAATTAAAATCGATGGACTAGAGCTTATATTAAATACTAAAATTGAAAGTTTTAAATTTGTTAATAATTTAGCTATTGTAGTTGAAACTCCTTTAGAGATTAAAACTCCTATAAAAAAAGGTGATATTATCTTAATTCATCATAATGTGTTTAGAACATTTTATGATATAAAAGGAATAAAAAAGAAAAGTAGATCGTTTTTTAAAGATAATTTATATTTTTGTGCTTTAGATCAAGTGTATTTATATAAAAGAACTAACACATGGAAGTCTATTAACGAAAGGTGTTTTATTCAACCTTTAAAAAACACTAATAAACTTACCACAGAAAAAGAACAAAAGCTTATTGGAGTATTAAAAATAGGTAATAGTTCGTTAGAAGCGCTAGGAATACACGAGGGAGATACTGTTGGTTATACTCCATATGGAGAATATGATTTTATAGTAAATGAAAAGCGCTTATATTGTATGAAATCAAATGATATTGTTATAAAGTATGGAAACAAAAAAAACCAAGCTGAATATAATCCAAGCTGGTCAAGTAGCAGTTAAAGAGTTAATCAAAGTTGCTAAAGAACCTATTATAGACTTTGGACCAGATATTTCTGCAGATAGACTTAAAAACGCAGCTGCTACTAAAAAGCTAGCTATATTTGATGCTTTTGAAATTCTAACTAGAATTGAAGAAGAAAAAAATATATTAGAAGAAAAACCTAAAGTTGAAGAGAAAAAGAGTAATAAGTTTAGAGGTTTTGCAGAAGGGAGGTCTAAATAATGGATGATCAAGAATTATTAAAAATAGTACCTAATTATATAAAACCTAAGGTTCTTAAAAGAATGAATAGGTATAAAAAATGGGAGTATGGATATAATGAAGATCACGATATAATTATCATTAGTAAAACTGGTGAAATAGGGGAGATATATGAAATACAAAATTTAAAAATAGCTTTACCTAAATCTTCTAAAGAAATAGTAGAGTTTGAAAACAAAACTTGGCAACGTACTCAAATACCTAAAGTTTTAAGTAAAATAAAAACTATTTTTGATTGGGAACAATATCCAGATGATTTTAAAGAAAAATGGTATGATTATATTGACGAAGAGTTTAATAGAAGAGAACAAGGCTTTTGGTTTTATAATCAAGGTAAACCAACTTATTTAACAGGCACACATTATATGTACTTGCAATGGTCCAAAATTGATGTAGGACCACCAGATTTTAGAGAAGCCAATAGATTATTCTTCATATTCTGGGAAGCTTGCAAAGCAGACCCAAGATGCTATGGAATGTGCTACCTTAAAAACCGTAGATCTGGATTCTCTTTTATGGCCTCAGGAGAGGTTGTAAACTTAGCAACAATATCTAGTGATTCTAGATATGGAATATTATCTAAAACTGGACCAGATGCTAAAACTATGTTTACTGATAAGGTTGTACCAATATCAGTTAACTATCCTTTCTTTTTTAAACCGATTCAAGATGGTATGGATCGACCTAAAACAGAATTAGCATATAGAGTTCCAGCTTCTAAATTTACTAGAAGAAAGATTATAAGTGGAGATCATGCGTTAGATCTTCAAGGTCTTGATACAACAATTGACTGGAAAAATACTGGTGATAATAGTTATGATGGTGAAAAATTAAAACTATTAGTACATGATGAATCAGGTAAATGGGAAAGACCTAACAATATTTTAAATAACTGGAGGGTTACTAAAACAACATTAAGACTTGGGAGTAGAATTATAGGTAAGTGTATGATGGGTTCAACATCTAATGCTTTAGATAAAGGAGGAGGTAACTTTAAAAAATTATACAATGACTCAGATGTTACTCAAAGAAACGCCAATGGACAGACTCGCTCAGGACTCTATAGTTTGTTTATTCCTATGGAATGGAATTACGAAGGATACATTGATTCTAATGGATTACCTGTATTCACAAAACCGAAAGAAAAAACAACTGATGCTCATGGGACACCTATAAGAATAGGTGTTGTTGAATATTGGCAAAACGAAGTAGATGGATTAAAAGATGATCACGATGCTTTAAATGAATTTTATAGGCAATTCCCAAGAACTGAAGAACATGCTTTCAGAGATGAATCTAAAAACTCTTTATTTAATTTAACTAAAATATATGAGCAAGTAGATTGGAATGCTGATACAAAAAATAGTGGTTTAATAACTAGAGGTAGTTTTCATTGGTTAGATGGAATAAAAGACTCACTAGTAATGTTTGCCCCTAACAGTAAAGGAAGATTTCTTGTTTCATGGGTTCCAGAGACTCATTTACAAAACAAATCTAGAGTTAAAAATGGTATAAAATATCCAGGCAATGAACATTGTGGAGCTTTTGGATGTGACCCTTACGATATATCGGGAACAGTAGATGCAAGAGGATCTAACGGGTCTTTACATGGGTTAACTAAGTTTTCTATGGAAAATGTTCCGCCTAATCATTTCTTTTTAGAATATATAGCTAGACCTCAAACAGCTGAAATATTTTTTGAAGATGTATTAATGGCTTGTATATTTTATGGAATGCCAATACTAGCGGAAAATAACAAACCTAGACTTTTATATTATTTTAAAAGAAGAGGATATAGAGGATACTCTATAAACCGACCTGATAAACTTTATAATAAATTATCAGTTACAGAAAGAGAAATAGGTGGAATACCTAATTCAAGCGAAGATATTAAACAAGCACATGCGGCTGCAATAGAATCTTATATTGAAGATTATATTGGTTTAAGGCAAGATGGAACTTATGGAGATTTATATTTCCAAAGAACACTAGACGATTGGGCTAAATTTAATATAAATAATAGAACAACACATGATGCTTCTATTAGCTCAGGACTTGCTATAATGGCTTGTAACAAAAATAAATATAGACCAAATCCAGTTATTGATAGAAAAATATATGATTTAGGGATTAAAAAATACACAAACACAGGAGTAGTTTCAAAAATAATTGAATAAATGAAAATATATACTAATTCTAATAGCGCTTTTCCAAGTCAGGTAGTACCAGATGCAGAAAAAGCTTCACTTGAATATGGTTCCCAAGTAGCTATGGCTATTGAGACTGAGTGGTTTAACCATGGGAGAACCAATGGTAATAGATATTTAACTAACTGGAATAATTATCACTATTTAAGGTTATATGCTAGAGGTGAACAACCAGTTCAAAAATATAAAGATGAATTAGCTATAAATGGTGATTTATCTTATCTTAACCTTGATTGGAAACCAGTACCTATTTTATCTAAATTTGTAGATATAGTTGTAAATGGTATATCTAATAAAGAATATGATATAAAAGCTTACGCGCAAGATCCAGAATCAGTAAAACAAAGAACAATGTATGCAACAGGTATTGCAGAAGATATGTTCGCAGCACAACAAATAGCTCAAGCACAACAAAACTTAGGAATTGATCTACAAAGATCTAATATCTCCCCTTTAGATATGCCTAGAACTGAAGATGAATTAGAGTTACATATGCAGCTTTCTTATAAACAATCAATAGAGATTGCAGAAGAAGAAGCAATAAGCCAAATATTAGATCAAAACAAATGGGATTTAACAAAGAGAAGATTAAACCAAGATTTGGTAACATGTGGAATCGCTTGTGCTAAAACTAGTTTTAATAAGACTAACGGAATAACTGTAGACTATGTTGATCCTGCTTATGTTGTTTATTCTTATACAGAAGATCCAAATTTTGAAGATATATACTATGTAGGAGAAGTTAAATCTATAACTATTCCAGAGTTAAAAAAACAATTTCCTCATATATCTAATGAAGAATTACAGAAAATCCAAGAAATGCCTGGAAATAGGCAATATATAACTGGTTGGGGAAATTATGATAACAATACGGTTCAAGTATTATATTTTGAATATAAAACATATATGAATCAAGTATTTAAGTTAAAGCAAACAGAAAATGGATTAGAAAAAATAATCCAAAAAACTGACGAATTTAATCCTCCTCCTAGTGATAATTATAATAGAGTTTCTAGAAGTATAGAAGTGTTATATGAAGGTGTTAAAATACTAGGTACTAATACTATGTTAAGATGGAGACTTGCTGAAAACATGACAAGACCTGTGGCTGATACCACTAAAGTTGAAATGAATTATGCTGTGTGTGCTCCTAGAATGTATAAAGGAAAAATTGAATCATTAGTAAGTAAAATAACTGGTTTTGCTGATATGATTCAACTTACGCATTTAAAAATGCAACAAGTACTAGCTAGAATGGTTCCAGATGGAGTATTCTTAGACATGGATGGTCTTGCTGAGGTTGATTTAGGTAATGGTACAAATTATAACCCAGCAGAAGCATTAAATATGTATTTCCAAACTGGTAGTATAGTTGGTAGATCACTTACTCAAGATGGAGATTTAAATAGAGGTAAAGTTCCTATTCAAGAACTTACATCTTCAGCGGGTGGTGCTAAATTACAAAGCTTAATTCAAACGTATCAATATTATCTTCAAATGATTAGAGACGTGACCGGATTAAATGAAGCAAGAGATGGATCTTTACCTGATAAAGATGCTTTAGTAGGATTAGCCAAAATGGCAGCGAATCAATCTAATATTGCTACTAAACATATAAACCAAGCTAGCCAATTTATAGCATTGAGAATTTGTGAAAATATTTCTAAAAAAATAATAGACGTATTAAGTTTTCCTCTTACGCATAATGCTTTGATAGAAAGTGTTTCTTTATTTAATGCACAGACATTGTCAGAAATATCTAATCTAAATTTACATGATTTTGGTATTTTCTTAGAACTAGAACCAGACGAAGAAGAAAAGCAAATGCTAGAACAAAATATTCAAATAGCATTACAAGCAGGAGGAATTGATTTAGAAGATGCTATAGATATACGTCAGATAAAAAATCTTAAATTAGCGAATCAATTATTAAAGCAAAGGAGAAAAAGAAAAGCAGAAAGAGATCAAGCTCAACAACAAGCTATGATAGAGGCTCAAGCTCAAGCTAACGCAGTGGCGGCAGAAAAAGCTGCTATGGCAGAAGTACAAAAACAATCTGCGGTTACAGAACAGAAAGTTCAAATTGAACAAGCTAAATCACAGTTTGAAATACAAAGAATGCAGATAGAACTTGAAGTAAAACAACAACTAATGGCTCAAGAGTTTGAATATGATAAACAACTTGCGCAAATAGAATTAGGTAATGCTTCAGTAAAAGAAAAAGAAATAGAAGATCGTAAAGATAAAAGAGTACGCATACAAGGCACTCAGCAGAGTGAACTTATTCAACAAAGGCAAAACGATGGAAGTCCTAGAGATTTTGAAAACCAAAACCAAAACATGAGTTTAGGGGATTTAGGAGTTGATGCGTTTATGCCTATGTAATTATTAATTTTATAATATTATATTATGTCAACAGAAGTAAAACAAGAAGGCGACTTTAAACTAAAGTCAAAGCCTAGAAAACCTAAAAATTTAGGTAAAGAAGAAAAACCTTATAAAGTGGATTTAAATGATCCAAATGCACAGGGAGAAGTTGTACCGGATAAGGTTAAAATAAAAGTAAAAACAGAAGATTTAAACAAATTAGGAGATGCCGTTCCAAAGCGACCAACAGGAGACATTCCTGAAACACAACCATCCGGAGATATACAAAAAGTGGATGACGAAGTACGGGCCAGCGAGGAAGTTGTGCAAGTACAAGAACCCAAAGAGGATGTTAAATCTGAAGAAAACCCAATAGAAGAGGTAACTGAAGAGGTTAAGGAAGAAAAACCTAAAGAAAAAACAGTAGAACAACCACAGCCGGAAGCTGTTCCGCAAGTTGTTTTACCTGAGAATATAGAAAAATTAGTTTCTTTTATGAAAGAAACTGGAGGTACTGTAGAAGATTATGTAGCATTAAACAAAGATTATTCTAAAGTAAATGATACAGGAATTTTATATGAGTATTACTCTAAAACGAAACCCCATCTTAATAGAGAAGAAATTACTTTCTTAATGGAAGATAATTTTACTTTCGACGAAGATGAGGACGAAGCAAGAACGATCAAAAAGAAAAAGCTTGCTTTTAAAGAAGAGATTGCAAAAGCTAAAGATTATTTAGAAGGTTCTAAACAAAAATATTACGACGATATCAAGTTGAGACCGGGCGTAAATCAAGAACAACAAAAAGCTTTAGATTTTTTCAATCGATACAATGAGCAGCAAGAAGTAGCTACAAAACAACATGAAGATTTTAGGACTCGTACTAACAATCTTTTCTCTAATGATTTCAAAGGTTTTGATTTCGAGGTAGGAGAAAAGAAATATAGGTACAAAGTCAATGAACCTTCTAAAGTTGCTGAAAATCAAGTTGATGTTAATAATTTTTTAAACAAATATTTGGATAAAGAAGGTAATATGTCAGACGAAAAAGGTTATCACAAAGCTATGTACGCTGCAATGAATGCTGATAAAATTGCTCATCATTTTTATGAACAAGGGAAGGCCGATGGCATTAAGAATGTTATTGAAACTTCCAAAAACCCATCAACTGACGAACCGAGGCAAGTTGCCGATGGAAACGTTTTTATAGGCGGATTAAAAGTAAAATCGATTAGTGGATTAGACTCATCTAAACTAAAAATAAAAACACGAAAATTTAACTAATTAAAAATTATAAATTATGGCTTTAAGTCCTCAATTTGGCTCGATTACACCGAGTCAATCACAACTGGCACTTCAATCCAATTACATTAACTTTGCTGGTGCAGCGGGGGTAAATTTTTCTCAACAATATTTACCTGAGTTATATGAGCAAGAAGTTGAAAGATATGGTAATAGAACTTTATCTGGATTCTTGAGAATGGTTGGAGCAGAAATGCCTATGACAAGTGACCAAATAGTCTGGTCAGAACAAAATAGACTACACATATCTTACGATAACTGTACAAGTGTATCAGCTGCTGGAACAATTACAATTCCTGTTACAGCTGCGGGTGCTGCTACTCCTATCGTAAATGTGATTTCTCCATCTTCAACAATTGTTGTTATGGATAACCTTGGGAATGAATGTAAATGTTTAGTTACTGCTTCCGACACTAGATTAGCTGGTGGTGGTGGTAATCCTGGACAACTTACTGTGCAACCTTATACTGCTGCAAATTTAATTGCTGCTGGTATTGCTAACAGTGCTAATAACAAAATATTTGTTTACGGTTCTGAATTCCAAAAAGGAACATCAACAGGTAACGCTACTGCAGGAGCTAATGCTTTAGCTCAGGCTAATAACCCAATGGTTAGCGTTGACCCTGCTTTCTCTACATTTACTAATTCACCAATCATTATCAGAAGTCAATATACTGTTAACGGTTCTGACACAGCTCAGATCGGTTGGGTAGAAGTTGCTACTGAAGATGGTACAGGTGGATATCTATGGTTCTTAAAAGCTGAGTCTGAAACAAGACTTAGATTTGAAGATTACCTAGAAATGTCTGTAGTAGAAGGAGAGTTAAACTCTGGTGGTGCTATCGCTGCTGCTTATAATGGTACTGAAGGTTTATTCGCTGCTATTAATAACGGTGGTAACGTAGAAGTTGGATTCACAGCGGCTGCTGGAATCGACGCTTTTGATGCTATACTTAAAAACCTTGATACTCAAGGAGCTATTGAAGAAAACATGTTATTCTTGAACAGATCTACTGCTCTTGATTTTGACGATATGTTAGCTTCTATATCTTCAGGAGTTGCAGGTGGTGTTGCTTTTGGATTGTTTGAAAATTCAGAAGAAATGGCACTTAATCTTGGATTTAGTGGTTTCAGAAGAGGTTCTTATGACTTCTATAAAACAGATTGGAAATATCTAAATGACGCTTCTACAAGAGGCGCTATGACAGGTCCTGCTTCTATTGAAGGAGTATTAGTTCCTGCAGGTACTTCTACTGTTTATGACCAAATTCTTGGTACAAACATTAGACGTCCTTTCTTACATGTAAGATATAGAGCTTCTCAAGCTGACGATAGAAGAATGAAATCATGGTTAACAGGTTCTGTTGGCGGTGCGTTTACTTCTTCTCTTGATGCAATGGAAGTTAACTTCTTATCTGAAAGATGTTTAGTAACTCAAGCTAGAAATAACTTTGTATTATTCAAAGGTATCTAGTAATATTTTTAAAGGATAGGCGCTTCGGCGCCTAGGCCTTTATATTAACTATTTAATTATATTATATTATGGTAAAAACAAAAGAAAAAAATATTCCTTCTGTAGAAAAACAGTGGGAAATAAAAGATAGACATTACTTTTTAAAAGGTAATCACAAACCTTTAACACTAACTATTCCTTCTAGACATACTAGAAAACATCCTTTATTATGGTTTGATGAAGAGTTAGGATCACAAAGAGAATTAAGATACGCTACAAACCAAAGTTCAGTGTTTGTAGATGAACAAAAAGGTGAAGCAACAATGGGTCATATTACTTTTCATGATGGCGTAATGCATGTACCTAAACAATCACAGAATTTACAGAAAATGTTGTCATTATATCACCCTTTAAAAGGACATAAATATCAAGAACATGACGCTGTAGAGGTTGCTAAAGATGAACTAGTAGATTTAGAATTAGAAATCATGTCATTAAATGCTGCTAAAGCAATGGAAGTAGAACATGCTGAAGCTATTCTAAGAGTAGAAAGAGGAACTCAGGTTAATGAAATGACTTCTAAAGAAATAAGAAGAGATATTTTATTATTCGCTAAAAAGAATCCTAAACTATTTATTGAATTAGCACAAGATGAAAATGTTCAATTAAGAAACTTTGGTATTAAAGCAACAGAGGCAGATATTATATATCTTTCAAATGATCAAAGAAGTTTTCATTGGAGAACTAATGATAAGAAACTTATGACAGTTCCTTTTGATGAAAATCCATATTCAGCTTTTGCTGCATATTTAAAAACTGATGAGGGAGTAGAGGTTTACAAGTCTATTCAAAAGAAAATGAAATAACAAATACTAATAACAGGTAGTCATTATATGGCTACCTAGTTATTACATAATATAAATAGCATGGCGATAAACGTAGATAAGGTTTATAAAACAGTCTTATTAATATTAAATAAAGAACAAAGAGGTTACTTAACACCTTATGAGTTTAATCAAATATCAACTCAAGTTCAATTAGAAATATTTGAAACTTATTTTGAAACTATAAATCAACAGCTGCGTATACCTCAAAACGAAAGTGAATATGGTGATCGTTATAAGACTGTAGAAGAAAAATTAGACATCTTTAAAACAATTGGTGACGGAGCATATGTTAACGTTGCTGGTGGTGAAAGCTATTTTACAACTCCAACAACTTCAGGAGTTGCTAGCGGAACTCAAACATTTGCAACCGCAAATGGTCAAACCGCGTATCCCCTTACAACTATAACACAAGCCCAAGTAGAAACTAGTTCACTTGTTGTTACCTTAAATGGAACAGCATATGCTAACTATAATATAACTGGTGGTAATTTTAATTTAACTGCTGGTGCTATCGCCGCTGGTTCTACTTTATTAATAACCTTGTATCCTAAAGATTTTTATAAACTAGGAACAGTTTTATATAAAGATGATAAAGAGGTTCAATGTGTTCAAAGGAATGAATTAGCTCAATTAAATATGTCCACTATCACTAAACCATCTGAATATTTTCCAGTTTATTTATATGATAAAAATCATAGAATAGCTGTTTATCCTCAAACAATAAGCTCAGATATAACGGTATCTTATGTAAGGAAACCTAATGATGTAACTTGGAATTTTACAACTGGAGGGTCTAGTCAATATGTTTATAATCCTACAACTTCTGTGGATTTTGAACTAGATGTATCAGAAACTACAACTGTTATATTAGAAGTATTAAAGTATGCAGGGGTAACAATTAAAGATGCTTCTATTGTTCAAGCAGCGGGACAAGAATTAGCTGCAAATGAAATAAATGAAAAACAATAATAAATTATGGCTAGTGTAATACAACCACCAAACAATGGATTAATAACTGAGACAGGACAACAATACTATGCTGGTGCTCAAGGTTTTAGAGGTGATGCCGGTAATACAACTTCTCAAGCTTTCACTACTACGTTTAATACTGATTTATATTTAGGTAGTTGGGATCCTACTAATGAAGATTATGCTTTAAATAATTTTAAAATATATACTAGTACTAGTGGCGCTCAAGGTTCTTATACAGAATGGGTCACAGCTTTTACTGTAACTAATGGTAAGATTGTAACTCTTACTGCAGCTCCAGGTGCTAATGCTTATATAGTTGTTCAACTAAATAGTTTAACTGGAGGAAAATATGGTACTACAGAAGGTGCTAAAGCTTATGGCGAAGCGGTACAAGATAATTACGGAGGTTATCAATATGTAAAACTTAATGATGTAGTTAATAATTTTTTAGTAGGATATGTAGGACAAAATAAATTACTACCTAGTGCTAAAAGAACTGATGTTATATTCTTTGCAAAAAGAGCTATGCAAGAATTTAGTTATGATACTTTAAAAAGCATCAAATCAGCTGAATTAACTATACCTCCTAGTTTAACTTTAACCCTTCCTCAAGACTATGTTAACCATGTAAGAACTTCATGGATAGATCAATTAGGTGTTCAACATATAATATATCCAACTAACAACTTAACTACAAGTCCTTACTACACACAGACTCAAGATTCTACTGGAATGCCTACACAAGATAATTTTGGTAATGATACTGAAGGAACTTCAATAACTCAAGAGAGATGGCATGCGGCAAATGATAAGGTAATTAATGGTGCTTTTGTAGTAAATGATTTTACTAATGACCTATGGGCTTATAATTGGGATTATACTGGCAATTGGTTGGGAGCAAGTTGGGGACAACTTTATGGACAAGATGCTCAATATTCTCAAGCAAATGGGTGGTATAATATAAATGAAAGAGATGGGGTAATGTCCTTCTCTAGTAATCTTAATGATAAATTAATAGTGTTAGAATATCTTTCTGATGGATTAGCTTATGATTTAGATAGTAGAGTACCTAAATTAGCTGAAGATGCGATGTATGCTTATATCTTACATGCATTAATATCTACTAGAATAAACCAGCCTGAGTATGTAGTACAAAGATTAAGACAAGAAAAAAGTTCTAAATTAAGAAATGCTAAAATCAGATTATCTAATATTAAATTAGATGAAATAGTACAAGTAATGCGTGGAAAATCTAAATGGATAAAACATTAAATTATGGGACACCCGAGCGAAGACAGTTATAAACATAAAAATCTTGGAATTTTCTGGAAAAGAACCCCAGAGTCTTTTGCCCATAGAATAAAGTTAGCAGAAGCTAACGCAGGAAAACCACCTGAGCCAGGAAGTAAAGATTATGTAAAGATAGCAAAATTAAAAGAAAGATTTGCTAATTTTAAAAATATTAGAACAAGAAAAGGGAAACCTATACATGATAATAGTCCTAATAAGTTACCAGGAGAAATATAATAAAAATGGCAGAAAGTAAAAATAGTTTCATCAAATCTAAAATGAATAAAGATCTTGATGAAAGATTAATTCCTAATAATATATATAGAGATGGGCAAAACATTGCTGTATCAAGGTCTGAAAACAGTGATGTAGGATCATTAGAGGCAATTTTAGGTAATGATAAGATTTTTGCAACTACAGGTTTGAAATGTATAGGATCATTGGTTGATGAAACTAATAGCTATATATATTTTATGTTAACGAATAATGATGCTGCTTTAGGTACAGATATAGCTTCAAGTAAAATATGTCAAATATGTAGGTATAGTCCCTCTAATAATCAAAATGTTATATTAGTAGGTGGTGCTGCTGCTGGTGATGGAAACTTTTTAAATTTCTCTACTTTATCTCCTATTTATGGAATAAATTTAGTAGAAGACTTATTGTTCTGGACAGATAATAGAAATCAACCTAGAAAAATAAACGTTACAACTGCAGCTGGAAATCCAGGGGCAAGTGGATATTATCAAACCGAACAAAGCGTTTCTGTTTGTAGATTTGCTCCCTTTATACCCCCAGCTGTAATAGATTTAAGAAGTGTAGCCGTAGGAAATAAACCTTCTACTATGACAGACGCCGCGGATTTACCTTATGTTTCAATAGGTGTTCAAAAATGGTCTTCAGAAAATCTAGATGTAAGTAAATATAGAAATGGAGAGGATATACTATTTTGCGATGACGCTACAGCTTGGACTAATGCTAATGCAGCAGACACAGGAGCGTGGTGTTGGTATGATTTTGATCAATCCAATGGAATTACTTATGGAAAATTATATAATAAATATGCTGTAAATGATTCTAGACAGTTAGCTCCGTATGGTTATACTTTACCTAATGATACTAATTTTAACACATTATTAAGTGCATCTGGCGCAAGTACTAACGCACAAACAATAAAAGCTATAAATTTATGGGCTGGTGATGTTGGAACTGATGTTTACGGGTTTGATGCATTACCTGCAGGTGAAATTAGTCAAACTGGAACTTCTAGTACACTTACTACTAAAACTACATATTGGGCAGACTCAGATAGTACTAAGTATTTAACTGTACCAAACACTAATGCAACCGGAGCTTCTTTAACTGCTGGAGGTGGAGCTGATGCGGATTTAGGAGTAGGTAGATCAGTAAGAGTATTAAGAGATAGTACTTATAAAGGTTGGGGTGGAGATCCTGAATATTTAAAAGATAAATATGTAAGGTTTAGTTATAGATTCAAATATGATGATAATGAATATTCTTTAATAGCTCCTTTTACTCAAGAATGTTTTATACCTCAACAAGAAGGTAGATTTTTAGGAGATGATGAAGCTGCTGCTTTTAGATCTACATTGATAGAGTTCATGCAAAATGATATTAATAATATTGTTTTAAATATTGAACTTCCTTCTTTAAACATTATTGCAGATTATCAAGTAAGTGATATAGATATAATATATAAAGAATCAGATTCGTTAGATTATAAAATTTTACAAACTGTTCCAGTTAACCCTACTTTCATAACAAATCTTAACAACACTACTATATATCAGTATACTTATCAATCTACTCTTCCTTATAAAACTCTACCTCAAGACGAAACTACTAGAGTATATGATAAAGTTCCTGTTAAAGCTTTAGCTCAAGAAGTAGCTGGCAATAGAGTAATGTATTCTAATTTTGTACAAAGTTATAATCAACCAAGTGGTTTAGATTATTATGTAGGAAGTGATGTAAAAACCTCTCAAAACGCGGTAGAATATCCACAACACTCTCTTAAACAAAATAGAAACTATCAAGTGGGAATAATCTTAGCTGATAAATGGGGGAGACAAAGTGATGTAATATTATCTTCTAAAGATAATATTTTAATAGATACTGGAGTTCCTTCTGAGGGTTCAAATTTTTATTCGACTTATAAACCACAATCTTTTTATACTTCGGTGGCTTCATGGACAGGTGATGAACTAAAAGTTACTTTTGATAGTGTAGTAACTGGTGCAGCTACTGGGGATTTATATGCAAATCCTACATTTTATACAGTAGTTTATCCTATGTCTGGGGTTAATTGGCCTGCGTTTGAAAACTGGAGTACAGAAGAATTAACTACAGTAGCGAATCAAAGACAATATACATTTGCTAATTTATCTTATCAAGATACTACGGTGTTTAGTTTGTATTTAAACCAAGGTTCAGGTTGGGTATTAGTAGATCCAAGTAACTACAGCACAAGTGATAGTGGAGACGATGAAGTTGTTGTTACATATAGTAATATAATAGATACAGATTTAACAAGTTCGATAACTACAAACTCTTCTAACGCTACCAATGATGATTATCCTAGTGTAGCATGGACTACAAATGGAAGTGGAACAGGATTAACCATAAACGTAACAGTCGCAGGAAATGCGGTTACTGTTGTTACTGTAACTAACGGTGGAAAAGGTTTTGTCGTAGGAAATACTATAACTATATCAAAAAGTGTAATTGGAGGAACTACAGACGTAGTAATTACTTTAGTTGCTTCTGATATTGGAGGTCCTGGAACAGCAGGTTGGAAATTATTAGGTAAAAATTTATACAACACTACACAATATAGATACCAAATAAATTATTTAGGATTAGATGCAAACCCCGCTGCAAGTATAGCTAATACTACAGCTAGTTTTGGAGCTGGTAGATACTTAAGAGGTAAATATATTGACTACGTGAAGATTCAAACTCTTACTCAAATAAGTACTTCAGATAGATTTTATATATATACTAATAAAGAAATAGCGGATAATTATATGTTCCAAGGTGATAGTGCTGTGTCTTCTAATCCTACTACAAGAACAGAACCTTTAGCAACCGCTAATATTAACAATGCTACCTATAGTTTGAACCAAATGGGTTGGTATTCTTATAGAGTAGTAGTTAAACAACAAGAACAAGAGTATTATAATGTTTATTTACCAGGTATAGTAAATGGTTATCCTTTGAATGATGATACAAGTGAAAGAGATGAAACAGCTTTTGTTACCTTAATTGGTGATAATCTCAATAAAGTACCTAGAGATTTATCAGAAGCTGCTCCTAATGATACACAGTTTAATAGTAGGGTAACATGGTTTGGTAGAGTTATGAATAATAATAGTGCGTATAAAAACCAACAAACGGTACCTACCACTAATCCTGATATTGTTACTACCCTAGCTACTATTACTAATCTTTTTAGAGATGCTGATGGAGAAGCGTTACCTTATAGTACGGATGCAGGAGAAATAAATAAAGAATGTGTATTAGACTCTGAACAAAGACCTGTTATAGGTAAAATTTCAACTCAAAAAACCATTGGTGTCACAGAAGATCTTTGGACTACCGCTACTCCTTATCCTAGTGCTATGGGATTAGCAGTGTATGAAACAAGTCCTACGTTTAGTTTTTTAGAATTGTTTTATGAAACTTCTAATTGTGATTTAATATCAGATCTAAACGTAAATATAATAGCTTCAGGAACAGCTATAAATGGAGTCACAGATCCTAGTTTTACTATGTATGAGTCTGCTTGTTCAGGCACAGCAGTAACTAGTACATTTTATCCTACTACTCCTGATGGTAATGATTTACAAACCACCGCTACAGACGAAAATTTAGAGGTGTTTCAATATCAATCTGATCAAACATCTATTGATTGGGATGGGCCAGATAGATCAGCTGATTTTAACTTAGTACCTGATGGATCTGGAGGTTATACTATAACAGTACAAAACCCACAAGCAGCTTTAACTACTTATGAATATGTACAAAAATATTATTTTCAAATAACATTTACTCAAGAAGATGGAACTCAAAGTGTTCAAGGATTTACTGGTCATTTACAAAACGTAATACCTAATGCTACTACAGGGTTACTACCTAATGTAAAATTAACTGAAAGTCTTATTTTAAATTATACCAGTACTTTGAATTTCTTAGGAACTAATCCTGGTTATATTAAAGGAGACAACGGTAGTTGTAATGATTGTGATCAAACCAGTGATTTAAATTGGGTTATTGGTTCTGTAACTATACCTAGTATTAACGGTGGTAATCCTATAACAGGTACAAATACAGGTGGAGATGCTACTACTAGTGATATTGATTATTATTTTAGAATTACAGGTCAGCAAGTTCAAGGGAGTTGTACTAATGATCCACCAGATAATTACTGGGCATGCAGATTAGAAAGAGTAACAAGTACTTATAGTGGTTGGGATCCAGAATTACACACATTAGGTATGGTTTTATATGATACTAATGGAACAGGTCATTCAGATTCTTTAACAGTAGCATTTACTCCTCAAGATGTAAGATATGATGGACAAGTAGTTTATGGAACTTATAATACAGGATATTCAGTAGGTGCTGGTTATTATCAAACAACTAACCTAACACCTCTGTCAATGAGCTGTGGTGGTGGTTCAAGTTTAAAACCTAGATTTTTAGGAGAAATACAAAATTGGAA
>Ga0098059_1000780_pt1 | contig 17156 bp, 30 predicted proteins | sample 20_taG_FD_92580 | JGI IMG/M metagenome (GOLD analysis project Ga0098059, IMG submission 92580) | Marine viral communities from the Subarctic Pacific Ocean - 20_ETSP_OMZ_AT15318 metaG | ecosystem: Environmental > Aquatic > Marine > Oceanic | place: Subarctic Pacific Ocean | collected 2015-01-19
AACGCGAACGCTGGGTGGTATCGGCTGACCATCGAAGAAGTCGACTAAAGTGCCCGCATGGGCATCTTGGTACACGAGACATTCGATGATGGTTGGCAAGCGGGCTGGGAAGGGAACATCCACCACGCCTACACAGGTGACAACGGCCTACGGCTGATGTTCCGAAAGGGCGACCACTACGGATGTGCCCTCCATAAAGAGGTGCCACCGTCACGCCATGTGAAGGTGTCCTACATGGTTAGGGCACTGAGCAACTGGGATTCCCACAGCACCGGCAAAACGGTGGGATTCTGTGATCTGCGATACAAGGACGGCAAGGGCCGGTCCTACGGGCACGGCAACCGGCAGCCCAACCCTGATGGCTTCTCGTTCCGTACCTGGTTCGGCAAGACCAAGGACGGGTACATGCCTATTGGTATGTACTTCTACCACCTGGGCCAGGTCCCCAAGTGGGGCGACTCTGTCAGGGTCGGCCAGATCAAGGTGGGTGGCGCTCCTGTCCTCTTCGAGTGCGAAGCCGATTTCGACGAAGGCTTTATCCGTGCTCGGGTGGATGGCGGCGACTGGGTCCGCCACAACCTTGTTGTCACAGACAAGACGGCTGTCACATGGGCGTGGTTAGATGCCTACTACGGTGGGCCGGCCGTAGCGCCTGAGAACATGGCGTGGGACATCTTCGACTACAAGTTGGAGAACCTCGGTCCCGATGTCGCCGACCCGGGCATCGACTGGGACGCAATCGCCAAGATGATCGCCGATAAGGAAGAGGCCGCCAAGGAAACCGCCGAATCCGAAGCCCAGCCGGCCGCCTTCGGCTACTCCGCAGTGTCGCTGGCAGACCGCCTGAGAGACATCGCCGACGAAATAGACTCGGTTGGGTGAAACTCAACCTTGGTTGCGGATACCACCACCCCGAAGGATGGGTCAACGCTGACGTAGACCCAGGCAGGGGCCCTGAGACTGTTCTCGCCCTCGATTGGGAAGCCAGAGAAGAGCCTTTGCCGTGGGAAGACGCCACCTTCGACCAGGTGATGCTGTTCCACGTCATCAACCACGTCCGCTTGGACTACTTGGACTACTTCCTCCAGGAGGTGCGGCGGGTCACCGCCCCAGGGGGGGGAGTAATGGTGATGACCCCAGACGCACAATCCACAATGACGGAAATAGCCGCCACGCCATTCACCGGCGACGGTAAAGAGTGGACCCTGGAGTCAGACACAAGCCTCATGGACACGGACGGCGCCCCGGTGTTCTTGCCAGTTCTCGAAGACGACGACACCGGGGGGATCACAACCATCAGCCGGCCAATCGTCTGGACCCCGGATGTCATGCAACACCTAACGCAGGCTCACGGGCTCCAAACCCCCAACTACTGGAACTGCTACGCAGACAGGAACGTCAACATTCTCCGTCGCTTCTTCAACAACGCGTGGGTAATGGGTGTCGACGGTCTCGACCCGAGGATGTTCCCCCACGGCCAGCACTACAAGTCATGCACGGACCGCTCACCATCGCCCAACGGATGGGACGACGAAGGGCCTGGTTGGGACAGCCGGGAAACCATCGGGCGAGAACGGTCTGTGTACGACATGAGACCCGCTGACTCCCAGGGTGAACCCTGCGACGCCCACGACCCAAAGGCCGACCTGTTTATCTGGACCGACCCCGCTACGGGGTTTGAGTGGCCCATCAGAGGGATGGGCCGGCGGTCCTGTCTGGTGATGGCTACCGTGACATCTTCTTGAGGACGAAGAAGCCCTTGAGCCCTGGGTACGTGTCCATCAACAACCGGGCGTAATACGGCTTGTAGTCGTTGCTGATCTTGAACGACGCCGAAGGGTCGGTCGTCCGCTTCATAACCTCCCAGCGGAAAACCTCGAACAGCATCGCGATGCTGCCCTTGTTGTGCCCCTTGTTCTTGAGTTCGTAAGCCAACTGGGCCAACGTAGGGAGCACATCCGGGTTCAGATCATGGAACCTGAGGAACCGCGTCTCCGTGTTCCCCTTCCAAGGCAAACTCCTACTTACGTGTTCGCCTGCCTCGTCGTACTCGCAGTTCTTGGGGTCGCCGTGCGCTGAGCAAGCGTCTATCTCGTCGAACGGTGCCGGCAACTGATAGGTCGACGACCCCCTGGGGACACCTGGGCCCCGCATTAGAACGGGTCAGCGTCGGGGGCGGGGCCCTTCTTAGCCGGGGCTGACTTGCCGCCGCCCTTGCCACCAACCCTGGTGATCTCAGCGGTCGCCCACCGGAGAGAGGGAGCAACCTCGTCAGCGATCACGACGATCTTGCGTCGAGGCTCACCTGACTCCTTGTCCTCCCACTTCTGCTCTTCGAGCCGGCCAGTGACCACGACCCGGTTCCCTGTTGAAAGGGACTCGGCTACATGCTCACCCATCTCGGACCAGACGGTCACGTCAAAGAAGGAAGTCTCTTCCTCCCATTCGCCGTCCTTGTTCCAGCGCCGGTTCACGGCAATCCGGCAATCGACGACGGCAGTGCCGCCCTTCGTGTACCGGAGTTCTGGGTCGGCAACCAAGTTGCCTACCAGGGTTACGTTGTTATCTACAGCCATGTCTTTCCTCCGATGGCTAGGTGGTTAGTACAGGCCGTTAGACCTGTGCCAGCAGTATATCAGTCGGGACCAAGGTCCTTGACTGGTTCGGCTGGTAAGTGACAAGCCCACGGCCCGAGAGATTCTCCAGGTCGGCACGGATCGTCGTCAAAGACTTCACCGCCAACTCTGATTGAATCTCCCGAAGAGTGGGCCCATAGCGATGGTCCTGCCAGAACCTGCCGATGTAGAGCGCCATCTTCGACCGACGATCGTCAGTCCCAGAGAGCGCCTCAGCATGTTCCTTCAAGGCGGGTACTTCCGGTTGAGCGTCACCAAATGTGTATGCGATGGTCATGTGTGCACTCTACTCAGAATGCGCGCGGGCGACTACCGCCCGACGCCAACGGCGGGAGAATGGCCGTCTTGGACAGACCGTTCTCCCAGTGCCACGTCTGGAGTAGGGAACCAAAGATATGAAAGAAGGGGTCCCTGGGTGTCTGCTGAGCGTTGATCTCCACGAACGACCAGTTATCCGGCCTCAACCAGAGGACACCGAACCTGTCGATGCCAGGAATCTTCGCTGTCGTCCCGTCAGGGCGGATCACCGACTCAGCGTTCGCATACGCGGACAGTTGCAAAGCGACCTCAGGGTGAACCCCCGACCGTGTCGTCTTGTAGTCGATCAGCCAGGTCTCACCCTCAATGTCAACGATGGCGTCGAAAGAGCCGGCATACCCGTGAGGGGTATCCTCAAAGATGTCGTCGTTGTTGTCGTACCACCCGAACACTGTTTCTTCGGCCATGATCCACGTAGGAGAGAACTTCTCTCTCCAGGAGTAGAACCCGTCACAGAAGCCCTCTGCCTCAAAGGGGATGTGGACCTCTTCGTCGGCAGCAAGATGCTCGACAATCTCGTGGACGTTGGTACCCATTCGGGCAGCCTCATCACGTTCACGGTTCGCTGCCGTCTTCAACCACTGATGGTCTTTCTGCTGGGGGTTGCCCATGTCGATGGCAGCCTGAGCGACGGTCTTAGCGATCCAGAACTGCAACCCTGCCTTGGGGAGCATCCCCACGACAGAGGTCACAGACGGATAGCGGCCACCGTCCCACAGGTAGATGCGGGAGTCATTGAGACTGGTAGTCGGAATCTTCGGGTTGGTCATGCTCGGAGCATTTCTTCAAGAGGGTCATCGCCAACCAAGCCGAGTTCACGCTTCCCGTTGCCGAGTTGCTCTACCAGGTCGGTGATCTCTTCCTCGCAGAGCAGTAGGCGCAGCCCACCCATGAGAGACTCGATAGCGGCACCGTGCTCGTTGACTGGGTCCGCCATCTCGATAGCCAAGATGACCTTGTTGTCGTCATCAGCCTCGTCCTTGTCTTCGATGTCGGCCACACCCCAGTAAACGGTGAACTCCGTCTCGGGGATGTCTGGATGGGCCATGATGTCGACCTCAGTGATCTTCATGGCGAGGGAGAAGAACCCCCTCCAATACGGAAAGTATTCTGGGCCATCGAAGTCCCTGACGTAGAGAATCTGGTCGTGGTCGTTGTAAACCTGAACTGGCATTTCGTGTCCCCTTAGAACTTGTCTCGGTAAGGTCGTTTGTTGAGTGGGATGGCTTGCTCGCAAGGAGCACACATCGTGTCCTTGTTGTACGGGCTCAAGAAGGAGGTGCAGTTGCAGCACACCCGCTTGACCTCGGTCCTCCAGGGCTTCTTGCCCCGGTAATACGTGTCTCGGCCCCCCTTCACTGCCATACGACGCGCTTCCTAGAGGACCACATCGACGTGCGACCCTTGCTGGCGATGAAGTTTGTCACCACCAACAGTTCGTCATTGCTGTGGTGGAAGGAGAGGTTCTTCGGGTTGTCGTTCCAGACGATCTCCAGGTACTTCCCCCGACGGGCCTTGTTCTGCCCAGCCACCATCTTCTTCCGTGAGGGAGGCGCTTCCTGGATGCGGGACACGATGTCCACGGACACCTTCCCCGTCTTGGGCGCAGTTGCCCGACGTAACACCCGGTCGCCGACGTTGAGGTCTGCGATGGAGGTTACGAATACCTGGTATTCCGGTGTAATGGTCACTGTGGTGACCCTCCTGTTTCTGTGTCGTTGGCTTTTGGGTGGGAGCCTCGGCGTCTCCCGTGGGGGTGTCTAACCACCACCCCTGCATGGCCAGGACGAAAGCGGCAGAAGGTCGCCCTGGTGACCTCTTCCCCTACCGCACGAATGAACCTATCGGGATGCACTTGGGTACACAACCCTCCAGTTGACATTTTCAGACCCTCGGGTCCGTCGCCCAGTGGTAGTCCTCGGCCATCTGCCTGTCGCACAGGTGGCACCGGTCCTCGCACTCACAGGGGTCGTCGGGTGGGTCGTACCATGAGTCGGGCATGTGGAATCTCATCGGCGAGCCTCCCTCACTGCTGCCATGCGTGCCCTCATCGCCTCACGCTCTTCGTCGGTGTACTGACGCTTGGCCCGGGGCTTCGTGTACTTGACACGGAACTCCTTGAAGGACCCCTTCAACTTGTCGTGAGCCTCAGGGCCCATGACGTTCTTGACGAGTTTCAGGTACACCATGCAGAACTGCCACCCATGGCCGGCGGCATCTCGCCTCTTGAACTCGTGATGGACGACGAGATGCGCCAGTTCGTGGAGCATCACATGCTCGACACGGGCCCACCTGGGCAGTGTGATCGTCTCCCCGTCAAAGGAGGCGATCGCTTTCCGGCAGCCACGGCCGTCAGCGATGCGGAGTCCGCGCTGCCTGGGAATCCACGGGCTGCCATCAAACGGCATGAGGAAGCCACCGTGGTGGACGAGAGCAGAGTGGGCGCTGGGGAACCACCGCTGGAACGTCTTGCGGCGGATGACCGCCATGATCCAGTCCTCACACTCCTGGACGGTGCGACCCTCATAGGTGCAGTCGTCCCACTGAGAGCGGATCGTCTCGTCCTCCTTGAAGGCGAAGCGCTCAGAGCGGTACACCTTCTGCCGCTGGTTATCTCTCAGCCGGCCTGACTTGTTTCGAGTGGGCTGGTTACTCATGCTGTCTGTCCCCTGACACTGGGTGGACTTCACCCTCTTGCGTCAACCGCAAGTCTACCAAGAGGTGAACAGAGTTCCACCTTCTTTTTTGTGACATCCGTCACACATGGTGGGGAGGCCGGGGCGGAGCGCCTTTGGCCGTGTCATGAATGAATGGCCCAGGTGCCCGTGACGGACCCTGGGGCCCAGCCTTGACCCCCAAGCATAAGGGCAGGCGCCCCTTCACCCGGAAAGGAGAACAGGCTAGCCCCAACCTCTACAGGGACTCTACCTCGTCGTCTGAGATGCCGAGAAACTCGATGAAGGTCTTCACGAACTCGGGGAAGTCATCGTCGGTGTGCTCCGGCCGGCGGTGGTTCTCCCAGGCGTCGTGGAGGAACTGGAACATCCCCCCGCTCACCTGCTCCACCACTACTTCGATTCTGCGAGCAGCAACCGGATGTCGTCAGCGAGAAGGTCGTAAGCAGACTTGCAACGCTGCCCCGTCTCACCCATCAACTCTGGGTTAGCGAGGCTCCTGCCTTCGGTGTCGCGTTCCCCCATGAGGAACCCGTTGTGGTAGCGGAACATCGACCGTCCACTCCGGTCCACGAGGAACTTCTCGAAGTTGCCCTGGAGGGGGGAGTAGCCCTCACCAATGTCGATCCCATCCACCGTCGTTTCGGGGTCTTCGGCGAACTGGTTCTTCTCGTTCGCTACGGGGATGCCCAGTGGCCCGATCGGAGCGGCGTGTGTCCGACACAGAACCTGCCACAGTTCGTGCATGTCGTGTTCCTGGACACTGTTGGGTACCCACTCGGGTTCGTACTGGCAGTCGTCGTAGCGGCCTTCGACACACTCGGTAAACACGAAGTTCGTCTTGTACGCCAACTCGCCGTACTGCTGCGATACCTCACCGCGGGACAGACCGGTTTGTTCGCTGATCTCTTTGAGACCGCGCCGGTACTCGATGTCCTCTTCGGTGACCTGCGCGAAGTTGACCTGCTTGCCGGCCGTGTTGCCCGGCTCACCATCGTCGTAGAACGTGGCGTCCTCAGGTCCCCTGGCGTGGCATTGAAAGTTGTCGACCGGCACGCAAATCACTGCGAAACCCTCGTCCTTGAACTCGTCGTGAAGGGCCTGGAGGATCGCGAACTGGGGGTCGTTGCCGCACGCACCAGAAGCGTTGAAGAAGAGAGTGACCTCGCCTTCACGGTCGGCGAGCACATCGTCAATGGAACCATCCGCAGACGCGATCTTCACGTCGTAGGCCGTCTTGTTCATGGGGTTGAGGTCTTTGCGGCGGTCACCAACGATGGTGTTGCCCTCTACGGCCTGGTTCATTGGCATGATTCGCAACTCTCCGGGTTCTCTAGATCACATGCTACATCGAGGGGTGTGTCGTCTGAGAACGGGTCGATCGCTTCACCGTCAGACGGTTCGTACAGTCTCACTCGCTCAGTTACAGCCGGCCATGCCATCAGTCGTGGACCTCCCACATTCTGTCCCAGGTCTTGCGGCCGACGACCCCATCACGGGTCAGGCCCTCAACACGCTGAAAGTTGCGTACAGCCCCCAGAGTACGCCACCCGAACCGGCCATCGGGAGAACCCACATTGAAATCCAGGTGAGCCAACCGGCGCTGCATGATCTCGACAGGTTCCCCCACCGACTTGCGACGCAAAGGCCGAATAGCGATCGCCTCCCCGATCTTCTCCAGGTACGCCAGGATCGCCAAAAAATCGGGCACAACCGGCTCCGTCGGAGGAGTAGGCGGAATCAAAACCTGGTCATCCAACTTAGGGGCCGGAAACCACTCCGTCGTGTACCTCGGTTGCATGTGCCAGTTCTCAGAAGGCACCGTCTTTCGGATGCCATACTCGTCAGCCACAGCGTGCGCTGTAGCCCAGTTGATCTTCCCCGTAAGCCGAATATCCACAGCATAAACCCACGAGTCGATCTGGCACATGTGCCAACTCCCCCTCCAAATACCGACCCCATTCAAGCCCTTAGGGCCAAACCGGCGATCAGGGTTAGCAGCCAGCGCATGGCCCTTCCCGCTCTTGTACTTCACATAAAGGGCTTTCTGCTCCGCATACGACCGCCCCCCAGACACAATCTTGACCTTCCCCCTAATCCGAGGATCACCAAAAAAGCCCTCCAAACGCCGGCGAAACTCAGGATGCAAATAGGTCAAATCAACCCGACTAGAAGTAACAGGAAGGTCCATCACACAGCCACCCTTTCGCAACAATCATGCCTAAAAACCGACGGGGCAATATCAGCCCTATGGCAAGCACACCCACACCCATTCTTAGCCAACCGCTCCACATACCGGCCAGGCAAATGATGCCCAAACCGCCCCCGAGCAACCTCATCAACCACCCACCCAGGACCCCGCTCAATAAGGAAACGCTCCTCAGTCTCCTCAACAACACCAAACCCAAAATCGCGGTAAAAATCGACCAACGACCCCGCATTACGACGACCCTTCGACACATGAGTGCGAATAGTCAAACCCTCACCATTTATCAACCCAGCCGCCTCCTGAATCCTCTCACGATCCTCCTGGATAAGCGCCTCAGCATCCCCACCAACCGGCCTATCTGAAACAACCCAATGGAACGCCACCGCCTCAGGATCATCCAAAGGAACAACATGAATGTCGAGAAGGTTCATCTCCACAACCACAGCAGACGCCCCAGCGTCCTTCCTGTCGTACACGATGGGGGGGCGCTTAGCGTCCAAGGCGGATCGCCAAGACTCGGGATAGTTGAACGGGGGCATGAGCCCAGGCTACACCAGCCCACCAAACCATGTTCGGTTCACCTAAAGGTTGACCTCTTGATTTGGTGTCAAAAATGCAGAACCAGGTGGCCCGCTCAGAGAGGGGGGGGGCCTCCCCTTTCAATCGAACAACTGTTCGATTTGGCGCTCGCGTGAATCTGGGGACCGACCGCGGCCGGGGCGACCGACCGACCGACCGCGGCCGGGGCGACCGACCGCGACCGGGGCGACCGACCGCGACCGGGGCCGGACGCGGAACGGCCCCGCCCCCGTGATGGGGGCGGGGCCGTTGGCCGGGGCCGCTACTGGCGCTGGAGGATCAGGGCGAACACTGGACCGCCCTTGCCATCGTGTGCCATGGGGTCGGCCATCCAGTCGGCCGGATGGGGGCCGTCGATCCAGCGGCCCACGACGTGCTTGTTATGGGCCTTAGCCGCATTGACCGTGGGTGCGTACTTGTTCTTCCTGTTCTTCCCCAGTGACCATGAGATGTAGAAGGTATCGGGGCCGTAGTTCCTAGCGGCCGATCGGATCGAACAGGCCCCCATGGCCATTGCGTAGTTCTTGCCAGCCTCGGGGATGGTGGCCGTGGCGCCCTCGACAGGCTGGCCGTCATCCTCTAGGTCCTCCAGTGAGAAGGTCTGGCGGATGGCGCCGGGGATGTTCTTGACGCTGTTGCGTGCTGTCGAGATTGCCTGACCGCGGCGCTGGGAGATTCCCCGATAATCCGTGCGGAAGGGCGCCCCGTCGCTCAGGCTGTAGGCCTGACATTCGAGGGTGTAGAGGACATTTGTGCTGGTCATAGTGCTTTTCCTGTTCTGGTAGGTGTTCATGACGTTTGCCATGACCTCTGTCTACCACCGATTGACACCGAATGCGCGCATGGGCGCCGGATTTCTTCGGCCCCGTCGACGGGTAGTTGACACGGCCCCGCGCCGTATGGGATGATCGCGGCGAGGTCGCCAACGGGGCGGCCCTACCGATAGGAGACAGCACATGAACAGCACCATCACCACCACTACCGCCACCATCGAGGGGCGGCCGACACTCCAGATCACGGCGCCGGCCGACACGCCCGCGACCGTCGTACTGGACGGCGCCTACTTCAACGTGACGCCGCGAGAGGCGGCCGCCGCGGCGTGCGCGCTCGTCGAGGTCGCCACCGCGACCGGGTCGCCGGTCCACGCCTACACACCCCACGGCGGGGCGTTCCTCCTCGTCGTCGACCTCGGCACCGGCCGCGGTCTCGCGATGGTCTGGGATGTGACGACCGGCCGCCGGACGCGGGTGCGCGAGGTCGTGAGGTGTGGCGACATCCCGACCGGCTGGAACCTCGCGGGCCGGGAGTCTCTCGACTACGTGACGAGCGACGCGGCGACGCGTGCCAGTGATCTAGGCGCCGTCGTCATCGAGGAACTGCGCGCCGTCTAGCCGGGGCGCCGGTAGCGGCCCCGTCGCCCCGCATGGGGTGGCGGGGCCGTTCCGCGTCTAGCGCCCCGTGACGGGGCCCTACGGCGCCGTGACGGGGCCCAACGGGGCCGGACTCCCACGAGCGGCCCCTAGGAGCGTCCCTACGGGCCCGCGAGGGGCGCCCGCGGTGGTAGGGCCCACCGGGGCCGGGGCGTCTCAGAGGGGCCCCACGGGGCGCTAGGGCGATGGTCACGCTAGGTGGTCGGCCGACCACCGAAAGTGAAATAGAGCGACGGGACCCGGGCCCATACTGCATTCCCTCCTGGGCAAGCGCGGGTGAATCCGGTCCGAACGTGCGCGGGTGAATCTGGGCAGCGGCGGCGGCGGCGTCCGACGCCGCCCGGTCCGAACGTGCGCGGGTGAATCCGGCGCCCGGCTGCAATCGAACACCTGTTCGATCGGGTGAATCTGGTCATACCCCGGCCGACATCCACTGACAGTGGAGAACCCCCACTCTTGGGAAAGTGCACGAAACGCCGATTTCGGCAATATCGCGCCTGGCCCTCCGGTCCAGTCGAACACCTGTTCGATTGGCGCGCGTATCAGGTTCAGACGAAAACCGATTTGTCAACCCCTAGACGAAGATTTCTTTGTATCAGGTTCGGACGAAAACCGATTTGTCAACCCCTAAACGAAGATTTCTGGAGAATCGGATTTCTTTGGGAATCTATGAGAATCTGCCGTTTTGGTCTCTCGCTGGGGTCCCCATCGTGTACACTCGTACACATACCAACCGGAGCCAATAGGAGGCCCAAGATGAAAGAGCAAGCGACAGTCCAGCACAACCGGAACCGGAAGAGCGATGGTCAGCCAATGGGGCCCGCGGGTCAGCGGGGTTCGTTCCTCGCTTCCTTCGGGAATCACTGCAAGGGCCACGGCTCCAAGGAGACCGCACCCGTGAACCAGAACCGGACCGGCTCATGGTTCCATGCGGCCGCCGGTGGCAACACGTTCATGAGCGTGACCAAGATCGGACCGGACACCTACTCGGTCTCATGGGTCCGTCCCGAGGGTCGGGCCAACACCTACTCCGACAAGGGTGGCAAAAACGAGATTCGTCGATCGGTCTCGGTTCGGACCACAACCGATCTCGTCGATCACGTGGCCAACATCACGGAGCGGCCCACGTCAATCGTGATCGACGTACTCGGTCCGAAGGTCGTATTCCCTAAGGCGTAAGGAGCGCCCGACCAGAATCCCCCGCCCGCTGGATGTCGGGCGGGGGATTCGGCGCGTCAGGAGCCAGGCGCGTCCGGTCCAGCCACCATCCGGTCGCGCCTGGCCCTGGAGAATGCCCCCGGTCCCTGTCAGTGCGCGGGTGAATCCGGTCATGCTGCAATCCCGCGGGTGAATCTGCGCGTGAATCTTGCCCGGTGAGAAGGTGGGGAGCGCCGGCCCAGCACATAGACCGACGCTCCCGAACGGCCCGCGCCTGGCCCGGTGGGGCTAGGTGGTACCGGAGCCGCGGTGATAGGAGCACCGCGTCTCTATTCATGGGAGTGACTGTACAGGGAGCCTAGACGAATCGCAAGTGTCGTGTGTCACCGCCTCCCGGTTGGGTGTGACACATGTCACTTGCTATCCGTATAGCCCTTCTATATAATCAGGGTACCAACTACGGAAGGAACAGCACATGTCAATACTTGCAACACTCGCCCCACCAGTACGGAACTCCTACGGGTGGGTCCGTTGGGCACGGCCCACGCCCGACGGCATCTACGACACGGCCGGGACCGCGGAAATCGCGTCGGCGCTGTCGGTCGTCTGGTTCGCTAGCCAGTCTGACGGCATCCCGCTAGGGCTCGTCGGAGGATGGACCGTCGAAGTCATCGGCGACACGACCAACGACTGGAACGACGTGAGCCTGCACGTTCGCTACGAGGGCACGCTCGTTGGCTTCGTCATCATGGACGGCATCGGAGGCTGACCGTCGGGAACGGGGCTCGGCTTCGGCCGGGCCCCACACCCCCCCCGGTCGCGCCTGGCTCCCTGGTGCCCCCGGGCCACTCCCGGGCCACGCACCACAGCCCCCGGGGCGCTGCAATCTTTGCTGCAATCTCGCGGGTGAATCCTCGGGTGAATGTGACACATGTCACATGTCCACTGGAGGTTGTTATTTGGGCTCGGACATGGATACCCTTCGCAGGGTAAGCAAGTCAGCGAGGCCAAGGAGGCCCCAGAAATGAACAGCACAAACCCCACCACCATCACCACCGAAGACGGAGCAGTCGTCGGGATCGGTGAGATCGCCTACGACTACTACGGGATGGGCGTCGTCGAACTGGTCAGCATCGACCCGAACGGTCAGCACTGGTGCTGCAACTGCCCAGTCCACACCTCGCAGGAGCGAGACAACTACTGGGGCACATGGGCCCCAGTCGGGGACCTCGGCACCGACCGTGCACCGTGGGGCGGCACGCTCGACGGAAGCCGGGTGGTCTCAGTCGCTTGGGCCCAGCGGATCGGGTTCGCCGGCGCCGACCGGTTCGAGGGCGAGGCGCCGACCGGTTGGCCGGCCCACCGGCTGCCCCGCTAGCCACTCACGGGAGCGGGCCCTTCGGGGCCCCTCCCACCCCCCGGGGTCGCACCTGGTCCAGCCCCCGGGCACGAGAGAGCCCCCCTGGGCCCAGCACTAGACCCGGGGAGGCTGCAATCTCGCCCCGCTCATCGCGGGTGAATCCGGCTACCCCCGATAGCCCTTGCCTGTGACGACGAACCCCGGCCCGTTCAGGACACCTCGGTCTCGAAGGGCGGGGATGGAGCGAATCTCGGCCTGCGTCCGGCACCAGCCCTGTTCCTCCAGATAGAAGTCGGACGCCCCGCACTTGTAGAACTCGTAGTTCCAGCCGGCCCCCGGGGACGTATCCTCCCACTTGTGCCCGGCGCTGTCCTTCCAACGCGGGCGCCACAACTCCCCGATCTGGAACTGCCACCCATCCGGGTTGGAGTCGAACTCGCCGCGGCTCATCCCCTCGGGGATCATTGAGATCACCCTCCGGCTGCTCCAGCGCTTGTCCACATGGTGAATCACGATTGTCCCGGGCATGGTCAGTCCTTTCCGAGGAACGCGGCCATCATGCCGGAGAAGATCGGGAGGGCGTCCCCCCGGTCCTCGGCCTTCTTGATCTGCCGGTCCATCTCCTTGGCCAGCCACGGCTGTCCCTCCGGCATGCCCTGCTCATCGTGGTGGATGTCAGGGTCGCCCTCCGGCTCCTGGATGGGTGCTTCATCTGTCATTTCTGTGCCTCCGGTTTCTGTTGTTGGGTGGAATAGATTGTGCAGTTCCTCGAAGTCGAGGTAGGTCCCGGTCATTGTGCCGCCTCCCAGATTGACGAGCACATCAGTTGGATGGCCAGCCTCCGGGTGAGGGGCGGCGCTTCGCCTGCCATCGTGCACTCCGGGAAGAGTGTGGTGTTGATGGTGACCCCGGTGTTCCAGATGTCGATGTGGTTGGCTTCGGCATCCCACTCACCCTGCCAGCCGTTCTCCGGCGTGAAGGCGTAGATGCCCTCAGGGTAGATGGTGATGCGGAAGAGCATGCCCCGGTAGACATGCTCCTTAGGCCGACGGTGTGGTGCTGATCCGGTCATGTGCTGTGCTCCTATGGGTTGGGTATCTGTCATAGGTATGAGGGTAACGACTGGTGGACCTAACACCAACCTCCCCCGGTACAGAAATCCCAGATTGTTTCTGACGGTCCGTCAGGTCTCCCCACGGGCCCCGGCGGCGCCACCAGACGAGAACACCCCCGGCCAAGATCACGAACTGGACGATCACCCGGGCTCACCTGGCCCCCCGGTCTCATCGCTGCCCCCGGGAGGCTGCAACTTTTCCTCGTCAAGCGCGGGTGAATCCTGCCCTCGTTCATGCTCGGCCCTGCCCTCTTCCGTGTCGAGGTCGATGACGCGCCAGCCGCCCTCCGGTTCCTGGAGGGGTGTCCTATCCCTGCGGTCGTTGATCGTCCGCGCAATCCGGCCCTCATGGCGCTCATAGTCGTTAGCGTTCAGGTCCTTTTCGTTCCTCCGGCGTCGGGTGTGTGGGAGGTCCTCAGGATCGTCGTCGTCGAATAGGCAGGCTTCTAGGGTGGAGGTTTCGACGTTGTCCCGGCCGTTCAGGTCATCCTCCGTGTGAAAGCCCTCCGGCTCGCCCATCACGCCACCTCGGCCTTCTGGACGCCCCCGGCGTGGTCGTTCATCCACTTGACAGCCTGCCCAGCCTTGCTAGCGGCCGACCAGAGGAACGTCCGGTCGTCGTTCAGGGCCTTGATCCAAGAGGTCAGGTACTTAGCGTGGTCCGGGCGGGGGTCGGCTGCGATCCCGTGCTGGTTGCACAAGAACACCGCGCCTAGTTCGGCCACCAGTTCCTCGAAGGCGTAGGCGCTCCGGCCCTCGACCCTCTTCTCACCAGAGCGACCAGTCCGATCAGCGTGCCCGGTCCAATGGGTGTGCTCGTGGGCGACGGTGGAGAACCATCCGGCGGCGTCGTGGAACTGGGTATCGAGTGGGGTGCTGATGTAATCCTGAGATGGCATGTAGAACGCCTCGTCGCCCGGCGCCTCCCGCCAGTCTGCGCCCAGCGTCTTGAACCACGCCCGGCCGGCCTCCGTGTCGATGTCCTCGTTGACTACTGGTTGGTCCCACTCCGGTGCGTTCTCAACCTGACTGGCGTGGAATACGGAGTAGGTCCGAAGGACCGTCCCGGTGCCCCACTCATCACCGCTGGTGTCGTCGCCCTTACGAGCGCCCTTCCCGGTCTCCTTGTTCTTGGCGTACTTGCCCATGTAGGTGATGGCTGTCCCGGTCTCGCCCTTGCGAACGTGGCATGGCATCTCGGGATCGGCCCCGGTCATCTTTAGCCATCCCTTGTAGGTGGACCAGCGGGGATCGGAGCGATCCGGCGAGAACCACGATAGGACCATCATGTTGCCGCCCGAGTAGACCGTCCCGGTCTGGGGGTTGTGGGGCATCGAACCCTCGCCCTGCCAAGGCTTGGTCCACCCGGTGGGGTTGGTTTCCATCTGTTCGAGGATGGCCCGGGTGAGGTCTTCCTGTACCTGCTGAGTCTTGTTCATTGTGGCACCTCCGGTGCTGGTCTTGTTTGGGGTAGTGCTTGCGCTTGTCATATGGATGAGTCTACGGGCAGGCGACCCAATACCAACCTCGCCCGGTACAGAAATCCCAGATTGTTTTGTGACGAATGTCACACCCGATTTCAGGCCACCACGCCCGGCCGCGCCTGGCCCTAGAGGTACCCCCGGTATAGGACGTGTGACCCCGGTCACACCGCAGGCCCCCGGTCACCAGGGGCGCGGAAACACCCGGCCCATTGCAATCTTTACTGCAACCGGCCGGGTGAATCTGCGGGTGAATCTAGGGTCGCTCCTGCGGGAGGTCTAGGCGTGACTCCTTCATCAGCGTTGACGACGGCGATCGCCCTTCGTAGACCGCCACGACATCATCGGCCCACTCGTCGAACATCATCCCGACGGTGCCCAGAAGGGTGTGGTCGATCCCTGTTTCATTGTCCGTCCAAGGTTCGGTCCCCGGCTCATAACTCCCCCACACATCCATGATGATGCCCTCTCCGGTGATGGCGATGGTCAGGTTCCGACCATCATCTAGGTCGAAGTCAAAGTGCTGCGGGAGATCGTACTGCGCTGGTTTGGTCATGGCAGCAGCCACGCTTCGACGTAGATGTAGCCGTCCCGGCACTCCATGTGGAACTCCAGGCTCCATGAGCGGGAGATACCAGAAGCCCAGTAGCCCCACTCGTCCCGGCCACACTTGACTTCCATCATGGCTCGGTCAGTAACGTCTGCCGGCTCGGAGTCGTACCAGAACGGGCAGGGGTTGTGGAGATGCAGGTCTTGAAGCCCCCGCATCAGGTGGTCCCGGCTGACATGGTTGTCGTAGGCGAAACCCTGACGATCATGGAGAACGTCCCCAACAATGTCCCCGGTAGCGCCGCCGAAGCCGCCGCCGCCGCCGCCCCTGCTGATCCAGCGGGCGCCGTAAGCGGCCTTTGATTCAGGTGGCGCCCACTCCCGGCGCCAGCGGTTGTCCACCGTGTATCGGGCGGTCGTGGTCATGCCAGCACCCAGTCGGTCGATCCGCCGAGCCAGCAGAGGGCCCGGGCCCTCGTGTTCGCCTTGTTCGACTTCTCGTCGGCGACGTACAGCCACTTCTCGTCCCGCTCAATCATCGCGTCGGAACACCGCCCGAGGATGCTCCGGCGTGAACGCTTCTCGGCGTCGTACTGGACACCGAAGGCCCGAGATGCTTCACGGGCCAACGTGGTATAGGCGACGACCTCTGCCCCGGCAGCACGACGCTGCTTGGCGTGGCCCTTGCAGAGGGCGACGAAGGGGAGAGCCCACTCAAGGGCCCCGGCTTTGATCTCGTCGATGGTGTAGACCGGGGCGAACTCCCGGTGGGTGGCTGTGCTGCCGTGCGACCATTGGCCGCAGTTGCCGTAGCAGCAGGTCGTGACAAGCGTCGTCGGCTTGCCCTCCCGGTTGGTCAGGTTGCTCATAGTGCGCTTCTTTCTGGTAGGGGTGTCATGAGAGAAATCTACCAAAGGTGGACCCGAGTTCCACCGTGACATGTGTCACAGCCCCCCCGGGCCCCTCACTCATAGCGGGGACGCTCCGTGGGCTCCTGCTCCGCCCGGTGGGCCTCCACGACGAAGCAGAGGCTGTCAGGCCCGTCCCCGGCGTGCAGGACAGAGGCCAGTGGGTAGCCGTCCGGGTCGACGGCGAACCGCGGCTGGCCCTTGAGCAAGGCAAGCACGGCCCGGGCAGCCCAGTGGGGGCCACAGGGCACGGACGCCCGGGGAGTGAATGAGGTGTACCACCATCCGCCTTCCTCCGGTCCGCCGTAGTGGCGGTCAAGGGCATAGACGTTGGCGTGGTTGGTCCGGGACATGATGTGCTCCATCTCGTTGGGGTTGCCCCCAATCTACCGCAGGTTGACTCCAGTGGCAACGTGACACTTGTCACACGGCCATGACCCCCCCGGGCCGACGCCCGGGCCAGGGCCCGGTGGGTACCCCGGGGGCACGTCCCGGTCCGTTAGTGCGCGGGTGAATCCGGTGCACTGCAATCGGCGTGTGAATCTGTCGGGTGAATGTGACAGGAGTCACTTGTAACCCGTATAGGGATCGTATACACTGAGACCAACATCAACAAGGCAAGGAGCACAACATGCCAGTTTACGAAGACGGGACAGTCGTGATCGACACACCAGAGGGGATAGAGATGTATCGCCGACTGGCTGTGAGGTCAGCCCTAAGACTTGAAGTGCTGGGTCTG
>Ga0098059_1000783_pt1 | contig 17122 bp, 15 predicted proteins | sample 20_taG_FD_92580 | JGI IMG/M metagenome (GOLD analysis project Ga0098059, IMG submission 92580) | Marine viral communities from the Subarctic Pacific Ocean - 20_ETSP_OMZ_AT15318 metaG | ecosystem: Environmental > Aquatic > Marine > Oceanic | place: Subarctic Pacific Ocean | collected 2015-01-19
ACCCTGAATTGATTATGTTGGCAATAGAATATTTTATTGGAATAATACTTTACCCCTCAGTCCTTCGGACAGCTCCCCTAAGACAGGGGAGCAGCTGGTCAGTGCTAAATATTAACAATATCCTTAATTAAACCCTTAATACTTAATAAGGGAAACTAAATGAAGAATTCAGATGGTGTATAAAATAAAGCAATTTGCTCGAAGCAGCTCCCCTCCTTAAAAAAGGAGGGGTGTCCGAAGGACGGGGTGGTTGTAAATAATTAAGTACTCCTCCCCAGAAATTCCTATTGGTCCTATACTAGCTGCAAAAAAAACTTCATAAAAAAAGCCCTTAGAAGTTAATCTAAGGGCTTAAAAGCGGTCTGGACGAGACTCGAACTCGCGACCTCCTGCGTGACAGGCAGGCATTCTAACCAACTGAACTACCAGACCAAAATTTTATATTTTTTTCCGTTTCGCTATTCGAAATCGGAGTGCAAATAACCGAATTTTATTTCTAATATTCAAAACTTATTTGCGATTATTTTTTCAATTTATTTTCGCCTTAAATCAGTTATTTAAAGCTTTTAGGGTTGTCCTTTCGTTTAAGGAGATGCAAATGTAGGTGCTTATATATTAAATGCAAAACTTACTAAATAAATTTTTCATTTTTTTTTCATTTCCCCATTTTTGTGTGTGTCTTTAAGATTTAATATTAATTTTACATTTATTTAAAAATAATAAACAATGCTTTTGGAATTCGAACAACCTATAGTTGAATTAGAAAATAAATTGGCAGGGATGAAAACATTAGCCGAAGAAAGCGATGTGGATATATCTGATGCCATCAAAAAACTTGAAGATAAAATTGTGTCCTTAAAGAAAGAGACTTTTCAAAATTTAACCCGATGGCAAAGAGTGCAGCTGTCTCGTCATCCCGACAGACCGTACACATTGGATTATATTTATGAAATCACTGATGATTTTGTTGAAATTCACGGTGATAGAACAGTAAAAGATGATAAAGCCATGGTAGGTGGTTTCGGGACTGTTGACGACCAAACTTTTATGTTTATTGGTCAGCAAAAAGGGAGAAACACTAAGCAACGCCAGGAAAGAAATTTTGGAATGGCGAATCCGGAGGGCTATAGAAAAGCTTTAAGGCTAATGAAAATGGCTGAGAAGTTCAATAAGCCTATCGTTACTTTAATTGATACTCCAGGTGCTTTCCCGGGTTTAGAAGCTGAAGAACGAGGGCAGGGGGAAGCCATTGCTCGTAACTTGAAAGAGATGTTCATGTTGAAGGTGCCGGTTATCTGTATCATCATAGGTGAAGGAGCTTCCGGTGGAGCTTTGGGAATCGCTATAGGTGATAAAGTATTGATGCTGGAAAACACCTGGTATTCTGTTATTTCTCCGGAATCATGTTCTTCTATCTTATGGAGAAGCTGGGATTATAAAGAGCAAGCAGCTGAAGCGCTTAAATTGACGGCTCCTGATATGTTAAAGAATAAATTGATAGATGGTATCATACCAGAACCATTGGGTGGAGCACATACCAATTTAAAAGTCGTTGCGGAAGAAGTGAAAAAGACTATTTTAAAGAACTTCAAAGCACTGGATAAAAAATCAGCAGAGAAAAGAATTGAAGAAAGAATTGATAAGTTTAGTGGAATGGGGGTTGTTAAATAATTACTAATTACCAATTACCAATTATAAAATGGCTTTTAAGAATGTGATCTTTTGCATTTTTAAAAGCCATTTTTTTTATAACTTCAAATTTCAAAAAACAGAAGACTTTTATGAATTTACATATTATAGAAACCGGATTTTTTAAGTTAGATGGTGGCGCCATGTTTGGGGTAGTGCCTAAATCTTTATGGTCGAGGACAAACCCTGCAGACGAAAATAATATGTGTACATGGTCTATGCGTTGCCTTGCTATTGAAGATGGTGACCAATTGATATTAATTGATAATGGAATAGGAGATAAGCAAAATGAAAAATTCTTTAGTCACTTCTATTTGCATGGAAATGCCAACTTAGATGGCTCACTGAAAAAGGCTGGATTCTCTAAAGATGATGTAACGGATATGTTTCTGACTCATCTTCATTTCGACCATTGTGGAGGTGGTGTAAAATGGCAGGATGATGAGCGAACTAAATTGGATATTGAATTTAAAAATGCTAAATATTGGTCTAATCAAGACCATTGGAAATGGGCAACAGAACCCAACGCAAGGGAAAAAGCCAGCTTTTTAAAGGAAAATATACTACCCATGCAAGAAAGCGGTCATTTGCATTTTGCTGATAAAGGTAAGCCTTCTCCATTTTCACAGTTTGATATCCTTTATGCTGATGGCCATACTGACAAGCAAATGGTGCCTAAGATCAAGTATAAGGATAAAACTATAGTCTTTGCGGCAGATTTATTGCCTTCTGTTGGACATATTCCTTTGCCTTACGTAATGGGCTATGATACAAGACCTCTTTTAACGCTAGATGAGAAAGCAAAATTCTTAAATGAAGCAGCGGATCATAATTATATTATATTTTTAGAACATGATGCTGAAAATGAGTGTTGTACTGTGAAGCATACTGAAAAAGGCGTGCGTTTAGATCAAACATTCAAGTTATCAGAGATTTTATAATCCCTTGGATGAGGTGAAATTCATAAAAATTAATTGAAAAAGATGAAAATAGGATTAGCACTTTCCGGGGGTGGGGCAAGAGGATTTGCTCATTTGGGCGTGGCTCAATATATGTACGAGCAAAATATTCGTCCTGATATGATCTCCGGTACAAGTGCTGGTGCCATAGCAGGTGCCTTTTTGGCCGCAGGCTATGAACCCAAAAGAACTTTAGAAATCATATCCGATATTAATTTCTTGAAATTTTTCAGACCAGCTATGTCTTGGTCGGGCTTGGTCAATTTGGAAAAGTTATCGGGTATTCTTTTAGAATATTTCCCTGAAGATTCTTTTAGTGATTTTAAAATTCCTTTGATCATTTCTACTACGAATTACACTAAAGGTGAAAATGTGAATTTTGAATCTGGTGAATTGATTAGACCGCTATTGGCTTCTGCCAGCATTCCGGTTATCTTTAAACCGATTACAATGGGTGAAGACTCTTTTGTAGATGGTGGAATCACCAATAATTTCCCGGTTAATTTGCTCAAACCACATGTTGATTTTACTATTGGCATCAATTGTAATCCTGTAGGGATTTCCAATCAAAATAATAGCATGAAGGATATGCTGGAGAGAACAATGCTGATGATTATCAACTATCAAACTAAAGAACAAGCTAAATTATGTGATATCTTTATTGAGCCGGAGGAGTTGTCGAGTTATAAAGTGTTTTCTATTTCCAAGGCTAAGGAAATTTTTGATATTGGTTATGCTAGTGCTGAAAATACCTTTTCCAAGCTTGCGGAAGATCATCCAATTAAAGGGCTTTCAAAAACTGCTTAGACATCTTTTTTTTGGTATTTTATAAGCTAAAAAATGGATTAATAGCCAGTTTTATATTCTAAGCTCGCTTAATCATTCATACTTTTTCCATTGATGAAAAAGTATGCAAAAAATCTAGGTAATCAGCCAGTGGTCGGACAAGTAATGATGCTACTTCCCGCAAGTGCCAACGCTGGCCCGCCATTTTACCCTCCAACGCGCTTTTTCGCTTAGGCGAAAGTGGGGGAGTTAGCTATTAAATAACTCATCAAATAATTTAAATCAGATTTACTTTGTTTCTAGCTACTTTTAATTAACCGTCTAATTTTTTTCTTTAATTAATTGGGGTGACTTAGCTAGGAATGCATTTGTATATGATTTGAGCTAACTTTTTTACAAACTCTTTGTCCTTAATACTCTCCTCTTTAAAAAAAGAGAGGAGCTGCTTCAAGCAATTTTGTACTTTTCATTCAATCTTCCTATAAATGAAAAAAGGCATCTCCAAAGCCTAAACTCTGAAAATGCCCTCAATTAAACACATTAAATCAACCTACTAAACTGAGTTCGACTACAAAACGTCATTTCGGTCCCGATTAATCAGGATTATATTTCTAAAAAAATCCAAAAACGTAAAATAGCCTTTTGAAGGAGATACCGGACAAATTAATACTTTTGAAATTTAAGTATTAATTTTCCGGTATGACGGTTAGTTTATTAATCAAAATCAACCTACTAATTAAAAATTAGAAACTTTGTCCGTCATCACCACCTGATTTTTGATCATCATTGGAGATTCGGCTTCTTTTTTGCCTGGCTTTATAATCTAGCTGTCCAAATTTATAACTGAAATTGATACCGAAAGATCGGAATGGAATAGCAAATACATTTCTTTGATAGAAATTGCTGTTTTCATCTCCTAATTCAGTTTCAAATGGTTTTCTAGCTTTAAATGGCTCTATAATCGATAAGCCAATGCTTCCTCTTTTTTCCCAAATTTGCTTTTTAATTCCCATTCCAAAAATGGAGAAAGCAGGGTTATAACCTTGCAAAGTTTGTCTTCTTGGTCGTGCGAAACCAAAAGCATCTATCATCCAATCATTTGGTAATTTGAGGTTTGAGTTGATGTTCCCGCTGAATAACCAAGCATTATTTTCCACTGCCTGGCCTTGGATAATCCCTTCTGACATAAAATAGTTTGCATTTAGGCCTCCACGAATAGTCCATATTTTGAATAATTCAGTAGAAACAAAAAAGTTAGAACCTACATTTTGTTGTGTACCCACGTTTTCAAAAGTAGTTACGGTGGCATTTCTTTCAGGATCTTCAAAAATAATGGATTGAATTACTTCGCTTATGTCATTGTAAAAGAATGAAAGGTTTAGGGATGTTCCTTTTAAGAAAGTACTGAAACCTAATTCAAAATTATCAGATAATTCAGGGTTTAGATTAGGATTTCCAAAGCTAATGTTTCTAATATTTCCGATTTCTTCATAAGGGTTTACATTTCCTAAACTAGGACGTTGAATCCTTCGGTTGTAAGACAATTTTACGGAATTGAATTTTCCGAATTTCTGATTCACAATTATGCTTGGTAGCCAATTTTCATAAGATAAAGGATCAAAATTTCGCTCAGTTGCCTCTTCAAAACTACCTTGAAGCCCCGTATATTCGTAACGAACACCAGCTATAACTCCAAGATTTTTTGTGATATTAGTTTGAGTAGAAACATAACCGGCATAAACATCTTGGTTGTAGTAGAATATATCTGTTCTGTTATCTACAACTTGATAATTATTGGTTCCTTCAGGCTGTTCTTCGTATCTGAAATCACTGTCAATATCTCTGATAATGGATTTAACACCTGTTTCTAATTTGAATTTTTTTCCGAAGGGATGCGCATAATCAATTTGGATAGTGTTTTCTCTATTGTTACCATCATTAATGTTTCTAGCCACTTCATAATTTTCAGGAGCATCTTGATCAATCTCAAATTGTTGATCTCTTACGTTGCCATCAATTTTATAAGAAGCAGAAAATTCTCTTCCTTCCTGTTCTGGAAATTTCATTACATAATCTAAAGACCATTCATATCCCCAGTTTTGAGAGAAGTTATCTTGAAATCTTTGGTAAGTACTTTCATTTCCACCTAAATTTTCTGAAACTGTATTAGTACCCGAGGAAGTGCTGTTAAATCCTCTTAATCTTAAACTAGTTGATAAACTATGATAAGCATTGAAATCATAAAAAGCACCCATATTTCCAAAATAACCCAATCTATTGCTTAAGTTCTGGCCATTTTGTTCTCTAATATTCGTTTGTCCGTTTACAATCGTTTTTTGATAGAAATCTGTTGTGGCATATTGAGGCCAAGAATAAAACGAGCTACCATTGGCGTTAAAACCTAATCTGCCTTTTCCGGCATTGATTCCTACCACTCCACGGTTGATTCGTGTACCGGCTGTTAAATCAACATTCCCTGCAAAACCTTGAGGCGTTTGCTTTTTGGTAATAATATTAATGATACCTGCAGTACCTTCTCCATCATATTTTGCAGAAGGGGAAGTAATGACTTCCACACTTTTTATTTGGTCTGAAGGAATCATTTTCAAAGCATCCCCTGTATTAGCCCCAAACATACTGCTAGGTTTACCATTAATAAGGATTTGCACGTTTGAATTACCTCTCAGAGAGACATTGCCATCTTGATCAACCGTTAATAAAGGCGCTCTTCTGAGTACGTCTGAAGCATCTCCTCCCATATTGGCAATATCCTGATCAGCATTATAGACGATTCTATCTATTTTATTTTCTATGGTTTCTCTTTGGCCCGAAACCACTACTTCTTCTAATTGATCAGTATCTGTAGAAAGTTTAATACTTTCGAAGTTATAATCAGGGTCTTTAGGTGTTAATTCAATATCTTGAGTGAATTTTTGATAGCCAACAAAAGATACTTCTACTATGTATTTCCCGAGCTTAAGACCAATTAATTTAAAACTTCCATCATCTCCGGTTACGACTCCGTATACGGTTTCTCCATCTTTAGGTGATTTTATCACAACCGTTGCATAAGACACTGGCTCGGAGGTAGATCCATCAACTATGATCCCGGTAATTTTTCCTGTTATTTGAGAACCTGCACCACCACCATAACCTCCTCTTTGCTGAGAAAAGGCAAGACTGCTGATGAATAATAAGCTTAATAATATTCTGTATTTCATATTTTTAATTTAATGCTACAAAGTTAGACACTTCAAAACTGATAATGTTATTGATAATACACCGAAGGTTATTCTATCGTCTTTATATTGTCTTAATGATGATAAAAGGAGAGATGGTTTTTGTTATACTGAAGATGGATTTAATACAATTTTCTTACTATCATATACCAAATAGCTCATACAAACAATGGCAGTCGCTAAGTCTGCAATGGGGAAGGCTATCCAAATACCATCTAATTGATAAAAATTAGGCAAAATCAGTAGGAGCGGAATTAGAAAAAATCCTTGTTTAGTTAAAGTCAGTAGCAAAGCAGGTAAGGCTTTTCCTAATGCTTGAAAATAGGCAGCACTAATTAATTGAAAAGCAATTAGTGGTGTCATTAAAAAAGTAATTCTTAAGGCCGGAACAGTCTGCTGAATTAAATCCTGATCTTTAGTGAAAATGCCAATAATTTGCGGTGTAAAAATTAATATACCGGCATAAATTACAGAAGAAAGCACAGTGGCTGAAATAATGGCATTCCTTAATGTTAAGCTAACTCTCTTAAATAATTCAGCTCCATAATTGTATCCTATAATAGGCATTGAACCTTGCGTTATTCCTATTGCAGGGACATTTACCAGCATCATCATACGGTTGATAATTCCATAGGTGGCAATGGCACTTTCTCCACCATATTTGAACAATGAGTTATTTAATACTAAAAAAAGCAAACTTACTACTCCTTGTCTGGCAATAGTGACAGAACCAATAGAAAATATTTCTCCTGTTAACTTTAGATTAAGAATTAAATCTGATTTACTTATTTTAAAACCTGTTTTTCCGCTCAGAAAAAAGTAGGCAGCATATAATGCACTAAAAATATAAGAAAAAGTAGTGGCCCATGCGGCACCTTCTAATCCCCATTTGAAAACCGCTATAAAAATAGGGTCTAAAATAACATTAACAATTGCAGGAACTATCATAACCACCATAGCCACTTTTGGATAGCCTACCGCTCTGAAAATGCTGTTAGACATCATGGCAAAAGCCAAAACAGGTATCCCCAATAAAATAATGCTAAAATAATCGATGGTGGGTTGTAAAATTTCGCCTTTGGCTCCAAATGCTTTAAGGATAGGCTCAATAAAAATCCAGCAACTTAAGCTGAAAAATATTCCTAAAATAAAGGTGAGTGTAAGCTGATTACCAAAAGTTTTATTGGCTTTTTCCGGCTTCCCGGATCCTAAGGCTCTTGAAATAATTGAAGCACCACCAATTCCAATCCCCATTCCAATTGACGAAATAAGAAAAGTAATAGGAATTACTACAGTAATGGCCGCTATCCCTATTGATCCCACAAAATTTCCCACAAATATAGTATCTACAATTCCGTAAATTGAAAGTGTTAGAATTCCAATGGCAGAGGGAATGGCCTGTTTTCGTAGCAAATAATTAATTGGCTTTGTGCCAAATTCATCGGATGTGGTCATTATTAATTGTTAATACAGATTAATGTAACTACATTAATTATGTAATGTTGTATATCTGTCAATGAAATTCAAAATTACAATTATTGTCCACATTATAGTGCGTTTCCAGTTGACTTGAACCAAATTTTCAGCAGCTTTTTTAATTTCAATACCCGAATTGATTTGATTGTGTAATGGGACAGCTTGAAAAAATGTTGAGGCCCAAAGGAGTATAATGAGAAGGCATTGAACTAAAAGGATGTAATTGAAATTGGCGTAAGTCAAATAAAATGTACTAGCTAATTGAACCAACATAAGGGGCATAACCACTACAGAAATCATGGCAGTATATTTTGGATGCCATGCTATCAGATTAGCTTTTTCCATAAAAGTGAAGGAAGGATAGATGATGAGTTGAACCAACCAGATCAATATTAATAAGCCAAAATCTGATAATTCTTTAAAGTATTGAAGCATTTATTTGAAACTATGTTTACTGAATATAACTATTTGAAAATAAGTATTTTAAATATTTTTCCTATTCTTTGACCGTGTCAAAACATGATTTAATAAGTTTAATATGAATTGAATAAATCTTATAACAAAAGCTTATGGTTGATGTTTTAGCAATATGAAAAAAACATCTCTTAATGCTGTTACTTATCGCAATATTTCCTCAAAAGAATGGATCGTTTTCATACACGGTGCAGGGGGAAGTACTGCCACTTGGAAATATCAAATAGATGCTTTCAGACCTTTTTATAATTTACTTTTGATTGATTTGAGAGATCATGGAAAATCGAAAAATATTAAGTCTGAATTCGAAAGTTATAATTTTGATATCATCACTCGAGATATTAAAACAGTATTAGACAATTACAATATAGATCAGGCGCATTTTATCACTTTAAGTTTTGGGAGCGTAATTATGCAAGATTTAAGTATCAAGCATCCTAATTTGGTGGCAAGCGCCATTTTTGCAGGCGGTATTTTCAAGGCGAATGTATTGATAAAATCATTTGTGCAATTAGCCAGATTCTTCAATCTGTTTCTCCCTTACAAATGGATGTACAGCATTTTTTCTTATTTATTAATGCCTTTTGGAAAGCATCAAAAGTCAAGAAAAATATATAAAAGGCAAGCTCAAAAACTCACTTCTTCTGAGTATATGAAATGGGTAGGATTGTATAATGAATTTTTTAGATTATTAAACCGATTTTATAATCAAGATATTAACTTTCCTGCATTGGCTATAATGGGAAAAGATGATTATATCTTTTTAAATTCAGCCAAAGGCTTTTCAAAGAAGCACAAATCGGTAATATTAATGGAAATTAAAGGAGCAGGACATATTTGTAATATTGATCAGCCTGATATTTTTAACGAATTGGCTCTTTTCTTCACTCATGAGCATAAATATTCTCAAGAAGAAGATTTCCCTGCCTCCCAGGCCCAAAACAGCAAAGCAGGATGAATCAGCAGTAAGCGAATCCAGCCAATCCATTCAGGTACACATAATCCTCCTTCTATACAGGAATTTAGTTGAATAAAATAAACATGAGAAGGAATAAATGCCAGCAGCATTAGAATGATTCCAAAAGAGGCATATTTTCTGCTTGGATAAAATAATATACCGATTCCCAGAATTATTTCAGCTATTCCACTTAAAACATTGATTTTTTCTGGAGAGTTAAAAAATGGTGGAATGAGCGGTAGGTAGAAATCGGGATTGATAAAGTGATTGAAACCAGCAATTAGATAAAAAATAGTCATTAATCTGACTGACCATTTACTTTTAAGATAATTTCCAATTCGTTTTAACATGAACATCTTTTAAAATTAAGAAAAATGGTATCCACCATATAAAATCATTTGTAAATAAAGTATAAATAAATTCAAAGGGGACATTCCCTTGCAAATAGTTAAAAATAAAGCCTAAAGGACCGAATATTTTACCCAGAAAACCCACCATTATAATGGGCCAATGGCGAATCGGATTGAAGGAAGCCCACCAATAACCCAAACCATATACACCAATCACCATTCCCATTCCTTGCCATACCATAGGATGATTGATTTTTTCCATACCGACCCATTCAAAAAAATGTTGAGGAAACAACACTACCCAAGCTCCCCATAAAATATTATAGATAGCGGCAATCTTTAAAGTTAGTTTTTGATATTTTAAATTCATGCCCCAACAACTTTTATGATTTGAAAATGTTAAAAGAAATAGTGAATTTTATCATTCATTTAAGGATAAGTTTTTTTAATTCCATTCGTTCAAACTATATTTACAACAAATTAACGCGGGGATTTACACGATAAATAAATTATTATGAGATTTAAGATTTTGGTTATTTTTTCAATTATTGCTTTTGCAATTCAATTTGATGCCAAGGCCCAAGAAGATGCCAAACTATCAGATCAGTATCAAAATATGATTGAAAGCAGTGAAACTTTTGAGAAGTATAAAGTTATTCCTATTTCAAAAGTGAATGCATTTGGTCAGATCATGAATGATTCTATAAATGAGTTAAAAGAAAGTGTAGCCATAGCAAAAAGTGCTCGAGTAAAGGCAGAGACAGAAAGAGATTCTGCCAAATCTAAAATGAATGGATTAACCAGCGAATTGGAAGAAACTCAAAAAGCTGTAGATGAAATGCCTTTTTTAGGTATTCCAATGTCAAAAACGACCTATAATGTTGTGATGTGGAGCATAGTAGTGATTCTGATAGCTGGTCTGGTATTAGTTTATATAATGTTCTTAAACAGCTATAGATTAACTCGTCAAGCCAAAAAGGACAAGGAATTAGTGGATCAAGAGTTGGAAGATTTAAGAAAACGTTCTCACGATAAGCAAGTAAAGATTAAAAGAGAATTGCAGACAGCCTTAAATAAGCTAGAAGAGCAAAGACGATAAAATATTAAATTACTCAAATTTTGAAAACCACCTTCTAATGTGCATCATTGTAAGGTGGTTTTTTATTTTTATCTAAACTATTGAAATGAGCATCAATTTTAGAATCCTTAATATACTTACCAAGGATGAATAAAATTTATCGAATTCCATGTGGTAACTTTAAAATAGTTTTATACACATGAAAAGGTCTTTACTCATCATTATTAAACTATTGGTAAGCATACTGGTGCTATTGTTTCTCTATGAGAAAATTAGTGAAGATAAATCTGGTTTTGCATCTGCCTTTCAACTTTTTAGTGATAACCTTTTAATCTTATTTCTAGTGATTCTCCTTATGCCTATTAATTGGTTGATGGAGGTACTGAAGTGGAAATACTCTATTCAACCCATTACTCATATTTCAATGTCTAAAGCCACTACAGGAGTTTTGGCTGGAGTGGCATTAGGTTTTGTAACTCCGCATGCAATTGGTGATTATTTTGCAAAAGTATTCTCTTTGACTCATCACAATAGAAAAAAAGCCTTAGGTCTTATTCTGGTGGGTAGAATGATGCAGATGGTGCCTACAGCTCTTTTTGGTTTAATTGCTTTATACATCTATTCAAGCCGAAGTATAGCACAAATTGAAATTCCTATTTCTTTAAATTATCCAATTCTAAGCATCTTAGGACTACTTTTGACTATATTGCTTTTGATTTTGTATATGAAAAGAAACCATCCTAAAATTCAGGACTATGTTCAACCTGTCCTTAAGCTGGGCTTGAAATTGATTAGTCTTTTAGTCGGATTATCCATTTTGAGATATCTTATTTTTAGTGTGCAGTTTTTACTGTTGCTTTCCATTTTAGGATTAAAAATCAATGTCTTCATGCAATTCATGGGAGTAGCTTTTATGTTTTTAGCAAAATCCATATTGCCTACCTTCAACTTTTTAAGTGATTTGGGCATTAGAGAATTTAGTGTTGCTTTATTTTTCGAGAGCTTGGAAATGGATGTAGCACCAATCATAGCTGCAGGCTTAATTTTATGGCTGATTAACATAGCATTGCCTGCCTTTATTGGCTTGTTTTTTATTCCAAAACTTAAATTGAAAAGCACATGATTTTGGCATTTTTCTCCATTGTCATACTCTTTTATGCATTAGCCTTGCTTTTTGCTTCTAAAGTTTGGAGGAAATTACCCGAATTAAATGATAGCGGAGAATTAAAAACGGTTTCTATCATTATTCCTTTTCGGAATGAGGCGGAGAATCTACAAGGTTTAATGAGTAGCCTTTCACAATTAGAATACCCTACTGATCTTTTGGAAGTGATTTTAGTCAATGATCACTCAGAAGATAGTTTTAAGGAAATTATACAAGAATTTGAAAAGAGTTTTCCATTTAAAATCATGGTTTTGAGTCTACCTTCAAAATTAAATGGAAAGAAATCAGCTATCCATGCAGGTGTGCAACATAGTAAATCTGAAATTATTTTAACTTCCGATGCGGATTGCACTTTCCCAAAAGACTGGGTTCAAAAAATGCAGGCACCTTTTGAAATAGAACAGATTCAATTGGTAAGTGGAAATGTGGTTTTTAAAGCTAGAAACTTTATCTCACGAATATTTCAAATGGAATTTGCGCCTTTGATAGGAGTGGGGGCAGTTAGTATAGACCTTGGAAATCCAACCATGGCAAATGGTGCAAATTTGGCTTTTAGAAAATACACTTTTGAAAAGCTTAAGCCTTATGCGGATAATATTTCAATTCCATCTGGAGACGATGTGTTTCTCTTGCAAAAAGTAAAGGTAGAATACCCAAAAGGAATATTTTTTCAAAAAGAAGCCGTAGTAGAAACCCAAGCGCCTAAAAGTTTCAATTCCTTTTATAGACAACGGAAACGCTGGGCTGCAAAGTGGAGTGCCACTTCCTATCTAATGGATAGCTTGCCGGCCTTATCCATATGGTCTTTTCATTTGATCTATATAGTAGCTATTATTTATAGTTTAATCTCAGCTCAACTTCTTATTCTTTTACCCACTATTTTTTTGAAAATTATTACAGAGGGAATCTTTATTTCATTAATTTTAAAATCGCAGAATAAGGAATTTAAAATCATTCCTTTTGCATTTTTACAGTTGTTTTATAGCCTATATGTCTTGATATTTGGTTTATTGGCTAACTTTGGTAGCTATACCTGGAAAGAAAGAAAATATAATAGTAATGAACGAGCAGGAAATTGATCTTTTAGATGAGTTATATTTTGTGCAGTCCTATAAGGATTTGAAAAGTGCTTTGGATTGGAAAGACGAGGATGTACAAAAGCATTTATTTTCATTAAATCAGAAGGAATATATCAAAATGCTGATCAACCATGATGAGGAATATGATGGTATAAAAGATTTTGATAAAATCCCTTGGAAAGATTTATATTTCCTGGCAACTAAAAAGGGCTTGATGGAGCATAATGGGTTTTAATTGAAAGGATCCTGTTTTCCTCGCTAGGACACCTTAATTATTCAAAGTATAAATATTTTAGTCAAATAGTCTAAAAATATCCAAAAACAAGTTAAACGAAGTTAAATATGGATATGATATGACTGAATCTATTTGCTGAGTTCATTAATGGCTAACTCCCCCAATTTCGCTGTAAGCGAAAAAGCGGGCTGGAGGGTAAAATGGCGGGCGGGCGTTGGCATTAGCGGGTAGTAGCATCATTTTACCTAGATTTTTTGCATACTTTTTCATCAATGGAAAAAGTATGAATGGATAAGCTTGCATTATTATGCGAAAATCAGCAGCTCAATGCTTAATTCTGCTCTCTGGGACACCATAAAACAAAGAAAAAGCGCTCTTAAACCATTAAAATGCAGTATTACAATTTAACCGAGGAAAACAGGAAAAGGGCTTATTGGAGCACAATGGGTTTTAGTAGTTAAATTATTTTCACATTATTCTTTTTTGTTAAATCTATATCGTATACCCCAACTTCCTGTAAAATAAGCACCATTTCCTTCTCCAAATGGAAAACCTGGCGCAAATTCCATTAAAAATCCAAAACTTTTGTTTTCGAATGGATATATGTTTAAACCTACGGGTAAGCCAAAGGTAGTGTGACCAATGGTTGAGCCTACGAAAGAAATTCCACTGTAAAACTCATAATCATCTTTTTCAATCCAGTCATAATTGACCATCAATTTCACAAAGAAATCATCTATAAATGTGTTTGGTAAGAGTCTTATTTCAGGTCTTATTTTATTTTTAAACTCATATGCATAAGCTACTTCACCACCATTTGGCGACTGATGATAACTTACAATAGATTGAGAAAATGATAAAAATGGTAAAAGGATTAAGGCAAAAGCAATAATAAATTTCATAATGGTTTAAGATTGAAGTTTGACAAAATATTTCAACTTAAACGTTAGTCATCGTTGAAATATTTTGTTTAAATAAGTTTAATAATCACAGCTGCCAATTGGACTTCCAGGAGGCAATGAAGGAATAGGAGCTACATCATATTCTTTTGGCTCTTCCATAAAGAGTTTTATTTGAGCTAGGAGAAGTTGATAATGCGACTTCTTTAAATCACTGTCTCTGTAGTTTGATTTTGAAAGTTGAGCAAAAATATCCTTAAGAACCGACATTAATTCTGCTCTTGCAAGTGCAGAAAGGGATCCGTTTTGAATAGTTTTCATCATTTGATTAACAAATACAGATTGTGTAGTCAATTGGACAGCCTCATGGTAATTATTGGACACCTTTTGATTAAATAAAATTTCTTTAAAAACATCCATAGTTTCTTGAATCCCAGGATTTTTATTGTCACGAGCATGATATTCCACTAATCTGCTTAGTCTTTGAGGGTGCATCACTAATTCAAAAACCATAGCCGATGCTTGTTCAGCAGCACCTATTGCATCAAAAGTTACCCCAGTCTTTCCATTTAACAATTCTCTATTGTCATAGTAGCCAATTGGTCTCGGATAAAGCGTGTTTAACAATTGCTCAGGCAAAGCTAAGTTTTCAGCTTTCACGGCATTAGCTAAGCTATTGGCTGCTTCCATTTGCCATTGAGCTGGAACAATGCTCATTTTCTTTAAATTATCATCTCTCATTTTATAAGAGTAATCCAATCCGCCTATTAATTTTACAGTGGCTTCAGCTTGATATCGATGCAAGAAATAAATAGGAACTAAAGCTTCTTGAATCTGAGCTAAAGGTCTATCATATTGAATGACATTTTCGCCAAACTTAGAAAGTGCTTTTTGCCTTACATTTAGTAAATGGTTGAGCTGGACAGCTGCATCTTTTCCATTATCCCATAAATGCGCATAAGGATGAGCTCCACCTGTAGCTCTGGCATCTCTGTCTGAAATAAAGCTTAAACCTTTTTCATTTGCTTCTGCCAAAATGCTATTTAAATACTCCTCTTCGTTCTTTCCAGAAGGAATTTCTTCATATCCATATCGAATGGCGTATTTATCCCATAATCCAATGTTTTCAGCATAAGCATTGGCTAAACTTATATTTCCTTTTTCATCTAGCTCAATGTTTGGATGAGGATAATCCATTACCGAAGCATCATTTTCAGCACTTGAGGCATAGGAGTGAGCCAAGCCAATGGTGTGTCCTATTTCATGGGCAGACAATTGTCTTAATCGAGCCAATGCCATTTCTTCCATTGCATTGTTTTTACCGGTTTTGTTATAAGGAGCCAATAAGCCTTCAGCAATTAAAAAATCTTGTCGAACTCGTAGAGAGCCTAAACTAACATGTCCTTTGATGATTTCTCCAGTTCTGGGATCTGTCACACTAGCGCCATAACTCCAGCCTCTGGAAGAACGATGGACCCACTGTATAACATTGTATCTAATATCTAATGGATCGGCCCCTTCCGGTAAAATTTCCACTTGGAAAGCATTTTCATATCCAGCTGCTTCAAAAGCCTGATTCCACCATTTGGCTCCATCCATTAAAGCAGAACGAACTGGTTCAGGAGTTCCTGGGTCTAAATAATAGATGATAGGTTCCACTGCCTCACTTTTCTCTGCTTCAGGATCTTTCTTTTGTAATCTATGTCGGTTTATCAGCCTTTGGTTAATGTCTTCATTAATCGGAACTGCATAATCTTTATAGGTAGTGCCAAAATAACCCGCTCTTGGATCAAACTTTCTTGGCTGGAAGTTATCATCAGGTAATTGAACAAAAGAATGATGCTGGCGAACTGTAATATTATCTGCATCAGGACTTACAGAATAGATTTCTCTTCCTTTTGCCTCACCTTTAAATGAAATCCAAAAATCTAATTCGGTATTCTCAGGAAAATTTCCTGAGCCTTCCATATTAAATACAGATCGACTTTTGTCTAAGCTATAGTTACCTTCATTTGATTGCTTTAATCTTTTACTAACTCCATGTGCATCTCTAATGAAAAAATCAGTAGCGTCAACCAAATGTGCCCAATCACTGGAAGCTTCAATTTCAAATCCGTGAATGATCGAATGAGCAAATGCATCTTTTACGGCTTTTTTCTCTGCCTCATTATCGGAAATTGCTCTGAATTTATAATTGGGTTCAAAAACCATGATTTTGTTCCCAATTTTCTCGAATTTAATGATTTTGCTATTACCTATTTGGCCTCTATCAAGCCCTATATCATTAGAACCTAGACCTGCAGAAAGATAGCTTACGTAGATAAGCTCTTCGTTTAGTTTATCAATTTCAAGGTAGATTTTTCCTTTTTCGGCATCCCAATAATAATTCATAAAACCGCTGAATTTCTCCTTACCGGAAATCAATTTGTCGAATTTGGATAATTCAGGCTCTGAGCTGTTGTTGGTTTTAAGAGCATTGCAAGAAACTGCAAATAGTAAAATGAAAATATAGAAATAATGCTTCATAATATTTTTTAGAAATTTTCACCAAGGTAAAAAATTATCCTAAAAGATTTAGATGGAATTCTGTGGAAGGTCAATTAATAAAATAAATTGTCTATTGTCTATTGTCTATTGTCTATTGTCTATTGTCTATTGTCTATTGTCTATTGTCTATTGTCTATTGTCTATTGTCTATTGTCTATTGTCTATTGTCTATTGTCTATTGTCTATTG
>Ga0098059_1000786_pt1 | contig 17096 bp, 6 predicted proteins | sample 20_taG_FD_92580 | JGI IMG/M metagenome (GOLD analysis project Ga0098059, IMG submission 92580) | Marine viral communities from the Subarctic Pacific Ocean - 20_ETSP_OMZ_AT15318 metaG | ecosystem: Environmental > Aquatic > Marine > Oceanic | place: Subarctic Pacific Ocean | collected 2015-01-19
AAATGTATATGCAAGCTGTAAGAGATTTTTCTGATAAAACCAGAAGATACTATGCAAGTGCTTTTACTATAAAAACAGAAAAAGAAGCCGTAGCTAAACTTAAAGAGCTTGTAGCTTATCACGAAGCTAAAACACAAGCAGTGTTAGATAGACATAATGATGAGTCTGATGAGTTTGATATACACCTTGTAACTTCTTCCGATGTTATTGCAGAGTTAAGAGCTGAGGGTAGAGAAATTAAAACAACAAAAAATGAAGGTCACACTAAAAAAGGACAACTTAACCTATTAGGTAAAAGAGCTTTTGAGATGAAGATAGATGGTTATACATATGATATGTCAAATTATAAAAGCATATCTCAATCAATGTTAGTGTTACAACAAAAAATTGATATAAGTGAGGATAACTTATCTCTTGTGGGTGCTAATTATTTTATAAATAAATTCTACCTACAAGACTTGTCTTCTTCTATTTTAGAAGACCAAGACTATACAATGAAGAACAAGCGCTCTACAGGATATATAGCTAACCACGATTCTAGTTATGCTGGAGAAAGAGTTGAGTTATTAATGTTTGAGGATGCAGAACATGGTCAGGAAGGTCTTAAGCAAAAAGTAAAAGTTCTTGCTTATGAAACTGATAAAAAGACTAAAAAGTCTAAAGCTGTTGTAAAAGAAATAGATTTAAAAGATAATCCAGCTATTATGGATTCAGCTTCTGTAATGACGCAAGAAGCTGCAGATAAACTAATAGCCTTACACGGTGAGATAGTTGACGTAAAGGGCTCTTTTAAGCTTGTAGGTTATGGTAACAACATAGACAACAAGAAAATATCGGGAATGTTTGGTCAACAAACAAATACGGTATATGCAAAAGGACACACTATTGTAGTTAATGAAACATCTGAGGGTCCATTTAAAGCCATATATAAGTCATTAAAAGCAAGAGAAAAGTACTATGAAAAGAGAGGCCTTTCTGGTATTAATGTTTTAGGATATGCAGATAGTGGTATTAAAAAAGGTTCTATTAAAGGTGTTGATGGTACTCCTCAAAACAAATTATCCTTACAAGAATGGGGTGAGTTAGTTAAGAAAGGGGACGATGCTGTAAATGAATTTATGAATAAATACTCATACGATGAAGCTAATGACTTGTATGGGTACGATGGTAGATTCTTTGGTGTACAAGGAGAGTTAGATAAAGAAGCGGAAACAGCAACATCATCTAAACAAATGGTGTCTGGTATTAATGTATTTAAAGGTCACCATAATGCAGAAGTTCGAGCAAAAGCTACAAATGTATTAAGAAGAACTTCTATGGCTCTTAACTTACAGTATGAGCAAGAAGTAAAAAACCTTTCTAGAGAAGAAATTCTTAAGAAGAATGCTGAAGCTGATTCAGTACCTACTCCTATACAAAAAATGCTTGAAGATGGTAAAACAAGCATGCCATTTATGAGAGAGCAGTTAGTAAAACTGTTAGGTAGAAAGGTTATAAAGGGAGCACACAAACTTAGAACAGGTGGTACTTTATCTTTACAAGAGTCTGATATACTATATGGTTATGCAGAAAAGGCTAAAGAAATAGTGCAAACTGACAACCAGTTAATGCCTATGCAGGTTGTAGAAGAAAAGGGAAAGTTTAAAGTTAATCCTGCTGAAGCTGTAATATCACAGCACTTAGCGGAAGAATTAGGTGTTACAAAAGAAGATTTAGAAAAAGGTAAAGAGATTAAGTTCTTAGCCACTCGTATTCCATCTTCTTCTGCTGGTTCTACAGTTGTACTTAAAGTAAAAGGTATTGCTACTAAACCTGGTAATACTATTGCTGTAAACCCATTAGTTTCTGCTATTATAGGTTCCGACCTTGATGGTGATATGTTACATATAAATACTATTAAAACAGGAGAGAACTTATCTGAAATGGATGAGGCTAGAAATAATCTTGTTGAGGCTATAATGGACTTATACCTAACTCCTGAAGTTCAAAGCAGTCTTACAAAAGAAATTGAGTTTAAGTCTTTAATGGCTGAGCACAATCAAGAATTATATGGCTCTAAAGAAGGAGATAGCGACATACCTAATGATTTGTCTATACTTGGTACTCATACAATGTATGGTCAAACAAAAGGTAATGCACCAATGATTGCTGTAATAGCTTCACAAAACCTATTATATAATTATATATCTGAAGGTAATCCTAATCTATTTTATGAAGGCGCACCTATAAGAGTAAAGCTCGGTAAAGAAAAATACTCTAATCTTGACAATACTATAAATAAAGAAGACGGTGGTGGTACTTGGTATACAGTTACTAAGTGGTTAAACTTAATATTAGATGATGGTAAAAATAATGTAAGAGCAAAATATTTGTTCTTTAAGAACACAGCTAACACCTTTGTTATGTTGCTTAAAATGGGTGTTCCGTCAGCTAAAATATCAAGTTATATAAAAAGAGCTGGTTGGGATACTGATGAGTTTGTGTATTGGAAACAACCTGAAAATGAAGGAAAACTAGAAGAAGATTTAAAAAAACTATTAGTTGATGAAGGAGGAAAAGAATCAGATAGTTTAGATAAACTTATTGCAGACAAGTATATAGGTAGCGATGGGCACATAGACTTTAACTTAGAAAGTACAGAAAGGGTGGACCATCTTGCTATGTATATAGCTTTTGATGCTATAGGTAATGATACATTTAATATAGGCCATTATTTATCTTTAGATAAGCAATTTGAAGCAGACCCGTTATTAGCATTAGAAAAACACCAAGCTGCTCTTACAGCGTTAGAAAATCAAACACAGCCTAACGAAAGTATATATAAAGGTATAGGAAATAACTTAGGTGATAAGAATACTTTATTTAGAAGAAATAGAAAAGTCAACTATGAAATTATAACTAAGTTTTTCGAAGATGACCCTCATTACTCTAATGGATATAGGGAAGGCTTAATTGGTAAACACGATGAATCTAAGCTGTTAGATTCTAATGGTATTTTAAATACTGAAGAATCTACAAACAAAGACAAAGAAAAAGTGGTTGCTTCTATATTTGGAGACCAAGAAAAAGGTAAGCTTTCTGAAAACTCTGATGCTAACATAAGAATGGCTAAGGCTGTTAACTTAGTTAGAATGACTGCTAATTCAGATATAGATATTATTACAGGATTAAATTCTATATATAAAAATGAAGAGTATGGATTAAGTAACCATTTTTCTAAAGAAGCATGGAAATCTTTGTCTACTGAAGAAAAGTTTGCATATACAACACAAGCTGTTGGGGGTTATTTAAAAGAAAACCTAGAAAACGACGGAAAAAGAAATGAGTTTATAGATAAAATAGATGCAGTCGTTTCTAGCGAATATATACTTAGTAATGGCACACCTAAAAGAATTAAGGTTGTAAGGTTTAAACCTAACATGAATAAGATTATTAATGAGATTGACTTTACAGACCAAGTTGGTATTATACAAAAACACTTTAACAAGTTACCTGGGGATATACAAGACTTCTTTGTAGCTTATGATTTTGTTACTACAGGTTGGGGTTTTAATGGAAACTCATTAACACCTTTCTTTAGTGATGCTAAAACTAAAAAAATAAACAATATAGCCGAAAAAGTTAAGGACGACACTGTAAGTAGCTTTAAAAAAGACTTACGTTCTTTTATGGTAAAGAGTAAAATATATAAAAAATCAAAACAATCGTCACCAGAGTTAGCAGTAACAGTTAACGCAAGAAGAATAGCTGCTTTAGCTTATTTAGCTTTATATGGAAACGATGGTTCTTTTGCTTCTTTTAAAGATGGAGGTTTATTTGGTATAAAAAAAGACAATATAGGTTTAACTGACGCTAACACTGTATCTACTGTACAAGATTATCAAAGTAGAATAGATAGAGTTAAAAAGTCACACAAAGAAATAAATAAAGAATTTAAGTCAGACAATGATTTAACAAGTATTCCTATGGAGTTTTACAGCGGAATACCTGAAGCTGCAATGATAAACATTTTAGGTCTTGCAACATACAAAGAAGAAAAAGCTACAGATAATAGTCATATACATGTTCAGGCTGCTATACCAACACAGCAAGGTTCTGACACTAAATATCTTAAGGTTCCTATGTATGAATTTGATGGGACAAGTTACGAAGGTATAGGTCAAACTATGGAGTTTGATAAGTATGTATCTCGTAAGCTACCAAAAGACGTGTCTTACGATAGTCTTCCAGAGGAAGATAAAGAACAGTTAATATATGACTATAAACTATATAGGTCTTCAGTAAAAAAGGTTAATGACTTATATAACGAAGTAAGAAGCTTAGATGTAGAAAACGCTGTGTATGATAAAGACATGAGCGACCAAGAGGCTAAAGAAAAGTTTAAACGCAATAGAGATTTATTTAGAGAGTATAATGATATACTTTCGCATGAGAAAGTAGTTATAGAAGAGTTGTCTCAGACTAATCTATTTTCAGATAAAGAAGCTAAGGTAACAGAAGATACTATAGATGAAATAGCTGCTAATCCTTTGCGTAGATATATGGAGTACCAGTTTGGTAATCATATAGCAAATAGTCAAATTGCTGAATGGCAAAGAATTCATGGTAAAGACTTGGGTGACATTACAGAAACTATGAGAGCTAAGGACATATCATCACTTAATATGTGGTTGTCTCCTGGTGATTTTGGTAAAAGCAAGCCTGCTATAGCTTACATAAACAAGAATATGAAAATGACTCATATGAAGTATACAAGGAATTTAAACCTTGTTACTAAAGAAATGAATGAGAAGTTAGAAAACTTGTATAAAGCAAACTATGAAACAAGCTTAGGTGCTAAATCTGCAAAGCTATGGTTAAAGTATATGCCTATAGGGACAACAAGTATAAACGAAAAACTATTTGGCAAACTCCTTCAGACAACTACAGGCCTTAAAAAAGTAATAGACGAAAACAATAAGGTTACATATAGAGATGTTTCTGATATTAGAATTAAGCCTGAGCTTGTATATAAGGATGGAAGAATAAAGAAAAACGGAAAAGAATGGGATGCTCTTAATAAAGCAGAGCAAGAATATTTAGAAATGTATGTAAAGTTTACAACGTTCTATAGAGATTTAGTTGAAAACAAAGAGCTGTATGCTTATAATAGAGGTGGTACATACGTTCCATCTATAACATCTTCAAGATGGGAAACGTTACATAAAAGAGGTTTGTTTGGTGTATATTACCAAATGTTTAGAGGCGACCAAGAGCTTGCTGATATTAAAGTAGAGGCAGTAAACCCTTTAACTGGAGATACAGAAATTCTTGATTACTTTAGTTGGAAATCTATATATATGTATGGAAGCGGTGAAAATATACAACTTAAGACTGCAAAAGCTAAGAGACCTACAAGTATAGGTTCTAAGCAAACAAAGTCTGGCGTAAAGCGTATAGAAGAGTTTAGTAAAATTAAAAGAACCGCGCAAAGCTATTTAGACAAAGGTTTAGATTATAAAGGGCAAAAAATAAATAGAATATCTAGCATAAATGACTTAATGGCTTTAGAGTCTGAGGAGGCTATGAATAGATTTAATCATAAACGCTCTATGACATCTTCTTATTTAGCAACAGGCAATATGCACTCTGCATTAAGAAACTACTTATCTTTATTTATGTTCCAGCATGGTAATGCTTTTAGAGATGGAGATAAGTATAAGTTGCTGTCTTTTAATGATAAAACAAGAGCTTTTGAAGTTGCCGAAGAACCTATTGAGGACATGAGCAAAGAGCGTCTTGCTTTTACAGGTTTCGAAGACAAGAAACAAGAAGTGGATGCAGCTATTGCTAATTTAGGTGGTGGTAAAATATTTGACCCCCACGCCAAGTATGGTGCAATTAAAAACAGAAATGCTATTGAGTACCTACAAAAAGTAGTTAAGCGTGGTCTTATTAATAAAGAAAGAGGATTTACTTTTAGTGACTTTGAATCAGAGGCGCATGTAACAAACTTCTTTGTTAACTGGACCATGTATGTAGCTTTAGGTCTTAACGTACCTGCAGCAATGGGTAATGTTCTTATTGGTAAGTTTAACTCTTATAGACAAATGGGTGGTAAAAACCAGTTAATAGGAGAGCATAGATATTGGGGTTTAAGTAAGACAAAGGGATACGATAATGATAAACGAGTTAAAGCTCGTAAGATGATTGAGGAGTTTGGTATACTTACATATCGTGCTGAAGAAATTGCTGAAGGTACAGGGGGTAGCTCTTTAAGTAGTCTTATTTTCTGGCCTATGGTTACTGCTGAAAACTGGATTCAACAAGCAGCGTTTTTAGGCAACCTAACAGAAGAACAATGGAACTCTTATTATGTAGATAAAAACGGAGACCTTAAACAAAGAGAGGGCTCTGTTGGTATAACAAAAGAAGAATTAGCAAAATTAGAAAGAGATGTAATCAATGTGCAAGGTAGAGGTTATTCTGAAACTGATGTACGAATGATACAAATGTACGCTTTATCTAATATGACTATGCAATTTAAAAGATGGTTCCCTACATTTTTAAGAGATAGATTTGGTAGAGAAGATATAGATGACTTAGGCACAATGCGTATGGGTGCTTATACAGCTGCGGCAGATTTTATGTCTAAATTAAGAGATGATGGCAAGATGTGGAATATTACAGAGTGGAACGCTGAACTTAAAAAGCTACCTAAACACAAACAAGAAGCCGTAATGAGATACTGGAGAGGTACTCACGGTGTAATGATGGTTGCTATGTTGTTAGGTATGTCTTCTATGTATATGGACGACGATGAAAAAGATTCTGAAGCAGTAAAGCTTATGGAAAAACTATTAGGAGATATGCTTCTTATAGTTAACGCTCCTAAGCTTACATATATGGCTAACATACCAGCTTTAAATACATTTAAGAATTTAAACTTAACTACATATCACGCTGTTAAGGGGACTGAGTATAAGCGTAGGTCTAAATATGGAGATAAGGGGGATAAGAAGTTTGTTTCAAACCTTGCTCAACTCCTACCTAAACCTGTTCGCAAAGTTATGGAACACAAAAAATCAGGGGCAAGGTCTCTTAGGTAAGAGGAAAAACAAAAGAAAATAATTAGTATATTTGTTTAAAATAAATTAGATGGCTACTAACATAAGCACAGACATTGCTCAGGAGATTAATATTACAGCTCGAAGAGGTGACACTTTTGAGCTAGGACTTTCTGTTGTGGGCTCTGATGGGCAACCTCTTTTTTTAGGTGGAACACAGGGTGCTGGAGCAAGTCAAATTTTAACAGCTTATGCTGGTTCTGGATTTAACCCTGCTATAACTTATGTGCCTCAATATCAAGCTAAAATGACTGTCAAAAAACAAGGTAGTGAGTTTGATGTGTTAAGCGTGTATACTTTTTTTTGGAAAGATATGGTTTTTGCTAATATACTTCCTTCTTTAACAAAAGCTGGTAAATATAGAGGAGAGACTTTTGACGCCTTAGAAAACAAGCTTATTGCAGGTATTCATTTTTCAGGAGACTCATCAAGTGAAGGTCTTGTAAATATAAGAATACCTAGCGCTTATATGAATATGGCTCCAGGAACTTATGTATATGATTTTCAAGTAAGAAAAAAGGATTTCTTTACTAATCCTTATAATAATACTTCGACTGTAGACTCAAGTGCTAGCTATACAACTTGGTTTAAAGGAGACTTTATTGTTAATAACGATATAACAAAGCAATGACAGTAATAGTAAGTCCTTTAGAACAACAGACAACATTAAGTATAAATGCTCAAACATTTGGAGGCTCTCTTCCTTTTGGGGTTAGCACTAGCTTAATGGAGTTAAAATATTCTTTTCCTGCATTTAATCAAAGTGATTTAAGTAATTATACAAAGGGAGATTTAATTGTTTTTAATACAGATAATACTAGTGATAAAAATATTTATTCTGCCACGGTAGAAAAAGCAAGCACAGGAACAGAATTGCATGCAACTAAATCAATGATGGTTTTTATTGAATACAGTAATGACACTTTGATTGCAATGCATAAAGGATATTTAGATTTTGACGACTACACTGGGCCCTTATCGTCTTGGGAGGTAGGAAGAACTATATATGCAAACGGAAACTCTATAAGTATTAATCCTTCTTCAGAAAGTGGAAGCTGGGTTAAATCTATCGGGTTTTGTATGGCTAACTCAGAAAACAAAAAAAGAATTTGGTTTGAACCAGATAGTACTTATTTAATTTTACAATAAAAAAAACAAAAGAAAATGGCAACATACGCTAAAAAAACAGGTAATTCAGCAGGTTTAGGTGCTATATATGACCTGTATGACGTTGCATCTACAACTTATGGTGTGGCAATACAAGACAATGCAGGTAATGCGGGTTTATATTCTGTCGGAATAACAGCGACAGCTGGACACGAAGAAATATTTGCTATTGTAGTTATTAAAAATGAATCTGGAGATGCAGGGACGCTATTAGATGTTTCTGCAATTGAGCTTTTCAAAGACTACGATGCAACTCTTGGTACAGGAACTGCTATCACTACAACAGATGCTTTTTCTATAAATGAATATTACCGTACTCCTGGTAATGGGAATGGAGGTATAACTACTCATCCTTTTGTTGGTATACAGCTACAAGCAAACCCTTATACTGTAGAGCAAGATTGGACTATGGTTATAAATGACTCTGCAGCTACTGACTCTACTAGAGGTGTAATAACTTCAGTTGACCCCGCAGGTAAGGTTAGTATTGTTAGACCTTCCACTGCAACTAATGGCTTAACTGATGGGGCGACAATAGCTTCTGGTAATTTAGTTGCTAATGAAAGAATAATTCCTTTGCATCGTATTGAAGATATTACAGCAAATGCAGGGGTAATACCTGGAGGAAGATATGCGGCTTTTGCTGTAAAATGTGATATAAGTGATATATCTTCTTTTGCAGATGCTAATTATACTTTAAAACTGACACACAATGGGGTTGACGGAGTTGCAGGTGGTGTTAGTGTAATAAACTTAAATGTTTCTCCAGATAATTTAATAGAGTTTCTACCAATGATGAATGGTAGTGAGATTTCAAACCAAGCAGTGCTACCTAGTAACACGTTTGCACGAGGTTTGGCAAATAGTAAATCACAGCATGGATTTGGTCAATTTAATGGTAAAGTTTATTGGACAGCTATTGGGAATAGTGCTGAGTCTTACATACAAAATGCTACGTATGAAGAATTAGAAAGAAACGCATATTATAGTGACCACAACTTTAGGTCTATATATTATGGAGGTAGTGCTACAATAGAGTATGCGATGGCGAGAGAAGTAGTTCCATTCTATAACCTTTTAAATGGAGGGACGTTATCAATAAAAGATAATTCTTCAATTAGTGATGTGTTTGCCTTGACTATTACTTCATCTGCTGCTAATGTAGGTGCTTTAACAGGTTACGCTGAAGCTTCTGGACTTGATTGGTCGGCAAATTTAACAACTGCACTCCCAGGTAGCTATCAAGTTGATAAAAACGAAACTGTAAACTTTCCAGTAGAACTGAATTATGCTAAGTCTTTAGAAATAACAGCATCCACAATGGACGGTCGTACTGCTTATGATAGTTGGACTGACATAAATGCGTTAGCACAAATAACTAAATTTACTTTGGAATACGAAGATGTTGCTGACAGTACCGACAAAGGAGATATGTCTTTTAATATTCCGCTTGTTGTATATCCTGTGCATTCAATCCCTTCTTCCACTATAAGTAAAATCGGGCAGATATTAAATATAAACAAAGCAGATATTTCAGCTGAATTATATGGGTACATTTATAGAGCAGGGAAAGGTCAAATAGCTCTTAACTATGGTGAAACCTTAGCTGCTAGTGTCGATACAGATATATATGGAAGTACAGCAACTGCAATCGGGTCAATAAACATGAGATTAAATGCTTATGGTGCTGACAATGCTGTTGTAGCTAACGGGTTTGTAATGGACCAAGAAGATGATGTGGGATACCAATCTGGTAGAAGTGGTTTTGTTCAAGACGCAGAACATATAACAACAAGATTAGTTGTAGCTGGGGGTAGTGATACCGAGGGTAACCTTAGTGGTGCTTCTTTGTTATACACTGACGGAAGCGACTTAGGTCCTAGTAATTTTAACAAAGACTATACAGTTCAAGTAGGTACAAGGCCAGACATAAATTACCGAGACCCAATGGCATCAACTGACGGGTTTTACGATTATAGTGTGCAAGATGATAGAAAAAGCGCTATTTCTGGTCTGACTTCAGGTTTTGAACTTGCAAATCTAACAATAAGTGTAGCTAACTCTATCGTAGACTATGGTTATGGAGCTATACCTGACTTTTCCTGGTCAGGTGGTATAAGTTTTAATTTTGCATATTTACCTGTAAAACCATACCTACTCGTTAATAGTGTTAGTAGTCTATCGGGAACTACAGACTATAATACTATGACAAGCAGTAAAGGGTTTAATTGGCTAAACTACCCTAACGACTATTATGCTTGGAATGACGCTACTAAAGGGATACACTCTAGTCATGCTGATAAGAATTTAGCTACTCCTTCTTCTTCAACTGATGGATTATTTGACTGGAAGCTAGATAGAAGCTTCAAAGCAGATACATTTCAAGCTACATATACAGCCGCAACAGGTATTATGAAGGTAGATAAAGAGTGGAACGATGCAGGTGTTAGTGGTGGCTCAAAAGTAACGTGTACTGTTACTTCTCAATCTCAATTATTAACTTGTAGCGCTTCAGCTTTAGTTCATGTAGGACAACAAGTTATTGCTAGAGGTGGAGCCCATGCAGGTGCTCTTAGTTCATCAAAAACTTATTATGTAAGAGCAATCGTAGCAGGTACTGAAGGTACAAATGTTACGCAGTTTCATATATCTCAAGATACTGAGTCTGGTGTGGCTGGAAGTGATTGTCAAGTTCAATTTATTTCTCCTTGGGTTAACACAGGAATGAAAGTAGAGGCTAGTTTCTTGCCTAATAATGGGAAGAATGAACACTATGTGATTGGAGCTGAAGCTGCTCATGATGGAGATAAGAGAGTTTTCCAAATCCAAAAGGCTGGAGCTGGCGGTGTTTTAGCAAACGTTGCTAATGAAGGTACAGATGCTGGTAGTCCAGGTAAGGCAACTATGCTTAAACCACCAGTAAGTGTTGAGAAGTCTTATTCTGTATATGATTCAGATTATGAATATGCAAGTCAAACAGCGACTCTTCTTAGAGATGGAGATAGATTTAGAATAGTAACTGCTTTTGATAGTGCTGCTAACCTTGCATCTTTAAGTAACGCAACTGCAGACGACAATGTTGCAAGCGACACAATATGGACATCTTCAGGAACTCATAGTGATACAGCTGGTGTGGTTGACATAGTAAACCCTGTTTCTGGACCAATTGAAATAGGATTAAGAAAAACAGATGGAAGTGATGTATACTCAGCAAGAAACGATGCAGGTTATATAGAAAAAAACTCTATTGCACCTTTTGGTCAAACTATGGTTTATGTTTGCGCTTTAGACGCGAGTACATTGGCAAATAACTTTTATGTAAAAGACTTCCAAGTCAATTTATACAATAGAGGTGAAGAGGATGTTCACTTAAAAAAGGTTGAATGGGTAGAATCTAGACACGTTCCTATTGGTCTGAACAGCTCTCAAGACCATTGGGTAGAACCTGTTACGGCTGATGGAACTGCTCACGCAGGAGCAGCATGGACAGTAGCGTTATCAAATACAAATGCAGCTCTTAATTTTGATTCACCAACCGATTTATATGAAGATATAGGTACTTTTGGGGCTGATTTAACTAACTCTCCAGATACTCGACTTACAAGAGATACTTCAGGTTTCCCTGTTTACTGCAGATTTAGAGCTTCGGAAACAAATTCAAATGGAAGCTTTTATAGAACTATGAAGGTAACTTATTATAGAGATGAAGGAGTTACTAAAAAATGGTGGGATAATATAGCTCAAGTTTGGAATGAAAAACCCACCCAAAATAGAAGAGAATGGCATTCATATATAGTTTTTGGAGTGACAATAGCTAGTAGTCCTTCTATATCGATTACCGATGCAGATGGATATGAAGTAATAGCTGGCTCAACAACAACATTTACTCCGACGGCAGTATAAATCTTTAGATTATGGCGCATTCTTATGAGTCTGTAAATGAAGATGGTTATAAAATAGTAGTCCTTCCTCTTACCATTAAACGTGGGGGGGAGGACTCTGTTTCTATTACAAAAATATATGTAAGGAACTATTCTTTAACTTCTGTTTTTTCATTCGAAAAGCAGTTAAACTTTAAACTAAAAAGCTCTTACCTTAATTTTAATGATGATATAAACTTAAATGCTGGTTATGAAATTGTTACCGACTTTTCTCCAGCATCAAGTTATGAAATACTTTATGATAATTCTATAAATTTTACGCCTGAGATAGAAGATTATGTTTTAGGTATAAAGGGAGATATAATTAATGATGAGCAGTTTTTAAATTTTTTGGTTTCTTATGAGCCTATAAAAGAAGACTCTCAAGTGGGTTTTCATACAGCAGAGCTTGTGGTTGAGTATTATGATATACAAGACAACTTTAAAACCTTTTCTATACTATTAGAGGCGAGCTGTCTTAGTAACAATGTAGGGTCTGTTGATGGTTTCGAACTCTCTTCAATATCTAGTATTCACAACTCTTTAGTTGTTGATATTAAAATATATTAATTATGTCAGTAGTACAGATAGGTCAATATTATGAATCTTTAGGAGGTTATGTTTTTGACATAGAAAGTGATGGGAGTAATAACTACGCTCTTATTGCAGCCACCCAAAATGTTGTCGGAGCTTCACATGTATACAACCAGTTTAATGGTGTAGCTAGTGGACATTTAGTAGCACAAATTTCTGCAGATGATATTTCGACTCTAGGTTCGTTATCTTTACAGTTGGTTTCTACTATGGTTTTATCAGGATTTAATCCTGCGGACATTAATGCTAACGATACCACTATTACTTCTGGTTCAATTAATTTTGATTTGTTTGTTGCATATGCGAACACCTTAACTGCTAATAATTATCAAGGATACAGTGGTATTTCTTATTTAAATAGCCAGTTTAATGGGGCAGGAGTTGCTGGAAAAGATGACTGGTTTCTTCCAAACAGAGTTCAATTAGAAACTTTAATTAAAATGGCTCATCAATATAGCTTAATTGATGTATTAGAGCTTAATGAACAATCAGAAACTTTTGGAGAGATTTATTTTTCTTCAACAGAAGGAACTAGCCAGGCGACTGAAGTTTACGCTGTTAATGTTAATAATTCTACAGAAAGTTATGCCGCAACTACAAGTTACCCTAAAACTGGTTGGGGAAAACTTAGACCAATAAGAAGGCAAATACTTCCTGCTTCTGTGTCTATAACGGATATAGATGGTACATCGTTGACTAATAATTCTTATCTTTTAGAAAACATAGCAACAGATATAACTACAGCAGTACACGACTTTGTTATTGGAGCAACTACAAGGCCTAGTCCAATTTGGTATTGCTCTCATGTAAAGTTTACAAGTTTGGAAACAAATACAGCAGCTGCGGTTTTTGGAAATATACCGTCATTAATTTCTGTAGAGTATACAGATTACGCTGCCAACGGAACACCTTCTTATATTTATTATAAAGATTCATCTTTTACTAGTACACTAACAGCGTTAACTGATGGAGGTGTTTATAGAATTACTACTGGCTCAAGAACTCAAGATTACACTTTAAGTGTTGAAGGGGATATAATAACTACTAGTAGTGGTAGTTTTGGTTTTGATTTTTCTATTATATCTGGTTATTCTCATATGCCTTGGTTAATTCCAAATTCAATACCTATAGACTCACTGTTTCATCAAGGTAATGGAAGTCCAGACGTAACAACTCAATACGAGTACACTATAGCTTATACGGCTGATTTAGCGTTAAGCTCATGGGGCTCTCGTGGACTCGTGGGAACCGATAATGCAAACGGAGAGGAAAATACAGAGCTTATTGTCTCAATATTAGGAATAGCCACGGCTGCAAATTTAAGTAGTGTGCTTTCTAATACAGTATCAGGAACTACTTATACAGATTGGTTTTTACCTTCTAAACAAGAAATGGCTTACATGTTTAGTCAGTCGGCTCTCTTAGCATCTCACCCGCTTCACTTAACATCTAATTACTGGTCTTCTAGTGAGGATGGTAGTAAGAATGCTTGGTCTCATAGCACATTAAAGCCAGGAGGAACTTCAAGCGATAGAAGGGGTTCGTATAAATCTAGACCAACGAGGAAAGTAATAAGCACAAGCAGTGTTAATTTGGGTTCATTAAATTTTGGTGGAGTGGTTATTAAAAAAACAAACTTGCTTGGTAGTGCTATAGAAGAAATAAGAGATGATAATTCAAACTCATGGTCGCCTAACGCAACTGATAACACCTTAACAATGTTTACATCTTCGAAAGGGTACTATATAAAAACTACGAGTGCTTTCACTTTTACAGAAACTTTTGATGTATCCTCAGCTAGAGGGGCTCTTCCAAGTCAAGCTTACGATAGTTTCCCTGCTATTACACCTTCAGTTGAAAAAGATGTAATGTATTTCGAAATTACTGCACAAACTATCTCAGACGCTATAAGACAAGTAAATGAAAGTGCTGAACATCCTAGTATTTCCAACTTGATAATAAGTTTAGTGAACCTTTTTGCTTCTCAAGAAGCTGCAATAATGACATTTAAAAATTCATATGGAATTTCAATAACTCATCAAACAATGATGGGAACTTTAGATACACATAGTTCTAGCGCTATATATAATCACGCTAGATATAAGGTTCATTTTAACTCTAAGTTTGAGGAATTAAAAATTGCTGATAACATATATAAGGTTGGATTTGTTTCTGCTGCCAACGTTTTTATAGGAGGAACAACTAGGTATATTTCAGAAAACAAACTAGAGAGTAAGGTTTATAATTTTCCAGTTGAAAGACCCAGCAATGCTGGTGGTGTCGTTTATTTCACTATATATACAAACCCAGAATATGCAGGTTCAGGTGAAAAAAGATTTCGTATAAAATTAGAAGGGCGTGATTTCTTACCTAACATTCCTTTTACTAAAAACAAAAAAGTAAAGATAAAAGAAGTAAAACTAGTAACATAAACAAAGTAAGTGTAAAAACAAGTTAAAAATAATTTGCTTAAATTTACATTGCGCAATTAATTATATATAAAACAATGGCTGACGTAAAAATAAATGTTAAAAGTGCCTCTGGAAGCGTGGTAAAATTTGTGGCTACAGGTCAAACTGGTGGAACAGGAGCTACAGGAGCTACAGGTGCTACAGGAACAACTTCTATTACCACTGATAACATTGTAGACTCATCAGTTACTACAGCTAAATTAGGTTCAGATGTTTTACTTACAATAGCAGCAAATACATCTAAAATTAGCTATCCAATAGATGACAAAACTAAACTTGGTCGCTTATCGGCTACACAGAACGTTGATTTAGATGTTGTCAAGGTTAAAACAGACTTTATATCTATTACACAGCCCGTTGATTTAGATGCAATGGAAGCGAAGCTAGATGGTATTACAGATAATGAAGCTATAGATTGGACTACAGACCAAGGGAGTACAAATATAGATTCAGCAAATGTACCTTTAGCTGCAACTGCAACAATATTAGCAACCTCTAGGAGTATAGGTGGAGTATCGTTTAATGGTAGTTCTGCTATAAACTTACCAGGAGTAAATACTGCAGGGAATCAAAACACTAGTGGTAATGCCGCAACAGCAACATTATCGACTAATGCTAGAGGGATTGCAGGAGTGGCAGATGCTGATGTTCTTATTACTTCAGATGGAGATGTAAACATTAAGTTAGATAACGATAATGACGAGACCTCTAGTTTTAATATAAAAAATGGTGCAGATGAAGTAGTATTTACTGTTAACGAAGATGGTAGTGTTGTTCATACCGCTGGTTTAATTACAAATACAGGCTCTGATAGCGACCTCGAAATTCATTCTGATGGTAACATGACGTTTACTATAGATAGAGATAACGACGAAACAAGTCAATCTTTTTCTTTTAAAAATTACACCACAGAAGTTGCAAACCTTGATGAGTCAGGGAATTTACAGATAGATGGAGACATTACCATAACTGGTGGCAATATAACTAATGCAGTTACATTTGATGCTGGTATTACAGATGCAGGGACTATTGCAGCAGGTACTTGGAGTGGAGGTGTTATAGCTAGTGCTAAATTAGATGCAGATACTGCTCATTTAAGTGAGGCTCAAACCTTTACAGGAATTAAGGAAATTAATTCAAGAAAATATGCATTACCCTCATCTACTGTTGGTGATTATAAAGGTGGTGATGTTTATTATTATGGAGATGGGTCTACTGTTAAAGGAAAAATATATTATATAGACGGTACAAATTGGACTTTAGCAGATGCTGATGCTGAAGCGTCAACAAAAGGCTTATTAGCAGTAGCTTTAGGAACAAACCCTGATGTAGATGGAATGCTATTAAGAGGATTTGTTACATTATTAACAGAAGTAGAAGGTACAGAGGCGATAGGTTCTCCAATATATTTATCCGCAACAGATTCTGGGATAGCAACAATAACAGCACCTGGAAGTGGAGATTTTGTTAGAGTATTAGGGTACTCTTTACACGCAAGTGACAATCAAGTCTATTTTAATCCTGACAATACTTGGGTAGAAGTATCATAACATGGTATATAAAGACGAAACACTAACGTTTGAAAGCGATAAAATCTACTTTACCTCTGACGACACTAGACAAGAGGTAATGATGGATTGGGAGTCTTCTATAATGAAGGCTTCTGCTGATTATGTATGCTCTAATGGAGGAGATATATTAGAGGTGGGGTTTGGTATGGGTATATCTGCAGGATATATACAAGAGAACTCTATTAACTCTCACACTATTGTGGAATGTCATCCACAAGTGTTAGAGAAAGCTAAAGAATGGGCTAAGGACAAACCTAACGTGATGAT
>Ga0098059_1000787_pt1 | contig 17092 bp, 20 predicted proteins | sample 20_taG_FD_92580 | JGI IMG/M metagenome (GOLD analysis project Ga0098059, IMG submission 92580) | Marine viral communities from the Subarctic Pacific Ocean - 20_ETSP_OMZ_AT15318 metaG | ecosystem: Environmental > Aquatic > Marine > Oceanic | place: Subarctic Pacific Ocean | collected 2015-01-19
CTTTCACGGACAACTTGGATTCAAAGGAGAGCGTAAGCGAAAAAGAGAGCCTTTGTCAAAAAGGTCAGGTGGTCGCTTCTCACGTTATCTTCTAAAGAAGGCTAAGTGATTACTTTACGCAATGTACCTACAAATTTTTCTCCTTTGTAGTCCACGATTATTTCCATACATTCGTTCGCATTACACTTTTCACATTCAAAGTTACAGTCTTTGTTCTCGCACAAGTCATAAGTTGCTACAACGTAATTTCTCACGTTGAATTCTTCTGATACATATTCGTCTATCATAGATGTTCCGTATAAAGGTCTACACTTAAAGATGGCGAGTAAAAATGGGTGCTCCTATCAAGTGTTTCACCTACATATATGACTTTATCAACAGCCTAGCCCATCTTATATCTTTCAAAACCCGTTTGCTTTCTTCAAAATGAATTATTCTATCAGGGTCTTCGTCATCCCACATTTCAGTAAATGAATCAACTAATAAATCACTCATATTTACCATCATTTCTGTAAAAGGAGTGTGTTTTAATTTTTCTCCATTATCAGTCATTTCTTCTAAATTGGGCATTTCGGTGGGCAACCTACCTAGACTACTTATGCACATCATAGGCCACACAGTTTCAGTGATATTTATGTCTAGGAACATTAATTCTGACACTAGGTCGTCATAAGTACCTTCAACGCTGGTTATCCGTTCTTGTAAATCATCAAGGTAATATAATGCCGTTACCAAGACTCGCTCCTCATTATTATTTCTTTTACCTACAGGCATAAACACCCGTATGGCATTCTATACTTAACTGAATGGGTGTAAAATTTTCACTTTTCGCTATCCGTGTGCAAACTTTTGAATTACTCGCTTTTCTTGCCGATGATGTCATCGATGCGAAGAATACTGATGGTCACTTCACTCGCAGATACAATCGCTTGTCGAACAAGTTCCAAAGGCTCGTATACGTTTTCGGCTTTCATTGAATGAGCACCGCCATTCTCAATGTTAGGTCCACTGTCTGTATTACCAGCCTTGTGCTCGTTCCTGAGTGTCAGTATGGTATCAAGTGGGTCATGACCAGCGTTCTCAGCGATAGTGGCTGGGATTGACTCTAGTGCGTCAGCAAAGGCATCAATAGCCATTTGCTCTCTACCACCAGCCTCTGCTGCTCTTGAGCGAAGATAGAGGGCTGCGTTGAGATAGGCAGAGCCTCCACCTGCTACAACTTCACCACTACTGTAAGCAAGACACACTACGCCGAGTGCATCTTCAAATCCACGCTCAGTCTCATCGAGGGTTTGCTTAGTAGCACCTCGTAGAATAAGTGTAGTTACTTCTCCGTCACCTTTGACAACGACGTACTTCATGTCACCGATTTGCTTGCATTCAACATCACAATCAACGGCTTCTACCAAATCATCTGTGCTGTGACAGACAGTGGTGTTCAATAGTTTAGCCAACGCTGTCATGTCACTTTCAGGAAGCCTATGTACAAGTGAGATTTCTTCACGAGCCAGAGTTGCTGCAACGACTTCGTTGACGTTGTCTCTGACAAATACTACGCCGCCATCAGGTAGCATGTTTATGATTGATTGTGCTTTTTCTATCCATTGTTCACGACCGCTTTGTTTCTTGTACTGTTGATATTCAGTGGCTGATGACAAGGACAATTGCACGTTGTCTTCACTTTTGGTATCTCCAAGACCTGTGTTAAGTAAGATAGCCTTACCTGTAGGTTGGAGAGGCATGGCAGGGAGCATGAACTCCTTGTGCAATACTACACCGGAGAAACAAGAAGAATCATCCAGACTACCACCGGGCTGACACAGTACACGGATTCTTTCAAACTCGCCGCCTGCTTTTTCAACAGCCTCTACACAAAGACCACTGACATGCTCCATGCTTGATTCTAAGGCTTTACCAGTGATTGATGTCTTGGCAACATTTGCAAGATGTTTCTTGGCTGGGGTTGTCAATGTATTGATGTGCTCAGTTGCCCACTTCGATGCCTTTCTGTAACCTCGACAGATAATGTTGGCATGAAGACCCTTGTTAAACAAGAGTTCACTGTTACCAAGTAATTCACCTGCAAGTACAACTGTACTGGTCGTACCGTCGTAACAGATGTTTTCTTGGGTGTTCGCTGCTTCAACTACCATATTGGCGGCAGGATGCGTGATGTCTAGTTCTTGGAGGATAGTGGCACCGTCGTTTGTGACGATGACGTTCCCTCCGGCATCTACCATCATTTTATCCATACCCATCGGACCAAGTGTGGTCTTTACGGTCGTTACTGCTCTTTTGGCTGCTCTAATGTTGTGCACTACTGCACTCGTATTACTTTCGTTTTCTTTCATTTTTTATCCCTCTCTTACTAACTCTTTCGTAAAAGTAAGTATCAATTAATTTATCTATGCACTTGAAGCAAACAGTACGCTTAGCGCACCTCATACCTTCTGGAGAAGAAGTGTTACAGATTTCGCAAATCACCAGTCCACCTCATACTCCTTTACTTCGCCCGTACTTCTGCACCGTGCTTTCACAATTCCCTCTTCCAATCCATGCTTCCAAAGTTCGTAAACTAATTCAGCATCTTTTAGGCAGTATTCAGCAACCTTGTCGTAGTTGCCTTTCCTCCACTCCACTGGGGCATCGTGGCTGTTCATAAGTTTACCCTTTCCTAATGTATGATAACAAGCATCTGACAGGGGCACTGCATGACCCGTGATAGATTTCAGAAGAGTCGAGGTGTCAAATACCTGCTCTTCCGACTTCGCCATGATGTCACCCGCTGTCCAACAATCAAGTGAATCTCGTAAAATTGGTAAGTCGAACTTCTTTAAATTATGACCGAGGACTAGCCCGCCATTTGAAACATGCTTCGCAAGGTCATCGCCTAGAATCTGGGGATGCATCTTCTTGACAATTGTATCTTCTGGTAGATACTTTGATACTGATTCATTAGAGTAAACAGTGCCTGTTTCTCCATCCCATGTAGCGACAACAGTTGGCTCAAACAAGTGTGTTTGTCCCCACCCTCCTATCTCGTGAGAGAAGTTAGAAGTCTCGATATCCAAGGCGAGCATCTTATTCATAGTATGTCCTCCATGCACATTTTACACCATTCACAGATATAAACTGCATTCTTATGATGCTGACCAACATAAAAGCCTCCTATGTTGTCCCCTATCACCGAACTACATATCACACATTCGGCACTCACTTCTTGACCCCCTTGGGAATCACATAATCATCTCTTATCTTGATGTATATCCTGACCCCTTCTCTTGTGTCTCTGAATATTTCACCAGCGTACATATTGAATTTGTTGTTCACGCTGGCATAACTGTTGAAGTTGGCTAACTTTCCAAACACTTCCATGACCTCTTTCTTCTTAGCCCATCCTTGTGCACGATGGTCATCGAAATCAAAGAGTTCACATTGCTTGAATGCATCGACCCACATCTTCTCCATCTTCTTCTTTTCACTAGCACCGGCTCCGATGTTGACCTCAGATTCAAGCCATTGAATGAGATTGTCATACAAGTCTAGTAGTATCTCCTTGGCCATGTCGACGTGGTCGCCTCTTACGACCCAAGTGCCTTCTATCATGGCCATGTGATGAGCGCTGCCGTTGGTGTAATTTTGAAGACCCATAATAAACGAGGCACAGATACCTTGCTTGTCAGGGCTCATAACTTCAACGACGTTGTAGTATTCATCGATGGCAGCAATCAGAGCGGGCACGTAAGCCTCGTCTGGTGTGAACATCCGATGCATGAGTCCCATGACCTCTTTCTCTTGGTCATCACTGTGCATCTCGTCCCATTCCATGGGCGGTATGTCAGTCAATTCAAGCACCCTTCTTTTCAACGCTCTTTGTATATCTGTGAAGAATTCAACAACCTCTTCAAAGGACATCTCCAAGTTCGCTTGATGGTAAACTGATTCAGCCAGCATGTGATTGATTTCTCTCTTCATCTCAAGAGTCCAGTTCCTCCAGTAAGTCAGTACACGTTGAAAGATACCCTTGTCAAGAACGTGCTCTTTGATACCTTTGGGCGGATAAGTTGTAATCCACAAAGACACTTCTGACTTGACAGTAAAACTATCTCTAGCCATGTGCTTGGTAAGTATGTTACGCCCAGTGCCTGCTGAGTTCAAAGCGGACTGCAAGAACAGTGTGGTGTTTTCGTTGTGCTGACCTGTCTTGAGTATCACGCTTCCCTCGTCAAAGTTCAAACCCTTTCGACCTGCGAGTATACCTTCTCTTACAATCATGTCAGGATTTTTCTTGTCTTCTGAGTCAGGGTCTGGTACCAGTGTACCTACCAAAGCAGCGTCGTTACCTGAGTTGTAATCATTACTTTCCATACCCGCTGCTTCAAGCACTTTCTGTATGATTTGATACGCTGCTGATTTACCAGTTCTCGTATCTTGAATCCAGAATATACTCACTCTTGGGTCAAGGTTGCTGCCCCCTACAGGTACTCTGACAAAGGGTACAGCGGCCTGACCTAGAATGAAAAAGAATGAGATGAGTCCGGGTATCTCGTTGTTTTTACTCACCTGATTAAAGTGTTCAAGATAACCCTTCAAAATAGGATATTTTTGTACGCATTCATATTTATCTGCTCTGTGGTCCATCATTTCCTTTCCCTCTCTTATTGTATGTCTTTTGGACTTTCACTGGTTCCTCTGATGTCAATACATCAATCAGTCTTTGACGCAGAGTGGTGCCCATTCCCTTTACCTGTTTAAGTGATTCGGGGAAGAGCATTTCTTCAATCGAGCCGCACCTTTCTAACAACTTATCAACCAGTTCCGGTCCAAATCCGGGTATTGTTATCAACATGTCAGCACGTACATCATTTGTACTTACTCTGGTGACGGCTCTCGCACCATGTCTACTAGCAGGTTTGTTCATCTTACTGTGTAGTTTGGCGATGAACATTGCTGCTTCGCTGTAGTCTTTGGCTCTGTAAATATGACAATCAAAGTCTGCTGTAATCCTTGCAAATGTACCAAGTAATTCATTCATGACTTTGGAGTATGTGACGTTCCTACCTTGTTTCTTAGAGATTGAAACGTACTTAGCGATATCACCGTGCACGACAAGAAACACTCTTTCGCAATTCGCATCGAGGTTCTCTATCTGTCGCATGAGGTGACCACTGTGACTTGATTGGAATAAGTCGGAAAGGCTCTTACATTCAATATTAGCATGGCTTACTTTGTAGTCGCCCATACCTTGTAGGTGTTCTCTTTTGATATCGAAGCCTTCTCGCTCTGCTGCCCTGACGACAGCGTTCATGAGTGGACCTCTTTCATTAGAGTCGATGATAAGTGGTGGTTTCTTTGCCATCATAATTTCCCCCTTATTTTATCATAAAGCCAAGCGAATGGGATGAGCGGGATGAGTACAACAATCAAGACAATCGCTGTCACTACTCTCCAAAATTCACTCTTCTTTTTTTCCATCATTTACCTCCAGTAAAAACGAATTATAATTTGACTTTGAAACAGGCGTTATTTTCTGGCTTGACTTGTCAACGAAGAACATCCACCTTTGACCTGACTTTGGCTCGGTCTTATATCTCTTGACCAGTAAATCTAAGTCAAGTGACCAAGTGTTGATTTCGTAACCACCTACATCTTGATAGTTTGCTTTCTTGACCATACCGGTATTTTTGAAAAAGGGATACATCGATAGTACAGAAGAGATACTATTGTGATTGATTGATAACTTAATTTTTTTAGAGAGCAATTTACTCTTTATTTCGTCTGTAGTCAAGTGACTATTTCCGTTGAACAAACCGATTACGTTAGCAATCATAAGGCTTCTTTTTCCATTTATTTTTATGAAACTTTTCATTCTTTCACCTCTTCTATTATTGCTCCAGTCTTGTCCCAGTATTTACACTTGCCCAGACACATACCTTTCTTGAATAACATAGCGCAAGTTTGAGGATATTCAGTCCCGACAATCGTACTAACTTGGTAACGTGTTGTCCTCTCGTCAAAATCAGCCCAGTCTAGGCTTTTGATGTAACTGACGATGGTTTCTGTGTCCTCCTCTAACTTCTGTTGCTTCACTCTTTCTACAGGGATGAAGTTTCTCAAGCGTTTTGATAAATATTTGACTAACTGTACTCTTGCATCGTGACTAGGGTTACTTCCCTGTCGACATGCTGCTGAATTTAGGCACGGAAGTATGGTTACACCGTCCATTGACACAGTAGGAAGGTCAATTGGGACTGATGACGTGCTAAATATGCTGGATTTTCCATAATTCTTCTTTACTTCAAGCGGCAACCCGTTGTTACCGTAAGGAATCATACCAAAGTGGGCATCAAGAGCCTTTTCCATGATATAATCGATACCTTTCTCCATATCATTCGTGCTTAGCGGTATTGACCAGAGTCCACGCTTTGAATTGTACGAGTTTGGTATACGAATCATACCACTTGTGTCAAAAGGTACTGCTGGGTCGGAGCAAAATAGGTTGAAATCACGAATCCAGTCGTTGACCACTCTCATACCTGCATCTTTTATGGCAGATAAGTGATTACCGTCGCTGGGCATGTACGGCTTGTCCAATCCGACCCATACATGGAACCCACCACCACTGTACCAGACACCATGATGGATGTCTTCTTTGAGTAAATGTCGATGAAGTACAAGTGCTTGGTCTAAGGAACGCTCGATGTCAACATTTGGCCTGTCCCGCTGGCGAAAATCCTTTGGGTCAAAGTCCATAACGAAATGCCTGACAATCGGCGTCAATAAGTCGACTCTTTTGTTAAAAGGAGGTTTGGTTGCACGATAGCCGTACACGGTCATGAAGGCATTGGACACGCCGTTCTTACCTTCCCAGTACCTCTCTAGGTCGCTACTACTTTCAACGATTTTACGGAAGCCTCTACCCTTCTCATTTCCAAGTTCCATAACTTCCCTTGGAAAATCAAAGGTTATTTTCATATGCTCACTTCCTGCTTTCGATTATTTCTCCGAGAGTTTTCAATAGACTTTCTGTATCCTGTAACAGGTATGTGTTCAAAGTAACATACATTGGTCCCTTGGGCCCGTTGCTGTTTTCTTCAAACTCATACAATGTCTTTTGGATAGTTATACCATAGTCCTTATCTTTACCGAGATGTGAAAAGTTTACCTCAACACTTCGGTCAAAAACAGGTGCTAATAGCGTCTCTATTGTTCTACTCAACATACTTTTATTCATCATTCTTCCTCCATTGTATAATTATCAAGATATTCTTGGGGGTCATTAGAACCACCCCATGCCGGACATATCGGCTTGAAATTGCACCAAGCACACTTACCGCTGCTAGGACTCGTAGGAAAGTCATTAGCAAGGTAAGCGGTCAGCAGTGCCACTTTGAGTTTTTCAACAGCCTTCTCATAGGTCGTACCTCGACGACCAGTACAAGGCTCGTAAAAGATACGATTGATGGCCCTTTGCTCGTAACCAAATTTGTTTAGAGGGTCGAGGTTATCGACTGTGCCAGATGGATACACCCAGCCCCAGTGAGTAACATTCTGAAACTCATGGTCGGCCACTTTGAGTAGTTTCTTGTAAAACGCCATTTCAGTTCTCATTGACTTCAATTTGAACTTACTGTCTTGCCAATCTCCCTCACGATTCTTAGTCTGTACCCACTTGCCAGTTTTCAACTCCATCAAAGCAACACCGTCTTCATCGGCTTTGTAACCACGGTCAATGCTCCCTGCATAGTGTACAGGAATGATGTAGTCTTCTCCATTGAATGTTATTTTCTCTTCAACAAAAGCGTGAATCTCTGACTCATTGATGATAGGTAAGTAGTCTTCTTTACCAGATGCTTTGAGTCGCTGTAAATCCCAAAGTAATCTTTGTCTAATACTAGGCTCTTCTCCTAACTTGTATTCCTTCTCTGGTATAACTCTTAGAGCCAGTTCAAGTGCTTCATCCATCTTACTCCTCTGCACGAGCGTATGAAGTTCATCGAGCACTGGTAGAGCGTTGTCATAGTATTTCTCAATAGCATCGTGTACGTTCGTACCTTTGACCATTGCATCTGTACCGGGCTCTGGTAAACGATGAATCCGCTTGTATTGATACTGTCTTGGACAAAAGTCAAAGTCAGATGTCAGGCTAGTTTTGGTTATTCTTAGGTAGTCCTTTTGTTTGAAGATATAGGACGACTTAGCATATGCACTCCAATCTCTGTCGCTCATTCGCCTCCCTCCTCTTCGATAATACGTTGTAGATACACTGTTGCATCCATCATTTCTTCTTGGAGATGGACTAACCATTCTACGAATTTAAGGTCGTCTCTCTCCATTGTTACTCCGTATTTGTTCTTTCCTAGTTCTGCTCTCCGCAGTATCTTCTCACAAACTGTATCTTCTATACTACTCATGTTATCACCAATATTTCTTAGGCATCGCTGCCCCACTTGCCCTATCTAAATCCCAGTTCAAGGCTCGAAAGATGGGCTTGATTTTCGACTTAACCAACTTATCAACCATTTTGTCATAATCCAAAACGAAACCATCTAAATCACTCAACTCTTCAAATGCAACTACGTCAATAGGAGGCATACCATTCGGTGTGCGAATCACATACACCCAGTTGACGCTATCACCCTCCCCTAACTTCTGTTTGGGAGAAAGATGTTGATTGTAAAATCGAGCGGCTTTCACTGCTCCACCAGTTGTGTCCGAGTAATCTCGGAGTTTCTTTTGTAAACGAGTGGTAGTCGCTATCTGCTTTGGCTCAACTTCCCCTCTCATTATTTGTTTCGCTAGAGGTCTGACCATGCTAATGACTTCTTCCTCGTCTGCTCCAGAACAGATGGCTTTGAGCACATCGTTCTCAAGGTTCTTGGATATGGGTGCGAGTGTACTTATCTTGCCCCATCTTGCACTCTTTACCTTACCTTCATCTTCTGGCGGGTAGGAACATATACCGTAGTATAGATTCTTCCCTCCTACAACCCAGTAGGGCATGTATGCTTCAAACTCAACAATGAGATGGCTCGCCTCGTGTTCACGTTGAACGGTTTCAGTAAGATGCTTGGCGAGTGCCGTTGCCTCATCGAAGGGCACTTGTACAAAGGCTGAATCAGTGTGCCCGTAAAGAGCACTGTAACCTTGGTTTTCTGATTCTTCCATAAGGAATCTGATTGCCTGTCGTCCACAGGCTGTGATAGCGGAGGCTATGTCAAAGTCAGACCAGCCCCAGTGTGCACTAGCAGTCATGCCATAGAAAGAAGCCATGACACGCTTAACCGCTAGTTGTAATGTGTTCCAACCGTTTCTTTCATCTTCGGTCTCGGACTCTCGCATTTTCTTTTTGTACATGTCACGTAGTTCAAACATCTCAGTAACGATACTCGGTAGTAGAGCATCGCATCCTTGAATCCAACATGTACCATCTGGTAACTGTCTGATGTTTTCTTCACCGGCTAAATCTTTGGGCACCTGTGTTTCCCATGAAAGATTATGCGACAATATCAACGAAGGGTACAGACCTTTGTAGTCCACACAGGCAACGCCCTCGTACCTACCCGGTCTTGGCGGTGGTATGAACGCACCCTCGTATTCTTGTTTCTCTTGTGTGCTACGAGTCGGTGCCTTCCAATCAGTTCTTCTTTGGAGAAGCCCTCGTGCAAATCTTGTGACATTGTGACAAGAACGGAAACTTACACCGCATAGTTGCTGTAGTGATAAGAAGAAGTTGACAACGTGGTTACCCTCATCGATTTTCTTGAGTAACAGTGTATCTTGCATACAGTAGTCAACGTATTCATCGAATCTTTCTGTCCATCCAGTGAATACGTCCATGTCGAACTTACCACCTAGATTACATGCTTGTGCAATCGTATCTAGTTTGAGGTTCTTCAACTGAGGCTTACCACTGTCTTTCCAGACACGTTCAAAGCCGCTGCCACTTCTTACAGGAGCAGCAGTATCGAAACATAGTCGACCAAGCACTGGTTGGTCAACGTAATCGTAGGAGTTTTTTCTAGGCTTGAGCACACGTTCAAGAGGACTTAGTCTCCTAAAGTCCTTGACTCTGCGAATAAGATGGGGAAGGTCAGCCCACATGATAGCGTGAGCCACGAGGATGTCAGGATTGCACACCTCCAGATAGTGCATGAAAGCCTCATGCATCTCTTGTTCAGAGCCATAGAGATGCCTTTCGTAAAAGAACTTGGTCATGACTCCGTTCACTTCGTACTCGATTTCTCTCTCTTCTTCATGAACATCCATGTCGTATAATCCGTTGGGGTTATCTTTCTTCCAACAGAATGCAACGTAGCGATTCGTGTAACTGTCAATTACAGCCATAACAGTAGTCTGGTCAGTTTCAGGGTCCCACTCTAAATCGAAGTGCCATACACGAGGTTTCCACTTGGGCATCTCTTTGACGTTGTCAATTAGATAACGGTCAACGAGACTGATGTCTGCTTCCCATGTTTTCCTGAAACGCTTCGCCATTTCTCGTATGTCACTGTGTCGATAAGCATACACTTTGACCAGTTCTTCATTGTCTCTTAGACCACTGGCCGTGTCATTCCAATCGATATCAGAGCCGGGGAACTGGTCGAGCACTCTTCTTACATACTTCACCGACGTTTCGGCTGATATCCAGAAGTAAGGCTTGAAGTTAGGTACGAACTCTTCGACCAAGTTCCCTTCTTCATCACGCCATCTCTTGTAGATATGGTCAGGACCTTCGGGGTCTGGTCGAAAAGTATCGATAATCATTCTTTTTCACCTTTACATACTTGCAAGTGCTCTAATGGAAGTACCATTTTTGCACCGCATTTATTACAGTAATCACTATCCCAGCAATCAACACAAAAATCACCATCGATTAAGTGTTCAGAGGAAACACTTCTGCCACATATACTGCATTTCATGTTCAGTCCTCTTCATACTCTTGGTCAATCACTATCATCAAGAAACCAGTGCTGGGTTGCTCTAAGATAAGTACAGTCTCGTCTCCAGTGTGCATATCAATCTGACCGCTAGGTAGATGGCTGAGTAACTGCGGTAACCACTTATCGAACGCTGAGCGAGCAAACGTCGAATTAGATTCAACGTCAGTCAACGACGCTCTTACGAACATCTTACCTGTCTCTTTCTTACCACCTCTTATAATGAACTCTTGTCCATCAGAATCAAACTCAGTTTTACAGTTTATCTTGTCACCTAGCACTTTACCAAAACCACTCACTGGTCTCAGGGCATTGGCTTCAACCTTAGCGTGGTGAGTAAGAGGCGTGTGAAACCAACTTCTCCACATGCTTTCTTTTGAATCAGCAATTGCCTTTTCGATGATGCCTACTTTCTTCTGAGATTCGATGAATGAGGATGTGGGTAATTGTAGACTGGTATCTTTTCCTCTTATGTGCAAGGTTCCAGTTTTACTAGATTGTGAGACAGTGATGTTATCAGATTTGACAGTTGACAAGTAATTCTTGACTTTTGGTATGTCAGTGATGTACACTTTACCAGTCTCTTCTGGCTCGCAGTCTACCTTTCTATAGATATAGTGGGTGCTTTTTGCCGCTGATGCTGATATGTTTGATTTTGTCACCTTGATGACTATGTCAACCAAATCCTTACCAAAGTTGGATAGGAAGTTGACGAACTCTTTGTTACCTATGCTAAATTTTGTCATGATTTTACCTCCATGGGGGTGAGGGAGAACGAGTCGTGTAAAGAATATGGAAACACTAAGTCCATGGGATGGGACCTCGTTTTTCTTGGACAAACCCTCCTGCCTGTATTGGTGTTTAGATAACACCGTCCCTTAGTTCAGGCAACCCATACCATTGTGCTGGCTCGTCTTCTTGCGTGACGAAGTAGAGCCTTTTCTGGTTGAGTAGGTTGGGGTTAGTCTTCTCTTTGAAGAACTCGGCTGTGTAGCGTACTTCTCCAGTGAGTTTACCTTCGTTGTCTCTGAGATATTTGGCTTTGCACCAAACGATTTGGAACAAGTCCTTGGTAGCACTACCATGCCATGCGAACTTCCATCCATCAAATCCAACTTTACCGTCTTTGTCTTCTTTGAGGTGGGTTTCCCAGTAGACATCGACACCGAGTCGGTTGAGTTGTTGACACTGAGCAGTGAGTTGTTTGAAACGTGTAGCACGGATGTTCCAGTTCCATCCAATCTCTGAGTTAAGTTTGGAGTGACTGGCTTCAACAGCATTAGTGGCTTTCATGTCAAGGTCGTATATCTTCATGCATGTGATACACATCTCATCAAACTGGTCAACGCCAGTCACAATAAATGATTTGAGTTTCTTACCTGTGAATTCAGGATTGGATTGCATCTCTGCATACTCGACAGCGAACTTGGCTAGTTCCATTGTTCTGTTGTAACTCAGTAGGTAGTTGTAAGCAGTAGTGTCTTCTTGTTGCATTACCCAAGGTGCGAATATCCGATAGTGCGGGTCATTGATGTAATGAGCCTGCTTACAAGAAAGTCCACCGTTGTCAAAGTCCACAACGAATGCCATGTCATTAGGGTGCTTGTGCTTATGAGCATCCATAGCCAAACCAGTCTTACCTGTACCTTCGTGACCCACTAGGCCCATGAATACGTGACTGGGGGTGATGTCAGGCTCCTTGGCCTGAGCAGCCATCTCTCCAGCGATGTCAGGGAATCTACTCAAGAAATCGGAAGAAGATACTTTCTTCTCTTTCTTAGGCTTCTCTTCCTTCACTGTTTTCTTTACAGGTTCAGGTTTCTTCATAGTCTTCTCTTCTTCTGTTGCTAATGCATCCCAGCCGCTCATTGTCCATCTCCTCCAAATTGTTTCAATGTTGTGTTACCACTACCACCCGCAGGGCGAGCAGTTCTGTGTGGAATGTAAATACCAAGTGCACTGATACTTGGTTGCATTTCATTTTGGTATGGCTTCAATCGAAGCCTTCCTACAACGATGACATTAGTCTTCTCGTTGTAGTGTCGCCATTCGTCATTGGCGTCTTTGTATTCAAACACACGGTCTTCATCGTGCATGCGACCAGATACCCAAACGGTTACTGGGTCGACATTTTGTCTGTAGATACTGAGCCTGTAAGAGCGACCAGTAGGGTCGTACTCACTGTCCATGTGTTCTCTGTTCAAGTAGGTCACTAGGCCACTCGTGATGATGATTGGGTTGACTGTACCTCCGTTGCTGCTAGTAATTTTCCTGTCTGCGTGGACTTCCAATAGGTCAGATAAGTTGGCATATTCGTTGTGCATCTTCTGATTGATGAGAAGACGCTCTGGTGAGAATGCCTGTCGCTGACTCTCGGACAACCAATTGTCAGTGTACTTGACTGTCTCGTAGAAGTTGCGGTTTGTGTAAAGAATGTCTTGGTCTTTCTTGGTCGGCTCGATTACTTGTATAGTAGTGGCTTCCCATTTCTTGTAGTCTGCTTTCATCGAATCGCCTTGTAAGTTGATAGACCAGCGTTTGATGTCGCCACCTTTCTCGGATGAACCCAAGAAGTATGCGGTTCGGCTAATGCTCGTGGGTGCTACTGGTTTCCTCTCGTTGTTTCTCGACATCATGAGGCACAAGATTGCATCATCGTATTCAAAGCCGTACCACGGTAGTTTACTGCCGTCAACTTTGTCTTGTGTGGCTTTTCCGTTGATGTGCCATACGCCTTCTTTAGCGGTCAAGATACCTATCATACCGTCATCGATTGCACGGTCACGGTTTGTACGGAACATATTGATTGCTCTGTCGTACATACCTCTTCTGTTGTCTCGCTCACTGTCTTCGATGCCGATGAACATACCGACGTACGTCACAGTCTCTCGACGGCTGCTCGTGCTTTCGTTTCTCGATTCGATAACGAACTGCTCGCTCCATTGACTTAGGTAAAAGGGGTCTTCCTCAAGTGGGTTGTCAACACTGAACTCAGTCTTGAGCCAGTCTTTGAAAGCGTTAGCCGCTTCCCCTACCTTCATTCCGTTCTTATCAGCATAGCCTTGTAGACGTTCAACAACATCCTCTGGCCAATTTCCTTCATTATTTTCGCTCATATTCATTTCTCCATATTTTTCTTCATTTTTGCTATAAAGTATTCCACAAACGATTCATCATCATCGGGCCAATGTGTAGCCATCATGACGAATTCACCGTATGTGAGCATGAAATTGTGCCAGTCTTCCTCACTTTCCATGAGGGGTTTGGCACGGAAACGGAGTCCCTTAAGAACTCCAAACCTTGAGTTACCTGACTCAAGGGCCTGTTTGAGATAAGCCGTGACCATAGGGAAGTCGCTTCCCATGAGGTTCAATGCGGCTTTGTTGAGATACTGTGTATCTCGCTTGATGCTCTCTTGCAAAGCATCTCCTTCTTTAGGAAGGCTGTCAAGTATATCGATAGCCTGTCTGAGGCTACCATTTGTGAATTTGATTAGGTTAGGGAGCATGCCCTTCCATTGATGAGGCATACCCTCTGCATTGACTATGTGCTCCAGTCTATCAGTTTCACGATAGTCAATTGGATTGAAAAAGAATGTCAAGCACCTGTCTCTGATTGCACTGTGGATAGGACCGATGTCATTAGCAGCCAGTATGAATATACAACTTGAGTGACTCTCCTCCATTATTTGTCTGAGGGCCTTTTGAGCAGGGGCTGTGAAACTCTCAAACTCATCGAGGAATTCAATGCGACGAGATACCCCTAGTCCTTTTTGACGACTGATTCGCTTGAGTTCTCGCACTGAGTCAATGCCTCTCTCATCACTGGCGTTGGATACTCTGAAATTCATGGGGTCAAAGTATTCACCCTGTAGGTCTCTTGCGAGTGCCATGGCAGCACTGGTCTTACCAACACCGGGAGGGCCAACCAAGAGAATGTTGGATGGACAAGAATCGATGTCCCAACCTGACGCTGACTTGACGAAGTCAGTACAACCGACAAGGTCGGTCAAAGTCTTTGGTCGGTACTTTTCTCTCAGATTCATTTTTGCTCCCCCGATACTCTTTATTGGTCTTTTATAAGTAAAAGTTCTCAGTTGCTCATTTCTATCAAATCAGTGAGTTGTGAAACATCAGAGTAACCGAGATTATCGTCCAAGTATTTCACCTCTCCATCTGTCAAGGAAAGTGTGTCGAGAGAGAAATGCTTCATTTCAATCACGACAACCATTCCGTATTCATCAACGGGCAACCAATTTTGCCCTGCTAGAATACCTTGTTGTGCAAGTCGTTGACGAGTATGCTGAGCAATAGTTACACTTAATATTAACTGCCCGACTTCATAAGTTTCGTACCCATCGAGTGCTGATAGCCTGACGTGGGTATTGTATTCCTCATCCTTTCTAATAGAACTGATAAGGAGTTGTAAGTGGAATGCATCCTTGAGTATCATCCATCCTCCATCTCCTCCAATACTTATGCCGTCTGACAAGGTCAGTCTTAGTCGCTCATGCGGCTCCAGTGTTTGGAGCAAGTGATTGAAATCAGTAGAGGCTGATACGAACTTACCTGACTTGACTGGGGCATCCAGTTCCAAGCGTGAAAGTTCATCGATTCGTTCTCGGTATGGTAACTTGTGAATGTCCCAGTTCTCTCCAAGAGCGAGCAGGTCAGTCACTGCTTTGATTTCTATACCGTCGACTTCGACCTCCATGATTGCCTCTTCTTTGGCATATGGTAGTTTGAATGGCTTACCCATCAATTGTTTGTGACGGCCATACATCACTCCTTTGAACGAACCCTTTGGAAACTCAGTGATGTGAAGATACCTCCTCGGTCCTGAAAGGACTTCTACATAAACATCAGTCGGCGTAACCAACTTGTCCCAAGCCTTGTACACAGGTCCGACGAATGGTTGACCCGGCTGCATGGTTCTCACTTCTATGACTTCTTGCTCAGCAATCATTCTCTGCATGATTTCTGATGGTTGCATGGTTTGAAGCATGATGTTGATTGACTGCAAACTCTGAGGGCTCTTGTCTGATATATAGGATATCATTTGTAGGAATCTGTTGACTGGTAAAGGTGGCCTTTCACCTGTCGCTCTTGACCAGAACAGAAGAGCCTCTCTTTCGTTTAGTTGTTCGGCAACAGCGAAGAAGCCGATGTCTTGGATTCTCGCCATGAGACTGAATGCTTGTTTGACAGTTAGACCTTGGCCGCCGTATTCTGGTGACTCAAGAGCAAGGAGAGGGACGAGTGGTTTACCTGCCAGTGACTCATCCCATACAAGGGGAGAGATGCTGAGTTTCTTACACACGTCTTCTCTTAGGAATCTGAAAGAAACGAACTGCTTTGGATACTTGGAATAAGAAGGGTAGAACATATCTGTCAGTTGCGTGAGGTCGTCGATTGAATTAGTGACAGCCACACGTATGACATCGAGGCAGTTGTAGAAGTGCTTTGACCTGTTTTCTGAATCGGTCAAATAGTTTCTGAAAAACTCACGGAGAGTTTCGGAAATCTTCGCTGCCTCAGCCAGTAGCATCCGAATCCTCCAAGGCTTGGAGGGTATGTTGGATTGCCTTGGCCAGTGAAGCCGCATCCTCTAACGTAAGTCTCACGCCCTCTCTCGTGAAACCTTCGCCTCTTGGGTGTTCGATGGTTCTCCGTGTACGGATGTCAATCTTAGGTGGGTAGTCTCCTTTCGGGTCAGCCACACTCATGACAATCTCAGCCTTGCCTCTCCATCTTGCTGCGGTGGCTGGGACTCTCCAACGAATCTCTTGGTCGAAACCTCTTACCATGTAATCACCCAATGACTGAAATTAAAACAATAGACAATAGTAGGGAAAAGAATACTGCATAAACTAATTTTTTGATGTGTTTCATTCTTCATTCCTCCATTTTTTTTCTAACCCAGTCGGGTGCGTGACGTTTACAATAAATGCCTCTTTCAACAAATACTCCTTCGTCATTACGAATCACTTGGTTTTCACCCCACCATCCGTACCAATTACCATTATAGTGGTAATGTTTTCCACAAACTAAACAATTCACGCCGTCACCTCCTCACATTCCCACAAGGTTGAGTATTCGTCCCACCCCATGTATTCTCCGAATTGGTCAGTCGCCCTTGAACATCTTTCAATC
>Ga0098059_1000790_pt1 | contig 17045 bp, 6 predicted proteins | sample 20_taG_FD_92580 | JGI IMG/M metagenome (GOLD analysis project Ga0098059, IMG submission 92580) | Marine viral communities from the Subarctic Pacific Ocean - 20_ETSP_OMZ_AT15318 metaG | ecosystem: Environmental > Aquatic > Marine > Oceanic | place: Subarctic Pacific Ocean | collected 2015-01-19
AAGAGTGTAGCCAGTAATGCTAGTGGATATGTCGAGACCAAGAACCATATTATATTATAACACGTTATATATCAAGTTTCAACTTAAAAGTATATTCTCTGTCTTGAGTCTTTTTAACCGGGGTGGCCAGAGATGCCATACCTATTAAATTTTTGTTTTCGTCGTAGATACCAACCTTAGAGATATAAGTTGTTTTTTCAAAACTACCAGTTGGATCTGCATAAGAAGAACTAACCACATTTTTAATTATCAAGTCATTTTCTATATATTGATAGGTGCCTGTTTCAGGCGTCATGGCTGCGGTTTGGTTATATTTTAAGTAAGTCAGATTGTTAGAATGGTTAAACTCAGCTATTGGGGCATGGGCCATCATAGTGACTGTTGGAACATAACTAACCCCATCAAAGTCAACGGCAAAACTCGCGGAGCCTCTATTATTCGATGACACTGTTGGTGGATCATCATGGGGTACACCATCATTACAGCCGTTACAGAAGTGTTGCCATGTTGTTGCAACTGGAGTGTTGTCGTTATTATAATCCAAAGAGACAACCTCGCCGCCTGCGGCGTCATATAGTTGCCATGCACCGGTAAGATGGAAGAAGCCTTCGTTGTATAAAACAACGCCTGCAACGGAGCCTGAACCGTTGCTCCCTGTTGGCCCAATTTGTACGAGTTCACCATTTTTGTGAATGTCATTAAGCTCGGCTATAAGGGCGCCAGTCATGTAATACTTAAGAGATACCGAACCTTTCTTAATTGAAGAACCATAGAAAATAGACGGAACTTTAATTAGATTGCTGGGTTGGTCTCCTTTATTCCCACCAAATATAGAAGAAGAGTATTCATAATGTGGACTCAAAGGTCGATAGAAATTAAAAGTATTTTGTAATGCGGAACCTGTAGCTCCCAATCCATTAGGAAACTTTTGCCGAACAATAGATGATGACATAGGGTATACACCGTATATTTTATCCCCGTAGGCATATTGAGAAAAATACTTGTCAACTGTAACAGCACTGAACGAACTGTAACTAGAATCTTTGTATACATATGGTTTAATCAGGCCAGTGCCAGCCTCGGAACGGTCTACGTTCATCTCGTATAAACTAATGTGGCCACTGGATACCATTGATCCTTCGCCTGTAAATTCACCGGGTCGGACATGCTGATACATATAATATATTTGTGAACCGTTAATAAAGAATCTGTTTTCTGGGTGTGTCTTTACTCGATTATAAAATATATCGTTAGGCCCGAACTTGTTGTAACCTCCAGCCATACTTTACCGCCTTAGTAATCCAATCGTACTTTTAATGTAAGCTCCGTTGTAGGATCTTTCTTCAAAGGTTCAGAAAGTTTTGCCACAGCCAGCAGTTCTCTATCTGCTGAGTACAAGCCTACTGAAGTAATATAAGAGACTGGAAGATTTTTTCTGTTATTACCTTTGACTCGAATTTTGCTTCCGTTTAAGTATGTTGGGTTCGCACTGTAGTTGAACTCGTTGTGGTTAACTCTACAAAAGTGAATTGCCGAGTTTAATTCTGTCGTATTATCAAACTGTAAATCGTAAACCCTGTTTCTAAGGCCGTTCGCCATGACAGCCACAGTTGACCCAGTAATGGTATCAAAGCCGTGATTTCCGGCGGTCTTCCCGCCCAATATAAGAGTGTCAACAGCATTGTCGAGAAGACCGTCGTGGGTATCGTTCGCGTTGAATACCGAGCCAGAGATGACTGCGATACCAGCTTGATAAAATATTAAGCCGGCTGCTTTATGAGAAGTAGCGATTGAGACTTGGGATGTAATAGTTTCCTCGTGAAGTTGCGCTGTACTGAGTGTGGCGTCACCATCGTCTGTAGTTTGGGCAAATAAAATACCGTATTCGCCGGCGGGGGAGTTAACAAAATATCCGTTTGAGCCACTGGAGTCTGTTAGTTTGATCCTTTTTGCCAAACAATCTCCAGTCTCGGTAAAAGCGGGGACTACTCCCAATTCTAGAGCAAACGTTCCTTTCTTAATCTCATCCTTAACTAAGAGTCTAGAAAAGTTCATAAAATAACATTCTTTCATCTTTGTTCCGCTTGTAATATCCCCATCTTGATCGAACAGGCGAATTGTTCCGGTGTGATCATAACCCATTAAGACCTGAGCCATTTGGTTATAAATACTAATTTTTTTAGAGTTTTGAGTATTACTTGCTCCAGAAAGTGCTGAAGTGCCTGCATAGCCACAAGTGATATCAAAAATATGATTAGCAGAAGAACTCAAGAATGGATAATCATAAACACTCTCAAACATGCCGTGTGAGTAGGTTTTGATGTGAGGTTCGCTGCCGAGAGCCACGTCAGACGGGCCATAAGTTCCCGAAACAAGAGAACCTGTGACGGGGATTGCTTCGTGTAGCAGTGTTCTCGTGTTAACTACATCACTACTGAGAAAGTTTTTGTATACTGTTGCCATGATTTTTTCCTGTTAATTAAATTATACTAATTGTTTTAGTCAGCCTTAAGTTTGACGAACCTAACCGGGACGTCTACTCGGTAGCCAGTGGTTGCACCCATAACCCTAATATAAGAATCAATGTAATAATAAGTGGAGGTACCGCCAATATCAGTAAGAGTTTTTACATTCCCGAGTTCAGTGAACAAAGATGTGCTGTCGTTAAGTTCAAGAGATGCCTTGAGCTTAAATTGGAAGATTGTTCCACGGGGACCGTCCACTACTTGTGTGGCGACACTTGCGGCCGTGACGTTATTCTCGAATACAAACTTGGAATTCGCTCCCAAAGACAAGTAATATGTTGCAATATTGTCATCGTCAATAAACGATATCGAAGCTCTTTCCTGACAGTCAGAGGAGTAGAGTTCGCAAAAGCGGTGATCTACTTCTACAATATATTGTGTCTCAGTAAGGTCACCCGGCAGCGCCATCGATGGACTTAAGGTTGTAGTATCTAAACCTTGATCGAGTCTAATATATTTGGCTGATTGGTTTATATTTTCCCCGTAATCGACCAAGTGGGTGCCCGGAGTGAATTTCTTTTCTGTTGTTTCATCAACTGCAATTGCAAAAACACCGTCGCCATGGCGAGCTGTTTGGTCTCCACCGAAGACCTCATTGAGTTGTATTAGTGGTAAGTACAAAAGATTATTATTTGAAACGGTTATAAGCTTAGTTTTAAGGCCGGCTGCGTTATCAGTCAGTGCCTCAAGAACAGGGAGCTGCAAAATGTTTAAATCATAATAGGCTGAGCCATTAGCGTGTTCTGGATCGTAGAGCGAATAATCAATCTCCTCATCCCCCAAAGCAAACTGAGTGATTTTAAAACTCCCGTCTCCTTTAGCTAATCTCTCTCTTCCTACATCTGTTAAAACGGCATCTAATATAATATCGCCTGAATTATCCAAAAAGGCCATGGTGTTCTCCCTTACTAAGTGTAAATAGTTTCCCTACTAATAAATAGTATTTGTTTCTCTTTATGTCTTGAAAATCATTCTGTTAAAGCTTATCAATATTAATAACCACTTGTGCTGCTACTCATATTTGCGCCGGTGCTTGTTGATTCAAAATCTACTATTGCTTGCTCAACTGTCGAGTCCACGGCCGTAATAGTGTTTACCGAGGTCGATGCGAGGGCAGCCGTTGTCGAGGCAGCAGTTGCAGCGGCAATGGTGGCTGCGGTTTCTAACGCACATGCGGCTTCTGGGTTTTTAATATACTTTGTTTTAAAATTAATATTTAAGTCTATCTTTCGGCCTGTGCTTCTGGATACCAGCCTGACTTTAAATTGTTTGCCCCATATTGGCTGTTGTGTCATGCCTAAAACAATATCTTTACCAGACGAATCGGCCGAAGGGGCAGTTTCGAGATTTGATCTTTTTTCATCTATCATTCCCTGCGAAATTGTTGGGACGATATGCAGCAGTTTCATCATTTTCTTTTCTAAAACATTATCATTTAATCTATATTTTGATATATCAAAAAGCTCTACAATCGGATAGATGGCTCCGTCGTCGTCAACCAACTCAACTTCATAGATAGCGGTTGGGTTTGAAAAATGACCATGAACATCTATTGTACGGAATGTATAATAATATTTTGTGTTAGGTTTAACTTTCTCTATATATGAGGCCGCGTCTGCTGTCTGTATCGTTGCAGGGTTTACGTCAGTATATACGGTCTTAACTAATTTGTCGTGAAAATCCCTATAAGTTTTAGGGGGCTCTTCGGATCTAAATATCTGAAATGCGGTGGCTGGATCGTCGGATTTAAAACGTATCTCGGGTAAGCCGCCGTCTTTCGGAACTGCCGGGGCTTGCGCTCTTAACACTTTTTTGAAAGTATCACTATCAGAAGGCATTAACATAATAGGACGAGCGTAATAATCTCCGATACCAGTATTAAAATTAAACAATAGTTTATTGTTAACCCCAGCATACGGTACAATTTCGAGGCCGGGTTGCACTGGTGGCGTGTCTACCATCGTGCCGCTATAGACGAAATATGGCACCTCATAAATCATGCCACGAGGGATCGTTGTCGCGACAAGAACAAACTCGCATGGATCTACGTCTTTTGGACAATCTTTTCGAGTCTTGAAATCCAAGTTCAATACGTTTCGAATACCTTTGCCTGATTTGGGCCTGTTTCGTCCTAAGTGAGACTGTGCAGATTCAAGATTCTGATCTTTGTTTGTTTTAGGTGCCACTCCAGTAAACGGGTCTTCTTGCTTAGCAAATTGCCAATTTCTTACTACACTGTAAAACAGCTCGCCGGAAGCATCTGTTGCCTCTATTCCTAGACCAGCAAATTCATAATTCAAAACAGCATTCAGAGCTTTCAGCAATATCTCTTCAATTGATTTTAGACAAGCCTCTATACTTTTGCCAGATCTCAATAGACGCTTATATATTAACTCTGGGCTCGCTCCAGTGGTATTCAACATGTGTTCTTCTATTTGCTCTTCCAGTTGCCCAGAAGCTGCCAGATCACTAGAAATCTGGTTTCTTATGTTTGCAAATTTTTGGCATACATCTTCGAGGCAAGCCGTCCTTGTGCCTTCAACACTTTTATCTCCACAGGTACAAATTAAGACAGCAGGGGCTTGGTCCGGTCGAGATAATATTAAGTCTCCACCACAATATTCAGGAACCTCTGGGACGGCTAAAACAATAGAACCAGAGTCGCCCATCGTTGTTTCGACGCCCAGAATTGAAAGATAATTAGATATTTCTTGGTATGCCCGCCTCATAGTAGGTGAATTTTTAATTATAGTAGAGATAGCTTCAATCGAAACCTCTGTTAAGTTTGCCAAAGACAGTTCCCACCCTCTACAATCAGTTTCGTTTGAGGAATAAAAGTAATCGTTACCAATAACTAATTGATACGCTGTTACCGCATATGAATAGTCTTCTCCATACTTAACTTGAGTATCTATATATTCGAAGATGTCGATATCACTTGAATTCGCCATCCATATAGTCTGAATTGGGTCTGGAGCTTCTTCTCCTATAGCTTCTGTCAGGGCGGCGGCTAACAGATCTAAGTCAACTATAGTATCTTCTGCGACACCAAACTCGTCCACTAGGGCTTCCACTGTTACACCTTCATCGCTCATCGCCGTTTCATAAAGATCGTATAATATTTTATCATGCTTTTCTATCTTGTATAAAATAGTCTCTGAGTGTGATTCCGCTCCAATTAGGATCTCTTGCATACTTCTGTTGGAAGTTGATAATATATCTTTAATTCGGCCGGCCATTACAAGACCTGCCATTGATTTTCTCATGGTGTTTATATCACCCGATAGGGCTAGCCTAGTAGAATTATTATCCGGGCCGAGGAAAACATGACCGTCAGGAAGATCATTGCCTAAAGAATAGCTATCTTTGCCAACCATCAAGGTTTCTATCCATTCAAGCATATTATATGATTTTAATTCTGTATGATCTGTCTCTAACCTCTTGTATCTTTTTCCATTTTTAAAAAAGTATAGTTCTTTTGCGGATCTAAATTTCTTCTTCTCAGTCATGTTCTCTTCACCCTCTGAGATTCTTCTCATAAGGTGACATTCTGTATTTGAATCCCTAAGTGCATCTGCGGCCGCGGTGATTTGATCGGTAGTAAAAGCTAGCTCCGCTTGAAACGGAACAAATTCCTTATACGCATTAATGGCCTTCATTGTGTGTGCAACACGGTTTGGAATTAATAGTGTGTGGTGCTTGTCTCCGATCAGGGCAATATATTCCTTTGCTCGGCAGGTACCGTTTTCTCGTAAGCGGGTTATTAAAGATGTTGAAGTTTCATCACCCAAAAGATAATACAAATTCGGCAAACTAACTTCATCGAGCTGTAAGGTTTTTAAGGCTTCTTCGTAATCTTTTAAATAATAATCATAATGGAAATCCACATCCCCATAAACATACTTGTTTTGAACACCAATGTTGTCTGCTTCAATTTTAGTTAATGGTGTTTCAATTGAAAAAACACAATCCTCATAAGTGGTGTATCTCATCCCAGAAGTATTCATATATTTAGATAAAGCATCTAACGGATTTATATTATTAGCCCATTTGAAATCCTTGACTATTTTTTTAGTAAAGGAGGACCAACCACACTGCAAACACTCTGGGTAAACCCCAAATCTTTTAGGATTACCTGATAGCCTAATAACCTGTTGCTTGGCACTAAATGGAGCTGATGCGCCGTCGACAACCATCACTGGTCCAAATTCAATATCAAGTATTTTCTCTGACGGAGCAGGGCCAAATTTAATCCCATTCTTATTCATAGACCAAACACTACCTAAAGCTCTACGCAAAAGGTCGCTAGACGATGACTCTAAGCCCTCTTGGGATATATAAACATATCTTTTATTCGTTCCCATATTCTACTCCTACAGTAATAATCTCATTTTCCGCTGGGGTTCCACATTAACTTTTTGTTCGTCGTTGACTGAGCCAACTTGAGCATTTCTATAAACTTTCTGCTGATCTATTAAGTGATTCTTTATCGTAGCATCCTGATCATTACAATGCTCAATCTTGGTAGACGGATTACCCAAGATAAAGTAACTATCGCAAACGGAAACATTAAACTCTGGGCAATCTCTCATCCCCCATTTTCTCTCTGAATATTTTCTCATTCGGCATAAGATTGGAGAATTGGCGGCGCCTGACACCATTTCAGCGGTCACAGGAATCCACTTTTTAAACATTCCAGAGGGGGTGCTAACATATGCTAGAGCCTCGACTATGACCATAATATTGTAGTTAAACAAAAGCATACTCTGAAGTTGTGGGATTGTCTTTAATTGTACTTCGGTTGTCGGGGCGCCCATAAGTGATAGTAGCTGAGGTGGCATCTGGCCGGTTGAGGAAGATGAGGGTAATGATGCACCTGTTTCATTGAGACCTGATGATTTAAGGCCTTGGTGTACAAATACAATTTCGTCACCGCATGGTGGTGCGCAGCCAGAAATTAATCTATCCAGCACATCTTGTTGCTTCATATCATCTTCTGGGTAAAGAGCCTGATATGAATTATTGTCGGAATCATCTCCCAACCCTACATTTATGAATGCATTGTCATCACCGGTGATTTGTGCTGCATCAACTGTAGATGAATCGTCTTCCCACTGCGATGTAGAGTTACTTGACTCTGTTATTTGAGGGTCATTAATATTCGGGCCGGGTGGTGGGCTTGTAGTTTGCCCTTTTTGGTACAATTTAGCTGATTCCCCTTGTTGGGACAGATTATATAAGTTATTGTAATATGACGGGTCTTGACGCAGCTTGCTAAGGTCATACCTTTTATTACCCATCTTGACTTGCTTAGGAGTCAAATATGATGAGAATCCACCTTTAGATACCAAGCTAGAAATCTTAGTGAGAGTTTCCTCAGAGGATCCACCGTTAATAAGTGAAGTTAATTCAAGGGTAGAAGAGCCGGCGGCTGCTGCTGTGCCGCTCGAACCAAAGTACTTGTCATTTTCAGCGAGGGCCCTTTTGTTATAGTCGTCCGGGGATATTTGTTTTACGCCTTCGGCGTCTTGGGCAGCTGCCCCCAAAAAGTCAAACCAAGTGCCTTCGTTAACACATGGGCAGTCGATGTCTTTAAAACACTTTTTAAATTCTATAGTCTCTTTATCAGCTTTGGAGCCATGTGTAATCCCGTACTGATAGTCGGTAGCATTGTTTATAATTTTTCCACCCTTGGTTCGAAGTTCTTTGTTCCCCAAAGTCTTTCTTAGTTCGGTTATAAGAAGGTCATATATCTTAATCAGGGTTTGGATACCATCAATATTACCAGTTTCTGCATTTGTTGCTGCATACAACGCCTCAACCATAGGAATCTTATCTAGGTGTTCATAATTTGTTAAGCATTCCAAGACTTCAGCCAACAGAACTATCGCATCGTCTGTAATTGTTAAATATGGATTGTCACCTTCATCCGCGTCGATGCGGCCTTTTGGATTACAATTTATAAGATCTTTGTATTTCTTTTTAAACGTATTTGTGGTTTTGTCAACGTAGTCTGGATTTGAGGAAAATTCTGACCACTTTGTGACCTTTTTTCTCATGTCTAAGAGTTCACCTAGCTTTTCATTTAAAAATATAGTAATACCATTCCTGACTTTGATTGAAACACAGTATTCGTACTTTCCTGATTCCGGAAAATCGTAGTCAATGCCTGTAAAAGACCTAACTCCCATGTCATAGTCCATAAAAATCTCTTTTAAGACACCAATCTTTTTTGTAACCATGTTGCAAGTTTCAGTTTTTTGATCTTGTATAGCCACTTCTCTATACTGTGGGATAAAATTGTAAGGCTCGAACATTCCGTTGTGTTCATCTGCTGAGAAGGCCACGAGTTTAATTAGATCATTTGACACTACGACGTCGCGACGGTCGAGGGAGCCGGCGCGCTGGCGTGTTACCTCTAAAGATAGTATCTTAGATAGATCAATTATGCGGTCGCGACAGCAATCAGAAAGATTTTTATCAAATATTCCACCATAATCAGTATTTCTTAGGATTTCCTGCACGTTAATATCAAAGTAAAATCTAGCTTTGCTTGTCTCTTGTTCAGTGTCTGAAGTCGGAGGATCGCAAGATAAGCCAAAGAATGGGATATATTTTTGCGTAGGAGTAATTTGTATACTAGCGTCGGAAGGGCGTGGTGTTAAGTCGACTGTTATATTTTTTGCTTTTCGAAGATGGGAAACATTTTTCACTTTCGCGTCAACAACGGTTGTCTTTGTTAATATCGCCACGTCTGGCATCTTATGATGGTGTATGCCGCCGGCGCCGCGGGCTTGTTGCACCTTCCCAGATACAATTCGGTGACTATGACAGATACCATCAGGAGAACATCTTTCATATGCTACTCCGTTACCTTCTGCGTCTACTTGATATTCGTGCTGGTGGCCAGCCATTTTTGACGTTTTGCCATTCCTGATTACCTTGTCATTCCATACAGCACCTGTTTTGGCGTTTTTGTACACACTAGCCTTATTTATAACTTCAAAATTATCTATGATTGTTTTAACTAATGGTTTATCCATTATCTGAAATGACGGGGAGATCGCGAGGTCGTAATCTCTAACTAAGTCTTGAGTATTGACCATCTTAAAATAAAATATTGTTAAATGTCTACACTCAGATAATTCTGGGAAACTCATCTTGAATCGATAAGTGAACCGGTAGCCACGTTCTGGCTCAGTTGTTTTTATCTCTGCTGGACCGGCACCCAAATGATCTGTTGGGCCCATAGTTTTCATAGCAAATTTGCCACTATTCTGTGGGGCTTGTAATGCTTCAAACTTCCCAGCTTTCAAAAGTCTAGTTAGCTTTCGATCTGTACTAGCAACTAGGCGGTGTTGAAGATATGCTGTGATATCTGTATCCATACACCCACCGCATGTGGCCAAATTCCTATTGTCCACATACCACGACCCAACAAATTTTGTATTTTGGCCGCCGGTCGGGGTTGTCTCATCATCTGTTGGAGAAGTATCAGAATCATTAAATGTTCTAATTGTGGAATTTTCAGGACACGGAGGATCCAAAGGTTCATCGGGTACTGACACATCTACTTCAAGATCAGGATATTCGACGCGATCAGTGTTATCTGACTGACTGTCGATTGTTATATTGTCGAAAGATGATTCGTATAATTGAGGTAATGTTTCCTGCGCCATAAAGACTATTCTCCTTAGTATAAGTAGTGTTTGCCGAAATTAATCGGTGTCACATACCTCTTGCTCTTCAATAACTACGTTGTATGGGGTACCCGATATGAGACTATCGTTAGATACGTCTGGGCATTCAATATCTAGGTCTAAATGTATGTCTTGTTTCTTGAGACTACTGGCAGACTCACACAAAATAGTTTCGTCTATTTCGTGGTCTACAAAAATATCAAAATAATATTCTACGTTTTGGGGCGTAATCTTGGTTGGCTTCACATGACTGGCTGGTTCATCTACCAATATGCCATTCTGGACTTGTTGGTGGGTTTCCTTAAAATGCAATTGTTTCAGGACTGTAATCGGTGTAGACTCGCTTACTCCCCCAATTTTTGCTGAACTCTCTTCTTCAACTAAGTATACTTCGATATCAAAGTTGTCTTTTTTAAATTCTGTATTTTCTTCTAGTATTTTTAATAAAACTTGATCTGGTTTGACTCCTATGTAGGAGCTGTCAGGAAATATTTTAGAAGATAATTCAGGATCTATATCAATAATATTTGGGCTGCCGGCGACACCAAGTGCCAATTCATACTCTACATCAATGTCTATTTGGGGAATTCGAAGGGTCTGTTGACTAGCTGACATGTAAGACGTTATTGACTTGAACTCGCCTTGGAGTGCGTCTAAGCGCCATTTCGGCGAATATTCCGATATAAGGTCGGAGGTTCCGATAGGATTAGTAAAAGTAAAATGTCTTTCTGTATTGTTTTGAAATATAGTGCGATTTGTCCTTGAATCCAAGTCTCCAAAGTTATATTGAGTACGCAACATAGGCGTGTTTTCCCGTATAGTTGGATCGATATCGTTTTGAGAGTAGGTTGTACCCCCATATTCTGGGTCATAAAGTATATTATTATCAAAGAAAGCGTAATATGATGGCTTAAGTTTACCTTTTGATAGTAAGTGTTTACCATATTGGGTGAGTTCTACATCTAAGACCTCTTCTTTTTTATCAAAAAATTTCATTTGTAATCCCTATCATAGTCTTTAATTGAATTAATAATCGCCAAAGTCGGCCTGCTTGGTACCAAGACTTTTGTTGGAGTCTTGTAGATTAGTGGTTTGATTGGTTTTGCCTGCTGTTGTAGCGGACTTGCCTACACCTGTGGCGGCGCCAAGTGTATTGGGTGATATATCAGCTGTTGAGGTCGAGGAAGCTTCCGTAGCCGAGCTTGCATTGGCACCAGTGAGAATGTTAGATCCTCCGGAAGATGATAGATTATTACTTTCAGCGCCGTCGCCTTGTTTATCCCTTGTGGAGTCAGCTTTCTTCTTGAGTTTGGTTTCAGGACGGGATCCTTGTTCGGTGGCTGTAAAGTCATCGCTATAAGTTACTCCAGCTGATATTTCGGCGAATTCAATTAAGGAGAATTGATCATATGGCCAGTTATAGCTGTAATCGGCTAGGTTAGTACCCTTAGAGTTTTGTACATCTGAGCGGCCGATTTTGTAAGAAGATTGGTATCTTGCGTCAGAGAACTTTTTGTTTTCAACAACCTTTTCAAAATAGTTTGAGCCGGCCTTTTGTTTAACTTTAAAGACCATCCAACGAAGGCGATCTTGAATTGGTTTTCCTGTCTTAATAGCGCGTTCACCCATTAGTTCGTGGGTTAACAGGCGGTGGTCGATAGTAGACGTTGAAGTTCGAATTTTATTACCAGATGGTGGCCGTAAGTTTTGCCAAATATAGGACAAGTCATTTTGATCAAATTCATGAGTGAATTCAAAGATATACATGGCGATTGCGTCGACTTCTTCTGGATACTGTAAGAAATCCATTGTTGGCGGGAAAACGTAATCTTCCATTTTAGTTAACTGCTCAAGGATTGAGTTGCCTACTACAGTTTGTGTTGGCCGGCCAGAAAGGATTCGCTTCGCACCGTTAACTTGTCTTTTTGGAATTTTAAAGAACTTTCTGCGGTTTTTCGCTTCAATATAAGGCACAGCAACAATAGCCTCTTTGATAATTCTTTTTTGGGCTAACTCTCCCAATCTCTCTGTTCTAGATGTGAATTTAATTTTATCAGCCAGTGATTCTAAAACTCCATTATTATAAAAAGTACCAGCACCACTGTAGTCTTTGCCAAATGCTACTTTATTTGCTGTTCCATCAAACCATTGTGAACCAACATCATAACCTTTAGCTTGGGGTGTTCCGCTATCTCCTGAAGACGACGCAAACAGTGGGCCGCGCTTTTCAAGCCACGACGGCGGAATATCACCAACATCCAAGAAAATTCCTTGATTTTTTGATTTTGGAATTCGACCAAATTGGTGCCACATACCAACTGGGCAGGATTCGGAACCATTTGTTGGTAGCGCTAGGACTGGACTGAACTCTTGGAAGTTGAGAATTGGCGTCTCCATCTTAGGCTGGATAGCCCATACTGATGATCGTTCTGTTACATCATCAAGAACTTTTGTTTGGTTGCCTTCTGGATCGAATTCAACACTTTTAATTTTTGTTACTCCGAATAGATTAACACTATCGGCTACTTGCATAGAAAAGTCATTTATCCTGTCTTTTCCATATGGCATTGCATTGTCACCACCGCCGACATGCAAAGGGTCCCATCGCCACTGATAAACACTGGAGCCTGTTATAACATCGGCCAAAGTAGGCTGTTTGTCGCCTTCATGCTTGTAAACAATATCAGCCCAAGCTTCACCATCATAATAGGGAGGAGTGAAGCCGGGGTTTATACCATTCATACTATCAGGGAGTTGAGGATTACTAAATACAGGATCCGTGCCGTCATAGCCTGAACTATGATACCCAAACCGGCCGGATACCGGTGGGCCGAACGCGAAGGGTGCCGAGTACATCGTAATTGATTCTCTTAGGCCGTCATCAAAATCTGTAAGTGAATCATGTGGAGTTACATACCCTCTTGTAAACCGATTGCCTCGCTGGCGGTCTCTATTATAACTCTTTCTCAGAGTAACCCTCATTCCGTAATATTTTCCTTTTTCAAAATTTCCAAATTCTTTTTCAGGCACAGAGGTGATTGTTGTAAGTTCCCCGTGGTTGTCTTTGCCCGGGAGGAAGAAATCTATCATAGAGTAGAGTGCGTTATGAGCCTTCATTTTATATAAAGGATCACCTTTACCACTCCATGAACTGGTAAGGTTCAGGCTCGCGCTTGGGTGTGGGAAAATATCTACTATATGTTCATTTGCTAAGTACTGTTCTGGTTGTACTGTTGCTTCGAATGGTACCACATAATCCCAACCTGCTGGCGCGCCTTTGTTGTCCAATCTTGGCTTTCTAGAGAATTGTAGCAAACTAGTATCGGGTAAGGAACCGGAGCCATCAATATGCGGGATATGAGGATGAAAAGAGGAAGTATAGATAGGGAAGCTCACTGCGATCCCTGATTTAATTGTATTATTCCATACGCCCGGGGCGAACATTGGAGTAGTCAGTGGTCGATGCAGTGCCATGTTGGGATAGGATGCCAATACTGGCTTTGAATGGACATGATCAAAATAGGAACCACTAAACCTTTCCCACATTTCTCCCATTAATTCTGATGGGTAAAATCCATCGTATGGGACAAATTTCATTATCGCCTTACACTTCAGTGATATAGCTGATGGGTCAACTATGTCTTCGTGCTCTTTTCTAATCTGTTCGAAATGCTTCATAAACTCACTATTAGTAAAGGTCTTATAGAAGCTACTATCATGACTAGCAGAAGGAATTGTTTCAGTCGCCAAGGACTGCGGTATTCTAAGTGTTCCCGATTGATCATAAGCTTTTGGATTTAAGAAGTTGCCACCATAGTTCATAACAACATTTTCAACATGATCACTGATTCTAAACTCTGGAATAATAGAATAGTTTTTATTCAATAGACGCAGCTGTGCCGCATATTCATCATAAGAATCATCCCACGGGGTTGCTGCGTCAGATGTCCAAGTTCTATCGGCTGCCCAGTATCCAGCTTGCTCACCGGCCTGCCACTTTGCTTGGCCGAAAGTTGGCATAGCATATGTACCATTTGCGTCCGTTCCATTGCCGGTGATCCCAGCATGCGGATTGGTTGTCTTACCTGTGGTGGCGCCTGTGACTGGGACGGTCAGTTTCAGAGAATATAATATACTACCCGATATATGTTTTGGGGCTGATGGAATCAGACCAATATTGCAATGTGTTCTGTTATTTTGTAATATGCCACTGTCATCACTTACACCGATTTGATTAGCGGCCGTTTCTGTACTCCAGTTACTGTGCTCATCAAGGTTCCATTTACTGTAAGTACCAATAACAGTTGTGTTGGAGCGCCAAACATCTACCCATTTTGTAGTTGTTGCTCGGTCCGCTCTAGATGTTCTCCAAAAATTATTAGAATATTCATTTCTCTTTCTGTGAGAAATCATGTGTGCGTGCTGGGCTCTTGGCCATATGCGTTGACCCATTCTTAAAGAATTTAATTTAGGCCGCTGGTTGTCGTAATCTTTCATGGTGGCGTTTGCATTGTCCCAAGACTTACGCATCTGGTCTTCATTGATTACTGGGTTATTTGATGCTTCGTATGCAGTATTAGTGGCTGACTTTACAGTGTCGTCTTTTCCATACTGCCTTACGAGTCTTGCATGCAATGGTGGACAGTCTGGATCTACTTGGTGTTTCTTGGCCGTTTCATCCTGTAATTCAGGGTTCGTAAAGTAATCGAGTTGATTTCCATATGATCCAACAACATTTACTGAAGTGGCGGTGCCGGCGTCGTTAATATCAAGATTGTAATAATTGGGATTATGCTGCGTGTCCACTGGTGGTTCGTAAAAAGAAACTAAAGTATCGTCATGGCGCTTGTAAACGTAATGCGGATTTTGGTTAACTACTAGGGTGGCGCCCTGCTGACTTGAATTCAGAACGTACAAGTTGTTTTTCCGCCAATTACGAACAATTGGCCCCTCTCCGACTCGAATTTGTCTCCATGATGGGTAACCTCTGTTGCCGCGGTGGATCATCAGAGTGTTTAGCATTGAAGATGTCGGCAGGCCTTGAGGGCCAGTTCCTTCGTTATTGCCCAACTCGGGGTGCATGTAAGTTGAAGCCTTGACAGTTAGTGGGTACCCTAACCTAGCTGCGCTTGCTGACACTGGTTCAAACATAAATTTATTGAGCCCTACAGTGTCGACGTAATGGCCAAAATCATCTAGATAATCATAATTCTGTACGACAGTTTCTGTAGGGCCGCGTTTTCCGGCTACAGAGCCAGTCACAAATTTGATTGAGGCGTCGATACCAGAGGAGTGAGAGTATAGTCCGTCTAATCTTGCAACTGAGCCTAATTCCCTAGTGCTTATTAATGACGCTGTAATCCATGAATATTGAGTATCGCTCCGCGGTATTGCATGTTGCACAAAAAAGTTATCATGCTTAGAGCCTGTAGCAACGTCTGATGCGATTGTGGCGTCTTCAAGGTCCTTAAAAGTATTGAGTGACAATTGCTTCAATCTATTACGATTAACTTTGTGAAAAGATGGTTTCCATGATGAGTCAACAACGTCATCAGAGGTAACAACTGAGCCTGATCGGGCGCCGCCGTATTCGGACCTTTCTGTATGAAGAGTGTTAAGAGGGCGCCTTACAGTTGAATTCCTACTATTCATCTCGTTATACGGCGAAAATTGTCCAGACGCTAAATCTAGGCCCGGGCCGCCTTGTGAATCACCAGCAGTTTCTGGGCCACCGGGTGCTGAGAAGCGCTCTACAAAGACGTGTTCTGTTCTACCCCTAACTGGCTTGGCATAATCTATGAGACCTTCTACAAGGGCGTCTGAGGCCTCTGTGGTGTTCGCGGCTGTGAATCCGCCGGCTCGTGTAAAGGCTCGGTTATTAACACTTCGGTCTGATGTCTGAACTATCTCGTAGTCTCTAGTAAAGTTGCCGATGTTCGCTCTTAGTGTACCAGATACTATATTTGTACTGGCAGATGTTGACATCTTGATATTTTTAATATTAACTGGGCGTTTTGCAACTTCGTCACGGTAGTATCTGGCGCGGGGTGGTATATCGGCGCCTTGAACCATACCAGTATGTCTCGCAGCAATGTCGAATGTTCCAGCAGAATGGTCAAAGTTTATATTCCATTTTTCTGGGCGTGTTAATTCACCATCGGCTATATGGGCAGCATCATAGTCTGTGATTGCCGAAACTTTGTTAAGATCAGTGTGTCTATGTTGGTTACCGCCTACAAACCTTTCTGTGAATGGGCCCTGCATTGGTACTTCATAATCGTTACCGTACACATCAGAATGCATGTTAGTTAGATCAATAGAGTGGCCCATACGGCCCAATTCGCCCTGATACCCTGTGGTCACCGAGGAGCTGTACATTGTAAATGGAGTAACAAGCGATGCTTTTGTACGGTAGAAACCATAATCTGCTGCGTTTTCGTGATCTAATATAACCGCATCAGGATATTTTCGGACCTTCCTTAGTTCGCGGGGAATCGGATTATCATTGACAGCTTCAATGCTCGCTGATCTTTCCTCGATAGAAAGAATTTGTATGTGCTTGGTGTCATAATCAAGAGTAGCGTTAACTGCGTCGAGGCGCTTATTGGAGATGCCCGGTTTTGTCAAACCATAGTTTGATCCGCCGTGGATCGGTGATTCAACCGATGTTCCGAAGCGATAAATCTTTGTAAAGTTCCGAAGGGCGTATGCTGAGCCTGTGTATTCGGTTTTGTCTGACTGTGCGTGGATTGGGCCTGTCCCTGAGATATGAGACGGGGCGATTTGCCTATAGTGTTCTCGGTCGGCGTCGACGGCATCG
>Ga0098059_1000791_pt1 | contig 17012 bp, 5 predicted proteins | sample 20_taG_FD_92580 | JGI IMG/M metagenome (GOLD analysis project Ga0098059, IMG submission 92580) | Marine viral communities from the Subarctic Pacific Ocean - 20_ETSP_OMZ_AT15318 metaG | ecosystem: Environmental > Aquatic > Marine > Oceanic | place: Subarctic Pacific Ocean | collected 2015-01-19
AGTATTATATATACTAGTGTAGTTTGCGAAGGTGACAATGGAGGAACTACATTAGACAATGCAACAGCTCTAAAAGTAAAAGGTATAGCGAATCAACAATTAGAAGTATTTATAGCTTCAGTATAAGATTATGTATACACATATAGAAAGAATATATAATACAGTAGGTCGTAATCTTGGTTTAAGAGATTATAGTAATAATATTAACTCTTGGACAGAATGGGCTTTTGAAGCAGAGTTGTTAATTGGAAGTAGAGATACATTTGAAGAAAGAGAGTTTACATACACTTCTACGGGAGCTCAATCTACAGGAACAGTAACATTTTCAGCAAACCCCTCTAATGGAGATAAAATATCTGTAAATGGTGTAGACCTTATTTTTATAGACACTAGTGGTAGTTCTGGTACAAATATTACTGGTCTTTCAAACGCTCAACCTCATCAAGTAATAATAGGTGGTAGTCTATCTGTTACACTGACGGCATTGGTAGCTTCATTAAATGGTACTCTGGTCTCTGGGGGTATTCCCGCTCAGACAACACCAGGTCTTAATTTTACAGAATCTTTAGAGGGGTATAGCTTTGTTGGTAGTGGGGGAAACACTTTAACTATTACAAAAGATGCTATAGGTTTTGATGGTAATAACTTTACTTTATCGTCTGATAATGCAAACGCAGAATGCAGTGGCTCTCATTTAACAGGAGGAAAAGGTATTTTTTTAAACCAACAATTAAGATTACCAGATAACACGGTAAAATTATTAGGAGTACGCGCTGGCACAGGAGACTCAAGTTTTCGCCATTCAGAGTTGTTAAAACCAATGGCAGTACACAAAGAAAGAGTTGGTAAAGACGCTTTAGATACACAGCAAAAAGCTTTAAGGTATTATGTTAGTGGTAACAGAGTTAACATACAACATGATGGTATTACAGAAATAACTATAGTTTGCTCTACGTACCCTGTAGACGCTAGAGGATATCCAATGATTAAAGATAGTCATACCACTGCAGTAGCTCAATATATTATGTGGCAACATAAAAATATAGATTATATTAACGGAAGGCTGTCTATGTACGTTGTAAAAGATTTAGAAAAAAGATGGTATTTTTTATGTGGCAAAGCAAGAGGAGATGATAATATGCCTACTGCAGAAGAATTAAGACAAATAGGAAAAATATGGAATACTATGGTGCCTGTTAAAAGCACTAGGGGATTATTAGATTTATAATATGGCTAAAAAACAAGAACAAAAAAATTCTAATAAACATATATCACAAGCTCAGGGTTTTACTGGGGGTATGATTACAGACCCAGACCCAAGATATCAGCCTAAAGGAAGTTATAGAGACGCTCTAAATGTAAGGTTGTCAAACGAAAATCAAAGTACATTTACTATAGAGAATATTGAAGGAAACAGAAAGATGTTTAATTTAAACGACATCTGTCAACAAACACATGACCCAGGTCTTACAGAAGGTATTTTAGGAACAAGAGTAATTACTAAAGCTGGAGCTACGTCAGCTGGTGATAAATTTTCTGAAATATACATGCATCCTTCTACAACAGACTCTAATGGTAACGAAGTAGGAGATTTTTTTCCAAGTCCAAATAACGGTCAAATAGGTCCTACTTTTTCTGGAGTGATACCATTCATTGGTACTTCAGTTACAGGACCATTTACAACCGCAGAATCTTTTGAAGTTAGTATAGTTGGATATCACTCATATAATAATAATGTAATCTTTGTTATTGTAAAGCCTCATGTAGATTTTCCTACCGACCCAGATAAATCACAAACTATTTTTTTAGATGTAAAATTTGATAACAATCTTAGAATTGAAATGGTATATGATTTAATGGTTTGTTATGACCACGTTGGAGCTAATAATAGATATCCTGATTTAAACATGAAGGTTGACACTCCTATAAGAATGGAGGGTATTATAGAAAATGAATGTATATCTAGAATATTTTGGACAGATAATGTAAATCCACTTAGGTCGTTAAATTTAGGTAAATCAGGATTGAATAGATTGTCGCCAGATGTTTTAGATTTAACTCCACTTCATTCTCCTTCTCAACCAGTTTTAACAAAAACTATAAACGGTAGTCTACCTGTAGGCCAACTACAATATTGTTATAAATACACCTCTTCTAATGGGGGAGAAACAGTAATGAGTCCTTTTAGTAATTTGTATCACACATCTAAACATGGTTTTTCTACTTTTTCTAACTATTACGGAAGTACATCAGGAGACCCTTTACTAGATGTTAGTTCTCAAGGTTTTGAAATTACAATTAAAGATTTAGATAATGACTTTGATATTATTGAATTGTATTCCATATTACACGTACAAAATGACGGACCTATTAGAGTTTCATTAGTTGGTAGTCAACAATTTTCAAGCAGCGCTGATACAGCAACATTTTATCATACTAACTGGAATGGAGATTTGGCTGAAGGTATAGACTCAATATTAATAGATATTAATACTTGGAATGTATGTAAAGACATAGCTATAAAAGATAATATATTACTCGCTGGTAATTTACAAAGATTAGATAATTCAATATCTGAAAAAGAATGGAATGTTAAGGTTAGAAGATATAATATTATAAATGAAGGCGGAAGCGGTATTACAGGAACTATTACATCAAATGATTCGCAAATACTAGAGTATGAAATAGCCTCGGGAGCTACAGAACCTAGTATAGTAACACCTTCATTAGGAGAAACGTGGTCAAACGGAATGCCAAAGTGGAGAACATATAAAGGAGATGACACTACAACTATTGGTGCTAATGTTATTGAAGATAAGGGAAGGGCAAATATCCAAAAAAAACAATCACATGAATATAGATATTTATCTGACGGACTTACATTAGGAGGGGAGAGTTATGATTACTCAAATAATGATTTAGGAGGATGTAGACTTACTTTTGATTTAAAACAAAGAGAGGTGGACTATCAGAACAACGTAAGCTCGTCACCCTTTATACAAGCTGGAGCTATAACAAATTTACAAACAGACAATATATCTAGAGATGATACAGGGTCGTTAAATACAGATAATACTGATACAGACTTTATAGCTAGTATGTCTTTAGGGGGAAGTAAAGACCCAGCTACAGGAAACTTTAAAGGATATCGTAGAGGAGAAATGTATAGATTTGGAGTACAAGTTTACGATAAAAATGGTAGAGCAGGAAACGTATTATGGATAGGCGATATAGAAATGCCAGAAATGAATGACCCCTTACGAAGACTTAGGTCAAATGATTCAGATTACAACCCTGGAATGCCTACTTACGGAGCAAATTCATTATTTGATGAAAACTTACTTGGAACATTAGATAGAGTGGGAGACCATAAAACTTCTTTTATATATGGGTGTACAACTCCCTCTATAGATGTTTCTTGGTTTAATCAAACAGCAGGATATTTTTCTTCTAGACCAACAGTGAGATATATTAAAAATGGAGATTTTAGTTACGACTACAACACAGGGGTAACCAATATACCAGCTTCAACTACTACTAATACTGGAGCAGGATTAGATTTGCACGCAGCTTATACTCGTTCAAATGGGAAGTGGAATTATGGGTCAACTTATGCTCATGGTTTTATAAGTCCTAATGTTCTTGTAGGTTGGTCAAATTTTTTAGACTCTCAATATACAGTAAAACAAATACCTGCTTATTTTAAAGTAGCTCCTAATTATTACGATAATGTTCATTATGCTTTAGATTTATTTGTAAATTTTGAATTTAGAATACCTAGTGATGTTAGAGATAAAATATCTGGTTTTAGAGTGGTAAGAGCGGAAAGACAAGAGTCAGATAAAAGTATTTTACAACAAGGTATACTTAACCAAACGGTAGCTTATGGTCACAATAACGTAGAAAAAGGATATTCACAAAAACGAATAGGTTGTGAGTTTGATGGAGAGCAATTTATAAATACAGGTGTAAATGACCAAACAGTTCACGAAACATACGATACTATTTTAAATGGTTATATTGGATTAGCAGAAAATTCAAATTTAGCTTTTAGAGGAGCTGACAACAGTAATTATACATTATTAGCTAGTGGTTCTGATAATGCTGATAAAATTTTTGCTTGGAATGAATTTGAAGAAGCACAAGTTAAAGGCCAAGCCCCAGGAGATGGAGAGTTTCAATATTGGAATGTAGCAATAAATTACTCAGGTGCTGGTGGTCATAGAACTCCTTTTACTCCAGACCCAAAAAGAAGGCATAGTGCTTATTTTGGATGTTATGAAGTATTTCCTAATGTAAAAGAAATGACTGTGTTAAGTACTAGACATAGGTTCAATACAGATAATCATACACATTATTTGAAGGGAGCTTGCTCTCAAGCTGTACAAGGAAGTGTATTTACATTAGACAGTCCTGATAGTGCTTTTGGAATGTCTCCATATGCTCACAGAACAGGAGATAAAATACGTGTAGACGCTATAATGAAGTTGGTTTATGATTTAAAAACAACAGGAGAGGCAAATTCTAACCCTGGACCACCAACAAATTATACTGGAAGCCCTTTTGGATATCGGAATCATTCTGGAAATTCTTATGGACCAAAAGCTACTGCAGAGCCAGGAGCTGTTACTAATGATAGTACTGTTAGTAGTTTACATAGAATACAGAATAGCTTTAATGGTACAACAGGTAAAAGTTGGCATCCACATGAGCCTGAATTATCTCAAGATGATATATTAAGATATTGTAAAAAAATAGATATAGGTTCTCAATCAGATGGATACGGAGCTTTAATCGCAAAGTATTATATATATGATACATATTATGGAATAGGTATGTCTATTGATGGAGGAGCTGGTTATGCCAGTGGCGCTACAACTAGACAAGAAAGTGAACACTTTAATAATCCTGGAGCTACATATAGTACTCAGTATAGAGTTAGTCAATATCACGATGTTTATCATCATGAGATACTAAATGCTAAAGAATTAGAGCCAGGAGAAGTGGTGTCACAATCATTTTTTAAAGACGGTGTTTTAATGATAGACCAAGGAGACAAAGCTTTTTCTCACACCACAGGTATATCTGAGGCGGATAATAGTATGAGTGGATTTTCTAATAATACATTAGGGTTTTACTCAGGAGGAAGAAGAGAGGCGGTTACAGCAGGGATTCATGCTCAAGAGCGTTCTGGAGGTACTTCGTTTTTATTTTCTATGCTTGAAAGTGTAAAATCCACTTCAGCTACAGCTCCAGATGAAGCTAGTAGAACTTACGACACAATGTCAACAGTACAAACAGGATTAAGAAGTATCCTTATACAGATAGATGGAGATGGAGTAGCGGGAGAAAAAAGAGGACTTTTAAACCCTAAAGACTTATCGGCAGTTTTAGAAAACAGAAGTTGGAATACGGGTCAAGCTGCAGGACTTGGGGATTTTCATGGAAATATGAGTGAAATTTCTAATGAATTTGTTGACAGAAATTACGGTGGGTCGGAAGGAATAGAATTTGCTGGCGGAGAATTTGGAGGCCCATCATATATACCGTATAAATTTTTATGTTCAATAGTAAGGAACATAATACCCTATGGAGGACCAGGTCTAAATTCTATTGTATCAACAAGATATATACCTGCTGGTAATTTTCATCCTATTAAAAAAGACGCAAATGGAGACTCTGATGCAAATCATTTGTCTAAAGTTTTTGGGGGAGACACGTTTGTTAATTTTTATTCGCATCAAAAAACATCTTGTGATATAGAAAAAAAGTCATACGCTAGATGGCAGGTTTTTCCTGTAGAATCAGAAGTTAATACTGACATGAGACTAGGTTATCATTTAGGAGCTGGCGATACAAATATAGGAGACTCCTCAACAACTAATGACGCAGGTGAGACATTCATAAACACTAATGATTGGGAGATGAATGATGTGTATAGTCAAGAGAACAATTTAAAATCAGCAATTTCTGTAGATGAAACACAAACATGTAAATCACTTGACCTCCCTTATCAAATTGTATATTCTGAAACAAAAATATCTGGAGAAGCTGAGGATTCTTTTAAAGTATTTAAACAGTTTTCTTTTCATGATATGGAAAGTCAGTATGGAGAAGTTACAAGATTAGCAAAATGGAAAAATGATATATATGTATTGCAAGAGTCAGCAATGTCAAAATTGCTAGTAAATCCTATATCTATGATAGCGGATGAATTAGGGTCTTCTCTATTTACAGGTACAGGAGAAACAGTTGAAAATCATCTATATATATCAACTAAGTTTGGAACAAGACATATGGAAAGTGTTGTCTCTACAGAAAAAGCTATATATTATATAGATAATACTTATGCAAAACTAATACAGTATACAGGAGAGACTTTAAAAGTTTTATCTGACGATTTAGGACAAAGAAACGCTTTTGAAAATATTATTAAGGGATTTGACAATTCTATTCGCGGAAATTTAGACAGTAAAAAGAAAATTGGAAGAAATTTTATTTGTGATAACGCTTTAAAATTTAATGGAATAACAAGTATTTTTGATTATAAAAACAATGAGCTAATTATTACTATGCATAGTTCTGATTTAGATATTGAAAACAATAGAGACGTTAGAAGTGTTGGTGCAGGAGAAAATCGCTATCAAATAGCTGGTACAGAATCAAAAACTATAGTTTACAGTGAATCTATAAATGCTTTTACATCTTATTATTCTGTTACACCAAGAAGATGGATGTCAATAGGTGGATATGTAACTTCTACAGAAAGTGATATTTATTTAGATGAAAAAGGACCATATACAGGGCCGCCTGGTTCTACGTCTTATATGTTTAATAGTAATCATTTATCTGTGTGGAAATGGGACGAACAAATTCACGACTACAAGAACATGTTTTTTGACGAAAACATTTCTCCAGCTACAGAAGATATAGCAAGGAGTATTATAACTAAATCTATATCAGAAATACCTTCAGACGTTAAAGTTTTTGATAACGCTAAAATTGTAATGACTCCTGACGCTAAAACAAATTTAACTAATCAGCTTGCAGTATTTAATACAGAGGTATCGGGTCAAGGCGCTATAAATATAAATACTAGTGTACTAGCAAAGTACCAAGAAGGTGTATTAAGATTTCCGTTGAGAGATATAGTTAATAATTCAGGACCTAGAATGAGAGGTACATACATAAATATATCATACATAACAAGAAGTATAAATAAATTTAATATCTTTGCAATACTTGCAAAATACCGAAAATCATATAACTAATGGCAAATTACTTAGACTTAATGAATCAATTACAGGACAGAAGGAGAGCTGATTTATCAGAATTTAATCCTACTAATCCTTACAGTTCTTCAGCGTATACTTATCAAGACGCAGGAGATTTATATAATCAAGCTCAAGGAGAAGCTTTACAAGACGCTCCAGAAGGGTATATTCCCTCTGAGTATTACGAATCTCCATCTATGGAACAAAAGGTAACATCAGGAATAAGCAATATATCAACAGCTAGTACAGCGGTTAATAAATTATCAAGCCCCTTAAGTAAAATAGGTCAAAAAGTTATTGATAAAGGGCTTCCTCAAGGAATGACAGCGCTTCCTCCAGCAACAATACCAAATTTTCCAGTAGGAGATGTGGGACACGTGGCAGGAGTAGAAGGGGTAGCAGGAGCAGGAGGAGTTATGGGGGCAGCTCCAGCAACAATACCAAATCCAAATGCTGGAATGTCTGCAGCGGGAAGTGGAGCGATAGCAGCTGCGGCTTACACAATAGCAAATGACAACAATCCGTATACATATAAAGCTCCAGAGGCTGTAGGTATGGGGGTAGGAGATTATATGGCTACAAAAACAGTAATGGGGATGGCGGGAGTAGCAGTTCCGTGGGTACCTATCGCTGCAGCTGCTTTAGGATATTTATTTAGAAGTAGAAAATCTAAAAAACTAGAAAAACAAGAACGAGATTTAAAGCAAGAAACAAAAAAATTGTATTCCCAAAACATGATAGAAGAAAGAAGAAAAAGAAATTTAATGTCAGATTTATCTAGAAAAGCAAAAGGAAATACTATTTATGGAGGAGCTTTATCAAATCAAAACACAATGGGAGCAAGTGGGATGAAATATAATTACAACTCAGGAGGGGTTAATTTAAAAAATGTAACAGCAGAGTTTACAGGCAATGAATTGATTGTAAATAATCAAAATACTGTAGAAGAAGGTATTGCTGAAAAAAATTACGCTAAAGCTGCAAAACCTATAAGAGAAGCAATGAGAGGAGGTAGGATAACTCCTGGTCCTGAAACACATCAAAATAATCCAATGCCTGTAACTTCAGATGGAAGTATATACGCAGGTGGAGGCGCGTTACCTTTTAAGGTAGGCGATGGAGCTGGTATATATGACCACGCTTCTGACCAGTTTAAATCTACTATGTCAGATAAACAAATTGCTATGGTAGCAGAAAAAAATATAAAGAAGTGGAAATCTAATAATATGTATTCATAATGCCAAATCCAACAATTAGTAGAAGAAATGATTCAGGAGGAGAATTAAGTGCCGAAATAAACGCTTTTGTACAAGAGTTATATGGAATGGGGTTAGGATGGACTATTACCTCTACTAAACGAGGTGACCCAGGCTCTAGACATCATTCATTTGACGCTATGGATGTAGGTGTTTGGGATAGTGATGACGCTTCTATGTTACAATTCTTTTTTGGAGAAGACTTTGACCCGTCAGATTATTCTAATATAGGTAAGATAAAAATGACTGACGATGGGTTAGCGTTTTGTAAAAGACACAACATAAGAATATTGGATGAAAGAAACGCAGATGGTGGACCACATTTTCATTTTGAAGTTGTAACAGAAGATACAGCGGATAACGTTGTAGAATCAGAAGACGAGGCAACATATCATACTGAAGGTAGATATGTACCTATACATGGAACTGACGCCTATGAATATGGTATAGAAGTTGTGAAGAACAAACATACATATGTAAAAAATGATTATAATAAATCAAAAGAATATCAAGAGTCTGTTAAAAATGGTGAAAATGTAGATTTAACAGCAATGACTACAAATGCTAATAATGGTAGACAACCAAAGACAGGGGGAAAAACAGAAGAAATAAACTGGGTGAATACCAACGAAACAATATTAAACAACGAATCTAAAGAAGATGAAATAACGGATGAAGAAGAGGTAGTTTCTGAAGAAGAGGTAGTTTCTGAAGAAGAGGTAGTGGTAGATAAGGAAACATCGTTACCTAAATTAGAATATAAAGTTCAAGTTGGAGTTTGGGAAGGTAAAGGATTAAATGAAAAAACACAATCACTGTTCAACAGGCTAAGAGAAGATGAAGGATATACAGTAATTAAAGAACGTGACAAAGGAATTTTATACAAGTATAGTCTGTATAAGGTAGAAGACGGGCCAGCTACAACAAAAGAAGCAGCAGACAAACTTCAAGAAGAACTTAGAAATTTTGGATTTGTAGACGCGTTTACTTATGCAGAGAAAACAGAAAGTGATGGAAACAAAACAAGAATTAGAGATGACCAAGCTGAAGAGTTAGAATTAAAAATTAAGGCGAAGGATGAAAAGTTAGAATCATCTATTAGAATAGATAATATATCTAACACAGGTGGGGTAAATTACAGAGTTAAAATAGGAGTTTTTGAAGAAAATGTAAATGAAAAAACACAAGCAGTATTTGATAAAATAGAAGAAAGCGGTGAATATGTAATCAAAAAAGAATTAGACAAAGGGATACTATATAGCTATATAGCTGAAAGAAAAGACGGAGCAAATACATTAGAAGACGCAGAATCAATAAAGAAAGCTATGAATGACGCTGGAATTACAGATGCGTTTATTTATGCAGAAGATAAAAGTGGGAACAGGATAAACATGGGAGAAGCTGCAGAAGCACAAAAAAAGTATAATGAGAAAAAGAAAGAGGAAGAGGAAGAGGAAGAATCAGATGAAGAAGACTTAAAGGTAGATATTGATGAAGATGAAGATGAAGTAGAATATAAGGAGGAAGATAAGGAGGGAGATATTGAAGACAATGTAGAAATTGAAGACAATGTAGAAGCTGCAGAAGAAGTAGAATCTGAATTTATAGCTATTGAGTATGGTGATGACGAAGAAACTATAAGAAAAAAACTACTTAATAACAATCCCGAACTCGCGAACAATCCAGAAAAACTTCAGGAAGAACTTGAATGGGAATTAGAGGTACAAGAAGACCAGAAACAAGAAATAGAAACGTTAGAAAAAAATAAAGAATATATAGATGAGATATTTGCAGAAAATCCAGAAATAGCAGCAAAATATGAAGGGGTTCCTATTGAAAAATATAGTGACGTAGAAGGATTTTGGGATGAGATATACGAACCAATGGGGGAAAAAGAAGAGGTAGCGTTAGAAAATCAAAGACAAGTAAATAAAGAAGATACAGGAGTACTGGAAACAAATGAAGAAAGAACAAAAAGAGAAAACGATACAACCAGATTCAACGAGTTAGAAAAGAAAAAAAATAACAATACAATTACAGTAGAAGAACAAACTGAACTTACTAACTTAATGTATAGTTACGGAAACAATGACCTTAATGAATTACATGAATCAAATAGAGTAGAACAAGCAGAAAAAGATGCTAATATAGAAGCTGGTAAGGGGGATATTACTAATGAAGAATTAGAAAATCAAGAATACTACCAAGAAATAGAAGAAGAAGAATTAGAAGAAGAAAGAGATGAAAATTTTAGACTATATGGAATAAGAGAAACAGACGAGCAAAAATATACTAGGATAGAAAAAGAAAAAGATGAGAACGAAGAAAAAGGTTTAGGGAGATTAACAAATGTACAAGTTGAAGACGAAAACGTAATATTTAGTACACCTAATTCTGAAAAAGCTTTAAGAAACGAACTTAAAAAAGAATTAAAAAATAAAGAAGACGCTTTAAAAGCTTCTGATTCAGAAGAAGAAAAAGAAAAAATAGAAAAAGATATAGAAACCACAAATTTAGCTTTAGAGTATTTAGAGTTAAAAAAAGAATATGGAAATAAAGATGATGTATTTGATATTAACACTTTTAGAGAAGCTGTAGAAAATAACGACAATCAGCAAATCTCTATGTTTTATAACGACCAAAGAGGTGCGGTTATAAATAAATTAGAATCACAAAGAAAGTCAATTGTAGATGGAAGTTTTGAAGGTACAAAAAAAGAAAAAGAAACAATACTGTCAACATTAGAAAAGCTAAACACATCAACACAAAAAAGTGAGTTGCCAGAGTTTGATTCAGAGTACGACAGACTTTTGTACATGACTAACGCAACAAAAGAAGATATAGATAAGTTAAAAGCTCTTGAAAAAGATAAAAAACTAATACAAAAGAAAGGTAAGGTAAATGTACAGATAGTAAATTTAGCAAACCAAGACGTAGCAAATTCAGGACTTACAGATGCTGATATGTCTAACAACAGTGATTACATTGTAGTTCCAAGTCCAAAAGACGGTTCACTAAAATATGTTTTAAGAGACTGGTTAAATAGTTTTAGTGGTAATGACGAAGAAATAAAAAGACTAGAAAAAAAAGAAAGAAATGGAACTATTTTACCAGAAGAAAAAATTACGTTAAAAAATTATAAAGAAAATAAGTTACATACTGGAAGCATTGAAAAACATTTACACCAAGTAGGAGAAGGACATCCCGATGGAATTACAGGTCAATATATGTATGGTACAGATGAAATTGATTTGTTTATAGCAAATAGAAAAAAGAAAATATTTGAAACTGGAGCTAATCCAGATATAAATTTAAGTCCAGAACAAATTGCTAAATTTGATGAGATAAATTCGGAAGACTATGATATATCTAATTTAGAAAATGATTTAGACCTAATAATATCATACAATCCAGAAGCATTTGAATTTGACACAGAATTAGAGTCAGTTGAGGAACCTAGAAGTATGGGTCCTACTGCTCAAGAGTTGTTAAAAGGTACAATGGACGTAGCTAATGGTATTATGGATGCGTTTGGAGGTCCTGACGCTTTAATAAACGCTGTTATGGGTAAGAAAGCTTTAGCCGCTGCAATGAAAGATGTTACACCTATGGAACAAGCTAAATTAAGCCCTATGTTTCAAGAACACTTAAGAGAAACAAAAGAATTATCTAAAAGAGGGTATCATCCATCAGAAGAATTAAAAATAAGAAGAGGTATAGACAAAGCTTATCAACAAGGATTAGAGAATAGTATTAGAGGTACAGCAGGAGATAGAGCAAAATATTTAGCTTCTTCAGGTATATTTGACGCTCAAAGAACATCTGCTTTATTAGAAGTAGCTGCTCAAGACGCGGCTTTACAAAGAGAAAATCAAAAACAATACTCTGAATTACTTACATATAAAGAAAACTTTGACGCTACACAACAAGAAGCTAAAAGAACTGAGAACTTACAAATGCAATTAGCAAACAAGAAAGCAGCTTCTGAATTTGCTGGACTTACATTTGCTAATGCTTTACAAAGTATGAGAGGGTCTAATTCATTATTAGACCAAATTAAAAATGGACTAGCAAATACACAGGGAGGATATAATATATCTTCTTCATTTGATGATAATACTAACTTAAACGAAAACGAAGAATAATGGCAATAGATTATGGATTTTGGTCTACGCTGAGCACAGGTTATAAATCTGCACAGGACAGAAAAAGTCAAAGAGATTCTGAATCTTTGAAAGAATTGCAATATATGCAAATGTTGCAACAACAACAAACACAAAGAATAAATCAACAAAACGCTGTACAACAACAAATACAACAGGCAGAAGCTACAGCTACACAAATATTAAATTCATCTTTTGGTAGACAAAAAGATATTGATGATATGAAGAAGTGGCATGCAGAACATTCTGGATGGGGAGATATAAAAAATATAATACAACAATATAACGGAGACTATACACAAGCTAGATTGTATGGTAATTTAGATTATTATATAAATCAATATAAGATGAATATAAATAATCCAGATGCTGACCCTACTAAGGGAAATCCAATATTGAGAAGAGTTGCAAATAATAAAGCTAATTTAACTAACTTTACAGCAGCTGCTCAAGACGCAGAAACACAAAAGTTAATTATGCCTGGAGACCATGACAGATACAATGCTTTTATAAACGGAGAAACAGATGAATTTGATTATAGAGGAATGAGAGGAGACTGGGATATTACCACTATGATGGCTGATGTTGATATGGGAAAAGAAATAGATTTGGATACTTTCTACGCTCATAACATGTCTGCAATTTTGACTGACATGTCTAAAGATACTGGAATGGATATGGGGACACTACAAAATAATCCAGAAGCTGTAAAAACTTGGGTGAAAAGTGCATTGAATTGGACTGGAGAACCTGTATATGGAGAAAGGGAAGTTAAAACATCTTATGTTAATCAATTTCAAAGTAATATGGATGAAATACCTTCATTACTTGCTGAATACAAGGGTTCTACAGATGCGTTTACATTATCAGATGTTTTCGCAATGGAGGAGAAATACGGAGGGGACAATAAAAGTGCATTTGCATATTTATTAGAAGGCCGAAGTGGGGAAGACGGAGAAGCGTATTCTGACGTATGGCAAATGTTAGGGGGTTATGATGCTCAATCTCAGCCTCATAGTAAACTGGGAGGAGCGAATGTTATTGCTGGACATCAATTAATGTCTTCTGGTAGAATTATAACAGACCCAGCTATACAAACAGCAGTGATGAAAGCTCATTACGGAGATAAATATTTTGCAGATGGACAAATGGTTAATAATGTAGATGTAAAAGGATTGTACACAGAAACTGGAACTATGGTAACAGATGATGATATATCTGGAACTTGGTGGGAAAGAGGATTAGAAGTTAGTGCTACAACAGGAACAGTAGGAATGGGTGTAGGAGCTGTTACAGGACCAGGAGCTGTAGTAGTTGGAGGTCTTAGTGCTGTTGGAGGATTTGCAGCTGGAGCTTTAGGATTAAATCCTTATGGAGAAGGAGAACAAATGGACCTTAAATATAATGGAACTTATTTAGGATTTAGGGTAAGAGGATTAGATTCTCAAACAGGAGAACAAACATCATTTTTAATAACTAGAGACACAGACGAATCTGATATAAAGAAAATAAAAGAGCAATATGGCAACATGCCAGTTGAAGTAGTTATGATAAATGAGCTTATTGATACAGATTACACTACATCTGACGATATGTATTTTGATGTAATAGATATTAACAATATATCTTTTAGACAACAAATGGACGCAACAACAGATAGTGAATCATTAAGTAAAGTATATAACGAATCATTATCTTATGAAACAAAACAAAAGAATGAGGCTTTTTATCTAAAAAGAAAAACAGCTTTAAGTCAAGAGTTAGCTAATATATATACAGAAGGTAACACAGAGATATTACCACAAGTAGCTAGTACATATAAATCAAGTATAGAAACAAGCCTTGTTGTTGGAGGGGTGAGTGCGGAACAAAGTAATCTTACGTCGCCTATAATAATGAGCTGGTTGTTAACAGAAGCAAATAAAGTTTCTGGTGGAGATATGAATAAGACAAATGAAATAATGAGTACAACTACATCTGGATTAAGTGAAATGTTAAGCAAACCAGAAAACGCTCAACTACAAGAAGCTTTAAAACAAGGACCAAAAGGATTTATGAATTGGTACAGTAAAAATACTGATAAAGAAACATTTAATAAATTTAAAGCGATAAATAAATCTTGGTCAAAATACTTTACTCTAAATAAATAATATGGCAGATATAGTAAAAGGGTATGACTTACCGTCAATAACTAATGAGAATTTAATGGCTCCAGAAGACGCTGTTAAAGGGTATGACAAATCTATGCCGACTTCTTCAGATATATTTAAAAGTATGTTAGGTCCTACGCAAGAAGAGATTCGTCAAGAAAGAGATACAGACGCATATTTCAGAAGTGCTGCTCAAAGAGAATCAAGAGAAAACTTAACACAAGGATTAACAGAACCAATGAGAGGAGATGTTGAGACAGGTAGTTTATATATGACTGACCCTGACGCTGTTATGGGAGACTTTACATCAGATTTTGGTAGAGCTATAAGAGCGGGATGGGGAGATTTAGTGTACGGTACAGGAGACACTATAGATTATGTGTCAGCTTTAATGTCTCCTAATGACCCTGAACCAAACACAGCTGTAGGAGATTGGTTAAAGAAAAAAGGAACAGATTTGCAAAATGAAAATTTATTAATTATATCAGAAGACTTGCAAGATGTTACATGGCAAGACATGTTTAAAGCAGAAATGTGGAGTCATAAGGTTGCTAGATTAATACCATACGCTGCTTCGTTTATGATTCCTTATGGTGGAGGAGCGATGATAGGTGGTAGATTTGGAAGTTGGGCTATGAAAGGATTAGCTAAAAGTGGAAAAGTTGGAAAAATGAGTAGAGTAGTTTCTACTACATCTGGAGGGGAAAAGGTTTCAAAGTTATTGTATGGTACAAATAGAGTTGGAGGCTCTGGACTAGCTCAACATTTAGCTATTGATGCGGGTAAAGCTGGTATTATAGTTACAAAAGGAGCAAGAAATGTTTCACAAATGATAGGAGGTGGTCTCGCTGCCAATACATTTGAAGGTGTATATTTAGGAGGTGAAACATATAGTCAGGGTATTAAGGAAGGACTAACAAAAGAACAAGCTGCAAGTGCTGCAAGTGGAGTTGTTTTAGACAACTCTAAATGGGCTATTTTAGATATTCTTCAATATGGATTACTATTTGGAGGACTAGGTAAAACAATGAATATAAACAGAGTGGCTAGACTAACTCCACAACCAATGGCTTTTAGTGCTAGTGTCGGCGGAATTGTAAAACCTTTAGTACAAAGAGGATTAATTCAATTACCTACAGTTGGTGTTTATGCAGGAGTAGAGGGATTTTCTGAAGGAGTTCAAGAAACATATCAAGAATGGATTAAATACGCTAATTTAAATGATGTACAAGGTAAGGGTTATGATTCATATACAGATTATATAAAAGATGCGGATGGTAATTTTACTAAAGAAGCTAGAGATATATTTTGGACGTCTGTAGGTTTAGGAGGAGCTATGGGGGGAGTAAGAGGCGTGGTAGATGGAGCCGCTGAAAGACAAAGAATGTTAGATGAAAAAATAGAGAAAACTGAAAGATTAAGATTATTATCAGAGGACGGAACTTATTCAGAGGAATCTATGAGAGACTTCCAAAACTTATCTGACGAGTTAGTAGCAGACCATATATGGAATTACGAGGGAGATGCTAGTAAAATGAAATCTGTAATAGAGCAACAAGTGCAAGACGGAAAACTAACAGAAGAAGGAAGAGATAATATATTTCAGACTATAGACAGAATGACTGAAAATTATAACAAACATTCTGTAAACACTACATTAACAGAATCTGGAGCTAAACAAGTTTTTTATAGAGAAAATAGATTAACTAGAAACAATTCACAACAAGAACAAGTTAAGTCTATATTTAACGAACAAAGAAAAAAAGTTAAAGAAAATGTTTCTACTGAAAATCAGAAACAAAAGCTGAATGATATTAAGATGGAAGAAAAGGCTGTTTTAGAAGTATTAAAAGCGGAAGAAAAGAAACTTAAAAACGAGATAGAAAATTTCTATTTACAAAAAGAAGAAGTCTTAACTAAAGAAGGAAAGGCAGATAAAAGATATAAAAAGAGATTAACTTCTGAGGAAATGGAAAAATTTACACAGAAGGGAGAAAAAAGAATGACAGCTAGAGAAGCTAAAGAAGCTGGTATGTCTATAGAAGAGTATAGAGAGTCTAAGAAAAAAGAAGAAGGTAAGGGATTCTTAAGTAGAGCTTTTGACGCTGTTAAAGGAGTGGCTAAGAAGGGAGCTGAAACAGTAAAAAGTGTAGGTAAAAAAGGTGTAGA
>Ga0098059_1000792_pt1 | contig 17007 bp, 10 predicted proteins | sample 20_taG_FD_92580 | JGI IMG/M metagenome (GOLD analysis project Ga0098059, IMG submission 92580) | Marine viral communities from the Subarctic Pacific Ocean - 20_ETSP_OMZ_AT15318 metaG | ecosystem: Environmental > Aquatic > Marine > Oceanic | place: Subarctic Pacific Ocean | collected 2015-01-19
AACCACACAAATAATTGCGGGAATTAGGAACAATAAGGTGCTGGTTTGTTCTGCGCTACCTGGCATCATCATCATAGATAAATATGTAATAGCCCCCACTAATAACGAAATCGCAATATCAGGCTTTGCAATACTGGTAATCCAAGCAAATTTACTATTCAATACAATTTGTTGCAGAGCTTGAAAAGTTCCAAGGCCAAATACCCCTTGGCTTGCCATATTAATCACACTTTTTTTATCAATAAACTTAATGTTGTGCTTTTTATACAGCGCCATAGTTAATTTTGCGATTTCACTGGGCTGGTCTTTATAGTTGCTCTTTATGCTATCTAGCTCAGGTTTTAGTGCGGCAATTGCTTTTTTATTTCTAACCATGTTAACCATAGCAACAAGGTTAATCGGCATTAAAACTAATCGTCCAATAACGGTAAACAAAATAATTGCAACCGCTTGGCTTACGCCCACTTCTTGAGTAAAAAAGGTGATTAATTGCACAATAAAAGCAGTAAATAAATTCCAAATTTCCATTTTAGTTTTCCTTTTAATATTATGTATTAAAAGTAACCACCATGACATATTATGTCAACAGTTTATTTTTAAACTAAAATCAACTCGCTATGTTTAAGGGCCAATTAGGCTGTGTTGCTCCTTAATGTTATGTGGAGTCGTTCACTAAAACGGGTGAGGAGCAGTGTCCTGCTTTAACGACTTGTATGGATAATAAACCCATAAATTAATACTTTAACCTAGTTCGGGTAATGTGAGGCCCAAGCTTTGGCTGCAACCAAAGCCTTTTATACAGTAGTTCGATTGAGCGTAGGCTCCTCTATTGAGAGACCAGTAACAAGTTAGAACGCTGTATAAACTCCAAGCATTAAACTCGGATAGTCAACGGGGCCTCGAGCCCGAATAGCAAGGCAGAGTCAGCTTATTATGAATACAATAAATAATCAAAATGAAATTAACGTCGGTGTCGATACAGGTAAAACACAACTCGATATTTATATCAGGCCTTTAGACATTTACTTTACTGTAGAAAATAATCAAAGTGGCATTAAACACGCCATTCAAATCTTAAAAAAACACCCAGTAACACGCGTTACTATTGAGGCAAGTGGACGTCTTGAACAGCCTTTTATCATAGCCTGCGCTGAGGCGATTATTCCATTCGTTATTGCTAATCCCGTGAACATAAAACGCTTCGCAGGCGCTATCGGCCAAAAAGCAAAAACGGATAAACTTGATGCACAACTTATTGCTCACTTTGGTGAAGCGATTAAACCGCCTTTATCATCTTTAAAGCCAGAGCAAATGCGCTTGATGAGCGATTTACTCTCGAGAAGACGTCAGTTAATGGATATGCAAACGATGGAGAAAAATCGCTCTCAAATAATGCCAAAAACACTATCGTCACTCATAAAACCTATCTTAACTGCACTGAAAAACCAAATAGATAAAGTCGATTTAAAACTTCAAAAACTGATTGAAGAATGAGACGAATACAAAGCAAAAAATGCCATTATCCAAAGTGTGCTAGGTGTTGGCAATGTGGTCGCATTTAACTTGCTTAGTGATATGCCTGAGTTAGGTTATGTGAACAACAAAGAGGCCGTTTCTTTAATGGGTGTAGCCCCATTTAATCGTGAAAGTGGCGTGTATCAAGGTAAGCGAATGATACGTGGCGGCCGACCTAAAATAAGAACTGCCATGTACATGGCGATGATGTCAGCCATTCAGTGCAACTCTAAATTTAAAGACCTTTATCAACGCATGGTCAAAGCAGGAAAGCCTAAAAAGGTAGCCATTATTGCGTGCATACGAAAACTGGTAGTGATCATAAATTCTATGGTGAGGGATGGTGCCATGTGGGATCCTAAAATGGTTTAAAATTAGGAATTGACACCATAGTCACTTGTTATGTTACTTAATTAACCTGAACTGGCCTTTTAAAAATATAGTTTTTACCCTCAATATGAACCAATTCCCAGCCATCTTCACCATATTTTGAAAGAAGCTCTTTTTGCGTATTAGAATATTCCTTTTCGATTTCTCTTAGCTCTCTACCAATAAGCCCATTTTTAAATGGATTTACATTTATAGTTTTGTATTCCCATTTCAACGGCTTAATTGATGTACTTGTACAGCCTGAGATTAGAAAGAGTGTTAATAAAGCTCCGATGCTTAATTTCATAAATATCCTTATCTAGTAACATAACGCCCATTTAAGGGGCTGTTAATTGTTTGCTAAAATGTGTAGCGTAGCGAAACCGAGCAAACTGTTAGCAGTCCCGCTTTAAATTCTTGTTAGGTGTTTTTATCACTTTTGTCTGGAATATCATTGCACAAAGCACACTCTACACCTTTACGTGATTGATATAGTCTTGAACATATAAACAATGCTGTTGTAATCAATGACCAAGTACAAGCAAAAATTAATGCTTCTTGAACTGAGTGCTGTTTAAGCAACTCAACTATAAAAAGTAAGGCTGCTACTCCAAGAAATACTTTTAATGCTCTAACGAACCAAAACTTAAATCCCATTTGAACTCCAAACCTGAGAAACACCTAACAATTTTATAGTGCGCTCGTCGCGTATATTTCTGCCAACGTCACGCTAATATATTTATTAATTACTTTTTTAACAAATAACTTAACTCATTGCCAGCTAAAATTTTTTCTTGCTACTAAATATAATAAGAAAGTGCGCTCAGCGCTCATTTTCTTGAATATGGGAGCAAAACAACTAGACTGTATATTTATACAGCCTTCAATATTGATGATGATATGAAAACGCGTTCCCCATTTTTAAATTACATTGCTGAATATATGTTGGTACATCAGTATTCATTACGTACCGTGGACACCTACCTGAGGTGGATTGCATCTCATATTCATTTTCATGATAAGTGCCATGACGCCAGAAGAAGTTAAGCGACTTATGATTCATTAAAATGCGCTATAACTTGGGGGTAATGCAATTAAAGCATGTACATAAAAGGGGCTAACGTATGTTAGCCCCTTTTATGTGTATTTTATTTATAGTGTGTTATTCAGTAACAACAAACCATAGCCAGCGAGTTGTTCGCCATTGAGGTCGTGTTGCCAGCTAGGCGTTAACCCCTGACGTTTTATACCGCTGATGCTTTGCGGGTTAGCGGTTAAGTTAAGTACAAACATACTTTTACTGCCGTTTAACTCGCGGGTTATTTCGACAAGGCCGTTGTTATGCTGTGTTAATTCATAACGACCTTTAATACCCAGTTCTGGGCGCTGTTTTTTTAGTGCGATTAAGTGCTGATATAAACGCCAAATTGAATTAGATTGCGCTTGTTGCGTTTTTACATTGCGATCAGCAGCATTAATTTGCTGTGCTAAAAATTCAGGCCACCACTGGGTGTAGTTGTCACCAAACAGTTCAGCCTGCTCAACCCAACTTGTTTGAGCTTGAGTAAAACCGGCTTGATTGCTGTTGTCCCATTGCATAGGCGCACGTTTATACACATCGTGACCTGTGCCACCTTGTGTTAAGCCTATCTCTTCACCGTAATAAATATACGGCGTGCCAGGAGAGCTAAATAACATAGCGGCAGCAAGTTTTGCTTTATCGTCGTGTTCAGCAAGTTGATAAGCCACACGCTCTTGGTCGTGGTTAGTTAAAAACGGTGCAAAAAAATCAAGCGGTGCGACTGAGTCAATACGTTGCTGTAAATTTTGTTTGAGCACATTGGCATCAACTGTATTCACTTGTTGATTAGATTGCATGGTGCCAAATTGCGCTTCACCACTGGCGTCGGGTTTTAATAAGCCCAGTATTTTATAGCCCACTTCAAAATCAAAGCCTTGATCAAGCCCTTTACCTTCGCCAAAGTATTTTGCCGCCACAGGAATATCTGCCCAGGCTTCACCGACTAAATAGGCCTCAGGGTTTACACTTTTTACATACTGATTAAAGTGCTGCCAGTAAGCTATGGTTTCGTCTGTGTCGGCCTGCGCATTGCCGCCGCTTTCCATGGCAAAGCGAACTGCGTCTAACCTAAAACCAGCAACGCCTTTATCAAGCCAAAACTTAGCCATTTTTTCCATTTCAGCAATAACATCTGGGTGGCGTAAATTTAAATCAGGTTGGCTTGCTCCAAACGCACCATAGTAATACTGCTGGCGTGTTTCATTCCAATGCCATACGACATCGGGTTGGTCGTTATTACTCCATGCATGCCCCCAACCACTTCCGGCTTTTGGCATATCGTCGCGCCAAATAAAGTAATCTGCATAAGGGGCTTCTTGTTTTGCTGAACGCTGAAACCATTCATGGTTACTTGATATATGGTTTATAACTAAATCAAGTATGACTTTCATGCCTTTATCATCAGCGGCTTTTATAAAGGCTTCAAACTCGGCCATGCTGCCGTAGTCGTTTTCTACTTGGTAAAATTCAGTAAAATCATAGCCATGATACGACGGTGCTTCAAACATGGGGGTTAACCACAGTGCATTTACGCCGAGCTCTTGTAAATACGGGAGCTTTTGGGTCATACCGTTAAAGTCGCCATGACCATCAGCATCGCTATCGTAAAAGCTGCGTGGCCAAATTTGGTAAAAAATGGCGCTTTCCCACCACGGGCTTGCTTGTTGTTTAGTATTTAATTGCGATGTTTCGGTGTTATTCGTGTTGTTATTTAATGATGGTGCGCTTTGGCAGCCTGTTAGCATGATTGCTAATGCTAATGCGCTCAAGGTAAATGTTTTCATTTCAGCCTCGTTATTATTGTAATAAATAACATAGCCGTATTTTACTACGGCTATGTTAATTAACCTGAACTGCGGATAGTTTGTGGTTATTTTAGTGCTTTAGTTACCACCGGATAATGATCCCATACTTGTTTGTCGCTTAGTGAGCGCACTAGCTTCACGTATTCAGCATGCGTCCACGCCAGTGGTGTGGCCGAGTTTGTACCCTCGCCTAACGTGTATCCTGCTTTATTTACGCCTACGCCATCCCATACTTGTTCTGGTAGCATCATACCTTCGTTAGCAAATTGCTCTAGCCCTTTTACATAGCTATTTTTAATAGCCTGCTGTTTTGTTGCATCTAAGGTATTATTAGCATTTGCGGCGGCAATTTCATAATGGCCCCGTTCACCGGTAAAAAATGGCCAAACTCGCCCACGTTGCCCTGGGCTATTTTTTCCACCTTGCGCATAGTTAGCGCCAGTTACTTCATCTTCACCGTACCCGTCGTTACCATAACGGCGGTAGCCTGCAAATGTGCCGCTGCCATCAGTAAACTCAAAGCTGTATTTAACTTGTAAGTTATCTGTTAGGGTTTCGTTATCATATTCTGGCAGTGTTTTTACTATGCTAGGCGCTAGCGCATCACGTACACCATAGCGAACGAGCTCTAAAAACCCACCATCGAGAATTTGCTTTTTATTAAACCCTTCACGGCCATTGTTGGCGTTAATTTTAGTATTTGAATTGGCGTCTTTGTCTTGGCCAATACGTATAAAATACTCGCCGTCTGTTGCGTTTGATTCTAAATTACCTTCGGTGGTAAACATCATGCTTTCTATATCGGCGTTGTAACTTTTTGCCGTTGCAAGGTAGCGTTTAGCATTCACCTCATCTCCTGCCATTTTTGCAATATCAGCGGCGGTAATTAAACCGGCAATAACAGCAGCGGTGGTTGATGGCGAATACCCTTCTTGCTCTTCCCAGCGTTCTTGCTGAGTGGCTGGCGGCGTTATTTGTGTGTCGTTCCATAGAATGTTTGCACGACCACCCTCAACTAAAAAGTCTGCCGCGGGCTTTAACATACGGCTATACCAATCGCTCAGCTCTGCATCTGTTAATACATCAGCTTGATGAAGCTTCCACGCTAGCATAATAGGCATAGCGGTTTGGTCTAGCTGTACGCCTACCCATTCAAGTTCGCCATCTACGTGTGTTTTTTGTAAAAACCACCCAGTATCACCTTTATTGCCCGGGGTTTTGCTGTTTACTTGAACTTTTTCAAGGTATTCGAATGCGGTTTTAGCGGTCGCATTATCGCCCATGGCCATAAACGCCATGGCAACTTGATAAAAGTCGCGCACCCATACCGCTTTATAACCAGTAGAACCTGTTTTAGCCGATACGGTTTCGCCCCATGGGTTAGATAGAGAGGCAATAAGTGCCCCGGCATGGGTTTTGTCTTCTTGGGCTTTTAACACCATAGCACTGGTATAAAGTAACTTGCCGTTATCAGCGGTTTGTTCGCTCATGTTATTTAGCGGTGCAAGGCTTTGCAGGTAGTCTTGCCAACCAAGTGCTTCGCCTTTACCGTTGTAATTATCAAGCACCGCTTGGTAACCTTTGGCTAACGTAGCTTGGCCTTGTTTAAAGCTGGTTTGTTCGCTATTGCCAAAGCTTAGGGTTAAATCGAACTGGCTGTTTTCACCAATTGCACCCAGCTCTGCAAGTAGGCTAACATTACCCGATTGTTCACCGGTATTTTTATAAACGCGGGTAAGCTGCTGAGTTGTTTTAAGCTGGCTTAAACCATCACTCACACCTGTAAAACCAACACTTGTTTGTTTAAATGGCTGTGCACCTTGCAATGACAAATAATTATCGCCCTGCCACGCTACCAACCCTTGCTCGGTGGTTTTTGCAAAGTCATCTAAGCCGTTGTTGTTTATATACGGGTTAACTGTTACATATGCTTTTACACCGTCAAGCTGGGTATTAAAAATACTGCGTACAAATAAGCTTTGACCGTCTGGATCGGTAAATATATGTTTTTCGAGGCTAAAGCGACCTTGCTTATCTTTGCTTACTACTTTGTATGCTAATGATAACGGGCGGCCTTTATCGTCTTTGTATAAGTAATCAATGGTAACGTCTAAATCGTCAGCTTCGGTGACTGTAAAATCTTTTCCGACTACAACAAATTGCATGTCTTTAATTTGCGCTTGATGAATAAGCCCGAACATGGTTTCGGTGATCATCCCTTTGGCAATCGAAAACCATACTTTTGACACTTTACCTGTAGGTGCTTCGTTACTGTAATGGCCATTTTGGTATTGCTCAAAAGACGTGCCTATCCCAGTTTTGCCTGCGTATGCCCAAAATGGGGCTTCGCCTGGTGCGCCTGGCGCACTCACTGATGTTTGCGCTACTGCACTGGTTTGCGTATTTTGCACACCACAACCTACAAGGCCTGCGGCCAATATTGTCGCGGTAATTAGGTTATATTTTTTCATTTTAGCCCCTTAAATTAAGACTGTTTAACACGCAGTACGGCAACCGCTGCAAGTACAAAAGACACAGCACCTAGCATCAATGCGTAAATAGGTTGATTTTGGAAAAAGTGACGGAGTATCAGGCCAAGGACACTAGCGGCTAATAATTGTGGGATCACAATAAAAAAGTTAAATATTCCCATATACACACCCATTTTATGACTCGGTACAGAGGTACTTAACATGGCGTAAGGCAACGACAAAATAGACGCCCACGCAAAACCAATACCTATCATTGGCCAAATAAGTAAGCTCGGATCTTGTATAAACATAAAGCTCGCTAAACCTAAGGCACCTAAAATAAGGTTAAGTGCATGCGCTAGTTTTAAACCAACACGCTTAACGATGATCGGGATACATAAAGCCGCCAATGCAGCAAAACCGTTGTAAGCCGCAAATAAAATACCCACCCAGTCTGCACCATTGTTATACGCCGCTGAACTTGTGTCACTGCTACCATAATGAAAACTGGTTACCGCTGAGGTGGTGTAAATCCACATGGCAAATAAGGCAAACCAGCTAAAAAACTGTACCCAAGCAAGTTGTTTCATCGCCTCTGGCATGGTGAATACATCGTTAACGACTTGATAAAAGCCACCGCTGGTGTGGTTTTTTGCCTGTAGTGCGGCTGCAATAAATTGAATAACGCCAAAACTCACTAAGCCAGCTGCTAAAAGGTACAGCTCTTTTTCTAGGTTTAATCCCGTGACTAAACCAAGTACGGCAAGCCCTAACACGGTAAATACACTGCCGCCTTTACTAAAGTTAATTTGTGCACAAACCGCCTGTTCAACTTCAGCTTGCTCTTGTTGATTAAATGCGGCCAATTCTTCAGGTGAATATTCTTTGGTGGTTATAATTGTCCAGCCCACTGCGACCAGCAATACAACTGCACCAAAGTAAAATGAGTACTTTACTGAATCAGGAATTTGCCCTGCAGCGGCGGTGTTGGCAATATCAAACCAGTTTGTCATCATCCAAGGGAGTGCAGAAGCAACCACGGCGCCTACGCCTATAAAAAAGCTTTGCATTGCATAGCCCGTAGCACGCTGTTTGTTTGGTAGGTTATCGCCTACAAGGGCGCGAAATGGTTCCATGGTGACGTTAATCGATGCATCCATGATCCATAACATGCCCGCTGCAATCCAAAGTGTTGGTGAGTTTGGCATAATAAATAACGATAATGTGGTTAAAATAGCGCCGTATAAAAAAAACGGACGACGGCGGCCTAATTTGCCCCAGGTTTTATCGCTCCAGTAACCAATAATTGGCTGTACAATTAAACCGGTAAGTGGTGCTGCCACCCACAAAATAGGAATGTCATCTACATTCGCTCCAAGGGTTTGAAATATTCGGCTTACATTACCGTTTTGCAGTGCAAAGCCAAATTGAATGCCTAAAAAGCCAAAGCACATGTTCCATATTTGCCAAAAACTTAAATCTGGTTTGTTTTTATTGTTATTCATTTTTCAGCCTTATTAATTAAAACCGCACTACTAAATGCATCAAGGGTCAGTGTAAAGGTGGCGTTTTGTTGATCGTGATTAACCAAAATACCGTTATGCGCCTCTAACAGGTCATTTAACGTTGAATTAGGTTTGAGAGTTAAAGCTTGGTGCGGGCTAAGTGTAACGGTAACCGTTTGCGTTTTTTGACTAAAGTTACTCAGCACCCATAATGATTGTTGGCCTAAGGTACGCACAAAACCAACCACGCTGTCACTCCCCGTGATCATCAGCTGCGCCATATCGCCGGCAACAATCGCTGGTAAATCGTTAAGTGCCATAATTGAAATATAATATTGGCGTAATTGCGCTTGTTCAGTTGTTAACTGACCGCCATCAAATTTACCGTTGTTCATCCACGCTTGGTGAGCAGGGACACCAATATAGTCAAAAATACTGGTGCGAGTCGGGCTACCAAACCCCGCGTTTTCTGAGCCATCTTCACCGACATCTTGACCAAAATAAAGCAAGCTTGGCGAGCGACTGATTAAGTGAGAGACCACCATTGCCGGCTTGCCCCATGCGGCATCGCCGGCAAAATCAGGACTTGCGATACGTTGTTCGTCATGGTTTTCTAAAAAGTGCAGCATATGTTGCTCTATGTCAGCCACTTTTTGCTGAGCATTAAAAATACTACTTGCGGCTTGCTTGCCTTGCATTATAACTTTTAAGGTGTCGTAAAAGCCTACTTTGTCATACAAGTAATCCATTTTACCTTGGTGAATATAAGTTCGGTACATCAATGGGTTGTACACTTCGGCAAGTAAAAATGCATCGGGTTTATGCATTTTTATCGATGAATTTAAAAAGCTCCAAAATTCAACCGGCACCATTTCAGCCATATCATAGCGAAAGCCATCCACGCCTTTATCTAACCAATAAAGCGCAATATTTCTAAATTTATACCAGCTATTAGGCAACTCTTTATCTTGCCAAAAGGCGTAATGAGCGCGATAGTCTTGGTTTTCTAGCGCCTTAGGTAAAGTTGGAAAATCTAGGCTACCATCGGGTTTAACACCGTAGTTAACTTTTACCGTTTCGTACCAGTCGTTTATATCAGGCTGTGGAGCACGTGCACCATTGCCAGTCCATTTTGCTGGGATTTCACTAAATTGACCATCGGCTAAAGGGTGTTTGTTGCCACCTAACACTTGGTAACTGTCGCTTGTTGGTACTTTAAATGATTCACCCGGTACATAGTAAAAGTTATTATTTTTAGCATATGCCTTGCTGGTATCATCGTCCTCACCAAAGTCTTTCACGCCGTTAGGTTTAGCCGTTGAGTGGTAATCTCGTGCTACATGATTAGGAACAATATCAATAATTACTTTCATGTCATGCTCATGAGTACGCTCAATTAGGGCACTGAACTCTTCGAGTCTATTGGTAACATTAATTGCTAAATCAGGATTTACATCGTAATAATCTTTAATTGCATAGGGCGAGCCTGCACGCCCTTTAACCACATCTGGATCATCCTGACTAATACCATATTCGGTGTAATCACCCACTAAGGCATGATGTAAAACGCCGGTATACCACACATGGGTCGTTCCTAATTCTTTAATGCCTTTAAGCGCTGCGTCGTTAAAGTCAGCAAACTTACCCACGCCATTTTGCTCTTTAGTACCCCATGGAATGTTTGCGGTTTGAGTATTACCAAATAAACGGGTAAACACTTGATAAACAACTGGCTTTACAGGCTCTGTCTTATTTACAATCGTTTTTGCTTGCGTGCTTTCATTATCATCACTGCAGCCTTGCACAACTAATGTGCTTGATAGCAGCAAGGGTATGTAAAATCTTTTTTTCATTGTGTGTGTCATTTTTATTTCAGTGTTGTCATTGGTTTATACTAAAGCTAACTGTAGTTTGGTTACAGTTGCTGCATACGTATTCACAGCTACATTCAGCACCTGTTAACCCAAAAATTAAACTGCCCGCATGAAAATTTTTGGGGGCTTACTTTGGTTTTAAACTACTTAAAAATACGGTGTGACTTGGCAGTTGCTCTACCGTTGAATTTATTAATGTTTTTAAATTACTAAATAACTCGGCTAATTGCTCATTGGTTAATGAATCTGCTAGCGCACCGTAATCATCGGGTAATAGGCCTTGACCTATCATGACTTGTTGCCACGCCACTTCGGCAAATAACTCGTCGTTTTCGCGCACTACTTTGCCCGTTTGTTTAAATAAATCCATTTTATGCGCTAACGATTGCGGAATTTCCATTTGCTTACATTGACGCCAAAATGGAGTATCTTTCCGCTCAGTTAGCTTATAGTGCAAAATAATGAAGTCACGAATATGCTCGATTTCGGTGATGCTTTGCTTATTAAATTCTGTTACTAACGCATCACTAACCCCATGGTGAGGAAATAACTTAATTAAACGCGTCACAGCACTTTGTATTAGATGAATACTGGTTGATTCAAGTGGCTCTAAAAACCCACTCGATAAGCCAATGGCGACGACGTTTTTATGCCACTGTTTTAAACGACGACCTGTTTTAAACTTAATTAATCGGGGTTCAGTAATAGGCTCTGCAGGAAGATTATTGAGTAATAATTGTTTTGCATCGTCATCAGATATATGGCGGCTACAATATACTAAGCCATTCCCCATTCTGTGCTGTAATGGAATTTGCCACTGCCAACCGGCACTGTGCGCAATTGAACGTGTATAAGGTTTTAATTCACCATTTGATGCTGTTTGTGCTGCAATGGCGCTATCGCAGGGTAAGTAGTGCGACCAATCTACAAACCCAGTATTGAGTGTTTGCTCAATCAATAAGGCACGCAAGCCCGTACAATCTAAAAATAAATCGCCACTGATACTGCTGCCATCATCAAGGGTTAGGCTCTGAATATTGCCACTGGTTGGGCACTGCATGACCTCATTAATTTTAGCATCTAGATGTTTTACCCCCCGCTCTGTGGCTAAGTGCTTTAAAAACTCAGCATACAAACTGGCGTCAAAATGATACGCGTAGCTTAATCCTGGCAACGACGTGTTAGAAATGGTATTCAGTGGAGCAAATTTATTGTTTTTCGCAGCCTGATAATTTAATGAAAAATCCCAAAAATCATCTTTGCACCCTTGCGTTTGGCCTTTAAGCCAAAAATTATAAAAGTCACAAAAAGGAAAGTTTTTACCCAAAGTGCCAAACGCATGCATATAACTGTGTGCTGAGCTTTTCCAGTTTTCAAACTCAATACCAAGCTTAATCGTCGCGTTAGTGGCATTTATAAAGTGTTGTTCATTGATACCCAATGCATTATTTAGCTGCATTATAGGGGGAATAGTGGCTTCCCCTACGCCCACTGTGCCAATGTGAGTTGATTCTATTAGGGTAATATTAATTACTTTACCTAATACTTTATTTAACAGTGCAGCGGCTATCCATCCAGCTGTACCACCGCCTGCAATGACGACGTGTTTTATTGGTTTCATATGTTTGTCCACTTTTTGCTGTGTATTAAAGCCGCTAAAATAATTTATTAGGTAAAGTCACTATAAAAAAGCCCTTGTAAAACTAATTACAAGGGCTAATATCTTAACTAAATTTCAGTTAAAGCTTGTAGCTAAATCCAAGAATAAAGTTACGCCCATAATCTTGGTAATCCCGCACTTGTAAGGCATTATCACCACTTAGTGTTGTAAATGGTTCTTCAGTGATATTTTGTACTTGGAATGTCACATTTAAGCCATCTAAGCTCTCAACACCTGCTTCGCCAAAATCGTAACCAACTTGTACGTCCCAAATTGTTTCACCTAAGATGTTTACTTGCTGTGTTTCATAACCTGCGTTGTAAATATCACCTTTAAAGTCGCTGCGTTTACGCATGCTAGTACGTGCTTGGAAGCCATAGTTTTCATAATAAAAAGTTAAACTTTCTATTTTGTCTGATAGACCAGGTAGCTCATATTCGTTGCCGTTTTGATCTTCAATATCTTGTTCAATTCCTGTATGGCTGGCAATTAAACCAAAACCTTCTAATGAATCACTAAAGACGTTAAACGGTAGAGCAAGAGACAATTCATAACCCCAAAGGTCTCCACCACCGCCATTCACTTTACCTGATGCAGTACCACTACTATTCTCTGGTATCTCACCCGTTGAAGGGTCAGCAACCCCTGACATATCAACTTCGTATACGCCATCAAATATCCATTGACTTAAGTCTTTATAAAATACAGCTGCTGAGAAGTAGCCTTCTGCACTAAAGTAGTTTTCATAAGTCAAATCAAAACCCGTTGCTTCTTTTGGTTCAAGTGTAGGGTTACCACCCGATACTGACCAATAGTTGCCATTCTCATCAGGACGCTCTGAATTATAGCTCGCATTAACAGAAGCATTCATTTCATCTAGGCGGGCTCGTGAGATAGTTTTAGCGGCACCAAAACGCACAGTTTGATTTTCATCTAGCGCTAAAGATAAATTAAGACTAGGTAAAACATGGCTATAATCGTGTGACACATTGTTAGGAACGGCTTCAACTAGACCAGTCACGTCATTCGGCACAGCCGCAAAACCTTGCGAAGATTGCTCAGTTCTAACATAGCGAACACCAAAGTTACCTGTTAGTGGTAGTTCACCTACTTCAGCATTAATATCAGCTTGTACAAAAAACGCCGTGACTTTTTCTTGCACTGTGTATGATTGCGTCGTGTGTTTTATATCCGTTAAACTTTCTTGGATTGAGCTATAATATCCATCGTCAACTAGTGCACGGGTATCATAGGCAATCATATCCCCCATACCGATAAAATCTAAACTAGCAGTTCCGAGACGGTATTGCTCTGGAACGACAAGCATACCTGGGTTATCTAATGAGAAGTCACTTAATGTTAAGTAGTACCCCTCAGACTTTTTGCTCTTCTCGCGGTCGCGATATGACATACCAAAACTAACTTTGCTTAAGTAATCGTTTTCTAATAGCTTGCTTGCTGCTAGTTTTAAAGTATGCAGTTCATCATTAACCTCAGGGGCATTAATAAAGCCATCTTGGGCTGTATCTTGATAAGGTGTGCCTGACAAACCGTATTGATCATTAAGCGCTGAGCTGGTTCCCCATGACAAAGGGCTACCTAACTGAATTAAAGCATAATCACTATAATCTAACTCGTGACTAAATTGTGCACCGGTATTGCCGCCATTAAGTGAATAGCCAATGTTGTCAGCAACACCATTCGCTTGACCGCGGCCTGTGCCAGAATAACTTTGTAAGCTCCAGTCCTTACGCTCAACTTCAGATAAGCTCGCATCAAACTCTACCGACCACGAATCGTCAATGTCATATTTAGTATTAAAACCAAATTGCGTTAATTCAGCATCACGTTCTTCAACATCATTACGAACTACAACGCGTTGACCTTGCGTTGTTGCACTGGTAATAAACCCAGATTCTTCATCTATAGCTAGGCTATTTGGATCAATATTGCCTTGCCCACCCCAATCAGGAAAAAATGGAATTTCAATACCACGTAGGATTTTTTCATCTGTAAAATCAACATACAACGCATCAAATGTCATGTTTAAACGGTCATTTGGTGCAGCTTCAACTACTAGCATCGCTGAATCACGTTCAAGTGTTGATGAACGTACAAAAGGTTTAGCGCCGCCTAAGATTGAATAATTCTGTCCATCAACGTCGAATTCAGGGTATCCCCAAGAATTCCAGCGTTTTTCTTGGTTAGGTGAGCTCATAGTATTGTAAGCAAATGCAACACCTATAGTGTCATCTGCAAACTGATCAATGTATGAAACCGTGCCACGAAAGCCTTTGTCATCACCATCTGGGTTTAGCTTATCAAAACCTGACTGCTCTAACTGACCATTAAACATGATCACGCGCTCGCCTTTACTTAAAGGTTTTACCGTTTGCATGTCGATAACACCGGCAATGCCTTCAGCTTCAATGCTAGCACTTGGCGTTTTATAAACGGTTACGCCGCTCATTATTTCTGATGGGTAAAGGTCAAACTCAACACCACGGTTGTCACCAATCGATACTTGCTCACGACCATTAAATGTGGTTGCGCTTTCGTTTTCGCTAAAACCACGAACACTTACACGACTAGCACGGCCATCAAGACGCTGGGCTGTTAAACCAGGTAAGCGTGCAATTGACTCAGCAATAGATGTATCTGGAAGTTTACCAATGTCTTCTGCAGAAATTGACTCAACCACCTGTGTTGAAAAACGCTTAGTATTAATTGATTCAACAACACTACCGCGAAAACCTTTTACTTCGATGATTTCTACATCATCATTTTTTATTGTTTCTTCTTGTGCCGCAGTGGTGGCAAAGCTTGATAGTCCGGCAGCAGTTAATGCTAGCGTTAGTATACTTGGTTTGAACATAGCCATAATGTTTTCCCGTTACCCATAATGTGATACCCGCTTACTTGCTTAAGTGATAGTTAAGCTTGCGAGCTTATTTTGTTGTCAGGATGAATACTAACGCTCGTATTATTTTATTAACAACTTTATGCATACGTATTCAAAGTAACGCAACACGTATAAAGTTAACATTAAATTTACACCTCAATTCATAAGTGACTGTTTTATTATGAGTTATTTTAGTGCAATTAGCATTTATAGCTTTAATGATAGTCATTATTTATTTTTTGATAAAATAAGCTCGTCATTAAACATAAATAAAGTGACACGACGCTATTTTATTTTCTAATTTATTATTATGGAGAACATTTATTTAAGTACAATTGGTAAGACCAATATTAATAATCACCAATTTAGTGCACCCCCTTATTTTTAAGCACCTAAATAACGCAAACAATAAATTAACAATTTAACAAACCAAATTGGTAAAGAGATATTCAATAAACCGGCGTTAAAATCGATGAAATAAGCGATTGATTTAACCTCTTTTAATTGCCTTAAAACGGTGCATACGTATGCAGACTTTTTACAGTATGACGGGCTTCAAGTATGCTTTTTCAAATAAACGAGGATTAACACCTCTAAAAAAGAACAACACAAAGACAATGTGAAAACGGAGAAAGGCATGGCCCAAAAGCAATGGTATAAAGGTGCGGTTATTTATCAGGTTTATCCGCGTAGCTTTCAAGATAGCAACAACGATGGCATTGGTGACTTAAAAGGGATAATTAATCGCATTGATTACATTAAAAGTTTAGGGGTGGATGCTATCTGGATCTCACCTTTCTTTAAATCACCTATGAGAGATTTTGGTTATGATATAAGCGACTATCGCGATATCGACCCCCTTTTTGGTAACTTAGATGATTTTGATGAGCTCATTGCGCAAGCACATCAACGCGATATTAAAATTATTATAGACCAAGTGCTTAGTCACACCTCAGATCAACACCAATGGTTTATTGATAGCCGTGAAGATTTAACCAACGATAAAGCTGATTGGTATGTATGGGCTGATGCTAAAGAAGACGGAACAGCACCAAACAACTGGTTGTCTATTTTTGGTGGCGGTGCATGGCAATGGGAGCCGCGTCGTGGACAATACTACTTACATAACTTTTTCACGGAACAGCCTGATCTTAACTTTCATAACCCTGATGTTCGCCAAGCTGTATTAGATAATGTTGAGTTTTGGCTTAAAAAAGGCGTTGATGGTTTTAGGTTAGATGCAATTAACTTTTGTTACCATGACGCACAGCTTCGTGATAATCCTGCAAAACCAAAAGAAAAGCGTCAGGGCCGTGGTTTTAGTGAAGACAATCCGTATGCTTTTCAGTATCACTACTACAACAACACACAGTCAGAAAACATTGAGTTTATGCGTGACATTCGCACCTTACTCAATAAATACCCTGGAACCGTGTCACTGGGTGAAATTTCATCTGAAGATTCATTAGCCACCATGGCAGAATACACCCAAGGCGGCGATAAATTGCACATGGGTTACAGCTTTGAGCTACTAACTGATGACTACTCGAGTGAATATATAAGAAACACCGTTACTACACTTGAACAACGTATGACTGAAGGCTGGCCTTGCTGGGCATTTAGTAACCATGACGTAGAGCGCGTTGCAAGCCGGTGGAGCGAAACGGGTGAAGTAAACCCTGCGCAATGTAAGATGTTAACCGCCCTATTGGCCTCGTTACGTGGTAGCGTGTGTATGTATCAAGGTGAAGAACTCGGGCTCGGTGAAGCAAGCGTTGCGTTTGAAGATTTACAAGACCCATACGGCATTACGTTTTGGCCAAAC
>Ga0098059_1000793_pt1 | contig 16984 bp, 1 predicted proteins | sample 20_taG_FD_92580 | JGI IMG/M metagenome (GOLD analysis project Ga0098059, IMG submission 92580) | Marine viral communities from the Subarctic Pacific Ocean - 20_ETSP_OMZ_AT15318 metaG | ecosystem: Environmental > Aquatic > Marine > Oceanic | place: Subarctic Pacific Ocean | collected 2015-01-19
ATTTATATTCATAAGCAGCCATAACTAATAAATATAAACTTTTTCCAAGATCTTTACTTTTTAAACTTGCATCTGGATTTCCAGCTTTATCTTCTGTCATCCTAACATGTAATCTAGGTACTTTTCTTAAAATCCTACCTTCAGTATCTGTCATACCAAAAGTTAAGTCATGTTCTCTTACTTGTAATATATCCATCATAGATTGAGACATCGTACCTACAGACATTCCATCTTGAACCCATGTATCAATCATATCTTTATGTATTGAAGCAATAAATCCATTTCCTAATTCTTTTCCAAATAATCTACTAACCATCCATACCATTTTATTATGGTAATCATAAAAATCTTTAATTGCAGGATCTGCTTGAATTCGTTGATAATCTTTTGATAAATAAATATCAGCTTCTGGTTTCAACGTTGCTAATCCTGTAGGAGATAGATTTTTTACATTGAGCCATGCATCATCCGACGTTTTTAAATCCCATCGTTTAATCCATGCTGCTTGTTTTCTTTTTATTTCAGAATCACTTAAATTAGTTTTTTCAATAGCTTTAAATGCATTCTTTTTCCATTTTTCAAATTGATCGTCATATTTTTTATCGTCTATCCTATAATATTTCTTAACCCAAGCTAAAGCTTTTTTTCTAGATAGAGGATCACCAGCACGTGCTAAATTTAATGCCTTTTCTTTATCTAATAAAAATTGAGCATCATATTTAGCAAACAATTTCATTCGATCTGTATCAATAATAAGATCATATGCAGCTGGTCCAGTTAATCCATACTTTTCTCTAGCAGTTTGTAGAAAAGTTCTTTCTTTATCTTCTATCTCTGCAGCTAATTCTTTTGATATATTATTTAATCTCGTATGAATAGTATTAACTATATCATATAATACTCTTTGAAAAGGATTACCTTGTTTAGATAAAGATACAAAATAAGATGTTAATGCATCTTGTGGAATATTAAAAGAGTCCAAACCTTGAATCCCCCTTTTCTCAGCATCTAAAATACTTCTATTTAACATAGATAATTTAGCTGCATCTAATACACGGTTAATTCTACTTGTCACTTCAGTCGCTTTTACTAAAGCGTTGTATTTCTTTTTATCATGTTTTTTAAACCATTCCATGTATTGAGACTGGCCTAAATACATTTGATAATATTTAGCATCATTATATAAATCAACTAATTCTAAATCATCTAGATATTTAGGATTACGTTTTTTCTTTTCATCATACTCATTTAATACTCCTAATCCTTGATCTAATCTATTAATAATATTATTTAATTCAACTAAAGCATAACCAATTTCTTGATTTACTTGCATATTTCGAATAATAAAATTAGAATCTTTAATACGCTTTTTAAGAATTTCTGCTTCTTTATAATTAGCTTCTTTTAATTCTTCTTTTAACTGTGCTAAACGTCGTTGTTCATGAACAATTAGATCATCTAAATTAGTCATTACTTTACCTGTATATGGATCTCTAGGTCGTTCACCAGCTACTGGAATAGGATCTAAAAACATTCTATATGCTTGACCAGTTTGTTCTAATTGTTTTTTTCGTGTTGGATTTTTTTCATATTTATTTAAAAATGGTCCCCCCATTTGAAGATCTAGAATAGCTCCTGTGGGAATTCCATCTGCATCGTATTTATAAATAACAGATCCTGGGATAATTCTAATTTCTCTAGCCTCTTTAAATCCATAAAATTTAATAAGCTTTTCTACATGTGCAGACATTTGCATATTATAATCGTCGATAGAATCAGCATAGAAATCTTTTAAAATTTTATATCCTACAGCTTGTTTAATAGCTTGTCCCTTATTTAAAGTACTAGGAGTTTTAAATTTAAAGTCATATAAAGAAAATGAATTATCACTAAAGATAAATAAAACATCAATTTTACCTCCTTCTTGTTTCGTCGGATTTAATGTAAACTGCTCTGTTTTTACTATTACTTTTTTATTAGGATCAATTAAATTTTGTTGCTTTTGTCCATGAAGTAAAAGATTTTTTGCTGTACTATGTAATTCTTGGAAATGAGAGATAGATAAACCTGATTGTGCTCTAATAGTTTTAGGATCTAAAGCTCCTGATTTTTTAGTATGGTAATCTATTAACTGTTCTAAAACATTATGGAATAGAGTACCTCCTGTAGTTCTTATTTTAGAAAGAGTATCGAAATATTCTTGTTCTTCTTTAGTTCTTTGGATATTGGCATACTTTTTGTTGTTCATTAAGGTTACCTGATCCGTAGTTCTCCACTTTAAATACTTATCTAGTTTAGCATTATAATATCTTGCTATTACACCATCATCTGATAGTTTATCCCATTCTGGATGCTGCTCTAAATGTTCTTTAACTTTAATTCCTTCAATTGTTTCCCAATCTTTACTTATTTCATCTAATTTTTCAACAGATTTCATTCGTGGATCTGCATCTGAAGAATAAAATTCCAATCCTTCTTCAAATACTTGATCTTTTAATCTATTATTAAGTTTTCCTTCTTTTTCAAGATACTCTTCTAGGTCTCGATTTAATATTCTTTCTGATGCCTGCACATAAGGATTTGCTAATTTTCCTCCAAATACTTTTTTTAACCAATTGACCAATCTGTTCCACCATCGTTTTAATCGTCCTACTTTTTTTGAGTCTTCTTGTGTAGAGAACTCATGTGCTTTAGCTATTGGAGCTTTCATTAGATGTAAAGCAATAACTTTACCTATTGCTTCTCTTCGAAGCATGTCCATGTCTCCTTTATACTTTTGAAAATAAAAATTATCTGGTTTAATTATATCCTGAAAAACTTGATAATTGTCTATCAAATTATATAAAGACTTATATAAAGCAGAATCATTTGCTCTAAGTGTTTCTACTAGCATATGTGCAACCTCTTCAGTTAAGTCTTCCACTTTAGCTTTACCAGCTACAAATTGAACAACTTTTTGAGATATTTTAACTCGTGCACTTACAGGTAATACTTCACCTTCTTTATTTCTAATATTGTCTACTATTTCCTGACTAAATCCCATATCATCAACCATAAAGCCAATTAAAGATTTAGTTAATTTTTCATCAGACATTTCAAATTCTGTTTCTTTATATAAAGTTTTATAGGCAATAGGATTTTTTAAAGCATCACTTACAATTGGCAATACTTGTTCATAGGTAGGTTCTGCTTCAGGGAATTCTATTTTTGATCTAGAATATACGGTATAAGCAATGTCATTAGGAAGAACAGTAGTTAATTGTTCAAATAATTTTGAAGCTTGCCCTTGTTCGTTATAAACAAGTGCTACTTCATTATCTTTATTTTTAATTACTCTGCACCCCATTATTTTTTAGTTTTTTTACATGATTCTTGATCTTTCTTCATTGACTCTTTAGTCTTCATAGATGATTTTAAATCTAATAAAGTAGTAGTTGGCCCTTCTGATTTTTCAGAAACCATTTCTGTTTCTGCCTCTATAGATGAATCATATGATATTTGTGTTGGAAGCTTTAATAAATATGTTTTATATGCTTTAATTCCTTTTTTAGTACTCGTACGATTTATTTCCGTTAAAGATATAACTTTTCCATCATTTAACCTATAGTTTTGTTCTTTAAGCTCATATTTTCTTTTAATAACTAAATTTTGATCTAAATATAATTTATCTAATTCTGACTTAGTTAATGTTAATTTTCCTATAGGTTTAGGATGTTTATGATTATTTAATAATGCTTCTCTACCAGCAACAATAACTTCTCCTCTAATTCCTTTAGGAACTGTTAAAGTATATATAAATCTTGGCCCTTTTTTAGTTTCTTCTTGACTTTCAAATTTATATAAATAATCAAAATATTCAGAACGTTCATGAATACCTACAGTTTTTGTCCCTTTTTTAACTTTATATAATATTCTTTCACCTTGATATTTAGTTAATTTTTTAACTTTAGTTCCATCAAACCTACTTCCTATATATTTTACTTTATCTATAATAAGTGGATTACTCCAATTATTATCTAAAAAGTCTTCATAAATAGTCAATAAATTAATATTATCAACTTGTAAATCTGTTTTTGCTTCTGAAAAGATTTCTCTAGTTATTGGTAATAAAAGAGATTCAGGTAAAGCTTGGAAAAATGCTGTTGGTGAGAATGCTGTTCCTGATTTTAATAATGAATATAAATATAAATCATAAACTAATTTAGGCTCTCGTCTAAATAAAATCTCTACATCTCTTCCTAAATGATCTAATTCATAATGATCATGGTTTTTTGAAGCTAATTGTAGTTTATCTATATAGTAATTAAAATCTTTTGAATCAGTATATTCTTGTAGAATTGGTAATAGCTCTTCTAAAAATAAATTTTCTGGATATTTACGTTTTGCTTCTGCAATTCTTCTAGGTAAACTATCTTTTCCTTGGAATAAATTTTCAATCAGTGTGTTAATTTTAACTGCTCCATATTTTTTATATATATCTAAAGGATAATATTTATTTAATGTTCTAGTTTGAATTATATATGACGTTAAATGATTATCAAATAACTCTAAATGTTTCATGACCGACTCTTTATTTTTACCTTGATTAATTAAATGTGTTGCTATATTTAAAAAGAAACTAGCTATAATAGGAGCGCCTGTAGAATCTGTAGCAAATTTAAAATCTAAATGTTCTAATAAAGATCCTGAATGATCAAATACTTTTTTTAATTTACTTAACATAGAGTCCTGAGTAATCACTGCCATAGAACTTGTAATTGGTAAATTTGGAGATAAAGGAGTTCTTCCAAGAATACCTTCTAAATTTATAAAATATCCTTCCGCTCTTAATTGAACTTCTAAAGCTTTTAAATAAGTAAGCTCATGTGCATTTTTTAATTTTGTTGTGTCAGGAGAGGTAACTATTTGCATTTTCCTTACTTGTTCAGCCCATTTTTTATAACGTATAAAATCATTTAAAATTTGAAGTTGTAATTGTTTTTGAACAGGTGTCATTTGTTCAATTGGAAGCGCACGCATTTCTTTTAATTGTTGTGCACGTAAAGGAATAGCTGTTCCCATACTACGACCATATTTAATTTTAAGATGCCCAAGAATACCTTGTTCTGATCTATATGCTGATGGAATTGAGTTTTTAACAGATGTTGCATGTGAACTTTGATATTTAGATTTTTGATCCAAATATTCATTGATAATTGGTTGTGACATAAAATCAATAACTACAGATCTAGGTACACCTAAACGATTTAATAGCATATGTATGTTTCCTGCATTTATACCCGCATTAATATATATTGCAAAAGGATTTTTCTCACCATCTACAGAAGATGTAATATATTGTCGTATAGTTGATGATATTTTTTCTTGGTTAGTTATATCAAATATAGAACCCAAAGATAAAGATGTAAATTGATCCATACCTTCAAACATTAATTGCTCATTTTCATTATTTCCAAATATATCACGACGTATCTTCTTATTTAAATTTAATTGTAATCCTGCTCGTTGAGCTTTAATTTGATTTGTAGCCGAAGTTGCAAAAATTCCAGTTCCACCTAAAGTAGACCACATTTGATGAGAAGCATTAATTAAGTTTTTAAAACCTAACATGTCAAATAAATAAGGGCTCGAAGTTTCAGCTAATCCTGTAGCTATTTTTTCTTTTTGAATTTGTTCTGCTTGATCTTTAATATCGTATGCTCCTACAGGATCTATTAATTTTTCAAATGATAAAGGATGTCTTAAAATATTCTTAGATATATCTAATAATTCATTTATTATTACTTTAGTAGGTTGTCCTAAAGTTGGATTATTTTCTATTGCTTCTACAAATCTTAATTTAAATAATTGTTCATCAAGTTTTTTAAGTTCCAATTGATCATTTTTTATATTTCTTGCTACATCTAAGTCACGCAAAAATGTTAAACTATCTTTTTCACGACCTGCAAGTTTAAATAATTCTATTGCTAGAGATTTATAGCTGCTCATTTCTGCCCCTTCACTTAATCGTAGTGCTTCTAAATGATCAAGAGGATTATTATATTCAAGTCTTTTTAATTTTACAAGCTGTTGCCCGCCTTCTGTATCAGGAATAATTTGTGTATGATTAAAATATAATGTTAATTCATCACTATCAAAATCAGCTCCTGATTTAGCAACCATTTCATGAGGAACAATCAATAGATTTCCTGCTGCTTTTGGTAAAAATCCTACTACATCCATAAATTCAATTGAACTTAAAAACTCTGTAGGAATACGGAACCCTAAAATTTCCAATACTTCTGGACTAATACGAATTGCATCATTTGTAATACCTAACATTTCTTTTGCTGCATAAGGTAATAAAACTTGCATTCCTAAAGTAGGAGACATAGCTTCTTGTAGTGCTGTTTCTTGTGGATTTTTTCTTTAAAATTTTAATTCTGTAATATCATCTCCAATTAAACCTTGATCTTGCGCAGCATTAAATCCAACAACTGATTGAATCATAGATTTACCACCAAACATTTTTCTTTTAATAACTTGATTTGTAATAATAGAATAGATTAATGTTTCTAATCTATTTTTTTGATATAATTGATTAAAATACATTGTAGGCGCATCTTTAATATCTCTAGTAAATAATTCAGTTATAGAGTCTAAAACATGTTCAGGTATATCTCTTTTTCTTAATTCTGATACCAAAGTTTGTCTTAATAAATTTCGTGTTCGTTTATTATTAAGCGAAGTAAATCCTTGATTTGTTTCAATTGCACCTAATTTAGCTGTAATATTAGATACTTCTCTTTGAATTAAAGAAGAATGTAATTGATGGTAAGTATTAATTGCTTGTTCCCATGAAACACCTTCTTTAAATGGAACATCTAAATATTTACTATCTATTACACCGTTATTATATATATCCGCAGGTAATAAAGTATTTGGCTGTGTTCCTTGACTTACACTTGTAGTTAAACTTCTTTTTGGTGCTATTTGAATTCCAAAATCTTCTAAAGGAAATTGTACAATTGCAGATCTATCTCCATTTAAAGGAGTAAACTGGAATAAATGATTAAATAATGGATTAAATTGTCCTGTTTTATTCATTTGAGCTCCTATTTTAGAACTTGACGGGAATGTTTGATAGTCTACTTCCATCTCTGTCATTTCCATAAAGATTTGATCCATTACAGTAGTAATACCTTGTGTTTTATATATTAATGTTTTAGATAAATTTGGATGTATTGGAAACAATGCAAACTTATCTCCATGCTTTATATAAATATTATCAACTGTTCGTCCTCCTACAACTTGTGGTTTAATAGGATTCATTAAACCTATTTCACTTCCAGTTAATACTTCTCCATTAACTATTTTTTGATAAACAGCCTCTTCTTGTGAATTCCAAGAATTTGTTAGTTTTCTAACACGTCTATAAGCATCTAGATGAATTAAACCTCCACCATCAAATACACTCATATTAGTAAATGCATCTTGCATATTATTAATAGAAGACTGTGGTGCTCCTAATACTTTTAAAACTCTATTATATTGATTCATATAAATAGAAGCCTCTACAACAGGCTCTTGCCTAGTTAATTTAGATAAAAATCCTTTCCATGTTGAATCTTTACTAGATAAGTTTGGCATGTGCTCACTATGCCATGCTAATATATTAGAATCTGCTTCTACAAATGTTTTAGGAGAAACAAACATAGATGTTCTTTTAAAAAGATCTTTATATAAAGCAGGATGACCTAAAATTAATTTACTTTGTTCTATAACATTTATTAATTGTAAATTATTAAGTTGATCTAAAATATAATTTAAAAAGAATGGTAATTTTTTTTCTTTTCCTAATAATTCAGTTTTATAAATTGCATTTTTATCTAAAAGAATAGTATCTCTTTTTATTTTAGGAAGTGCTGCTCTAATATCTAATAATATATCATGATCTAAACCAATATTATAAACGCTTTTACCATTTGTATGTAATATTCCAAAATCTACAAGATCTTGAAATAATTTATCGATATTACTTTCTAAATATTTATTAATTTCAGTTTTAATAACAGCTTGATGTTTTTTAATCCAAGTATTTAAAGTAGATGTAGCACTAAACTCTGTATCTGAAGCTGGTAAAGTTTCTAACTTAGAACCGATAATAAGTGGATGTGCAAGTTTTTGAACTTCTTTAAAATGTGGATGTGAAAACCATTGTAATTGAGCACCATTTTCTTTTAAACCTGAAATTTGAATTGCATCTCCAAATTTAATTTTATTAGCAGTTACAATTTCAGAAATTAAATGATTAAATAAATAATCAACCATTTCTTTTCTGTTAGTTTTAAAAGTTGGCTTTCCTAAATAAATAGCATTTTCACTCTTTTTGTTTCCTGTACGTATAAGAGGATTATATCCACTTAAAATATTTATTATATAATTTAAAGCAATATCAGATTTTACACTTTTAGAAATTTCAGTACTTTTATTTTCTTGATTATGTTTTATACCTAATAAAGTAGTAAGTTCAATTGTTTTTCCATCTAATATAGACTGTAACCATCTTGAACCAAAAATATTAGAATGTTTTAAAAGATCTGATGCCGCAGAAGTATCATTATTTAATTTATCAAATAAGAAGTTAATATGATTTTTAGGTGTAATACCATGTCGTTTTTTACCAGCAAAAGTATTTTGTAAAGTAATTGATAAATCTGTAGAAGCAGCTTCAAAGTCTACTAAAGTAGATAGTCGACCATAAACATCTGAATCACTAAATAGATCAGATAAATCTGCAGTTTTTAAATATTTAATTTTTTTAGTTTTTTTATCTTTTTCCGTTGAAATATCAGAAAATATCCAGTCAACTTCAGTATTAAACTGAGTTAATAATTCTGAATCTTCTCTTAACATTTTTAAAAGATTAGGTCTATTTGTAAATGTAATACCAAGAGATTCTAATAAAATTAAATTTTCTGCTATGCCTCTTCCTTTATATACAAACCATCCCTTTTCTCCTCCTAATGGTTTATTTAATATTTGTGTGCCTGATTCGATTTTTATGCCTTTCGAAAGATTTAGAACTAATTTTCCAGTTTTATTTTCAACCCCTAATTTTTTATTTAATATATCTTTAAATTGAGATTTCCATTTACCTTTAGTAATTTGAACAATCCCTTCTTGATCTGCATTAGTTACTTTTCTACGAGATTCTGTATCTACAGTTACAAACACATGCTTTTGTGAAGCTTTCTTAAATGCAGTACTAAAAGATAGAAGTAAATTCATTTCAGCCTCAGTCAATGTTTTATCTTTAATAGCAGTATAAGGTGATTTATTTTTAAATTTATTTAAACCTAATCTATGCAATAAGATTTTATAGACAGGATTTTTTCTAGCCAATTCATTTAATTCAAAAACTATATCTGATAAACTATATTGATTTGCTAATCTTTTAAATAAAGTATTTGCAATTTGTCCATAATTAGCTAATTTAACAATACCATATTCACTTTTAACATATTGCATTTTTTTACCTGCAGGTGTTAAGACCCATTTTGCTTCTGGTAAAGTAGCTAATAATAATTTTATAGTAGGTGAAAATGTAGTAAATGGATTTATCTCATTAGCAGATCTATAATGCATTGTATCTTTTGCAACTTCAACTCCTTGTTCATTTTCATTTAATTCAGATAAATCATCTTGTAAAGTATCGAAAGGTACTTGAAAATCATATTTTCTTAAAAAATCATAATTATACTCAATAAAAGTAGCCCAATCTAATCTAACAGCTTCAGCAGCTTTTATTACATTTGATCGTTCTGTTTTATATTTTTGTAAACGTAATACATCATTTTTAGTTTTGTTTGTTTTATTAGATAAAATATCTATATTGCTTGATAATTGACGTATAAGATCCTCTAAAGAGCCTCTAATAACTTTATAAATAGAAGTACCCTTTTGTCCAGGCTTGCCATATATACCACGTAATTTAGCTTGTATTAGATTTCTTTGATCTTTTTGTATATCACTTTGAGAATCAAAAAAGTGTGCAAAATCAACACCTTTAGATACAGCTATATCAAATAAAGCTACAGTTATACCTTGATTAATGTCTTTTACAGCAGCAGCGTCCACTTGGCTTTTACGCATGGCTTTACCAGTAGTATGTTCATAAGTCGTATAATTAGTAATTACATTTGCATAATACCCAGTGTGAATTCTTTTAAATAACGTTTCAGTTTCAGAAGCAGTAGTAAAGAAACTAAATAAAAAATCAAACAATCTTTGTATCAAAGATTTTTTAACTTTAGAACCTACTTTATAGTCCCCTTTTAATAATACAAATGTTCTAAATTCTTCAGCTAACCATTCATCTGCTTCTTTATCAGTAAAATCTTTTAAATTCTTTAATTCTCCTTTATACGTTTTAGCTTTTCCTCGTATTCCTTTAACTTCATTATATAATTGTGTTCTTTCTTCTATAGATAATAAAGTATCTACTATACCATGAAAAGTTTCATGATAAATAGCTCCTTTAGGCGCTTCTGTAGATAATAAGATCTCACCTGCATGTGTAAAATATGCATAGTTTTTACCATGAATTAAATTTTGAACTATTTTGACTGGGAAGATAGGAGTACCATTAGCAGTTTTAGGAACCATAGCTTTGAACTGTTCAAGTTCTTCATATAAATCCATAGTTTCTATTTCAGAATGTGGAGTTGTTGCTGCAAAAGCTTTACCATTTTCTTCTTCAGTAGTAGTATTGTCATTTTCTTCTGTTCCTTCTTGTGATGATAATTCACCACTGCCCTCTTCATATTCAAATGTAAACCCGTCTTCCACTGCATCAGTATTCTGCAAATCATTTAAACTCTGAGCACCTCCAGCAGCTTTTGCCGCATCACCACCTAAATCATCATCTAATACTACAGTTACAAAATTGGCTCCAAAAGACTCTGGATCATATAATTGTGTTTCTAAGGTTTGAACAAAACTTTCATCTAATTCTAATGGAGTTTTTTCTTTATCTAGCCAAACACCTTCTACAACTTCTATACCCACACGTCCTTGCTCTTTATTTATATCTGTTATATTAAAAACAATTTGAAACGCTTCTTGTCCTGAAGCTCTATCAGCTGGTTGAGTTAATTGTATAGTTTGTCCCGCAGTAAAACCTGAAAGAGAATCTTCTACTTCTTCATAAGTAGTATCAACAGTTTCTTCATCTACTAATTGAGACTCTTCATTATTATTATGATCTTCAACTTGTTGTTTTAGTTTAGAATTTTGTATGTTTTCTGAATTTAGCAGATCATTTATTGTAATTTTACTGCCCCATGTTAAATATACATTTAAAAATTGAGGTGTTTCAGAAGTGTCAATACCTTGACCTGATTTATCTTTATGCAGATTCATCTTAATAGGTATCGCATTAAGTGTTCTATTCTTTCCACTCATTAAATACTCCGTATAATTCTCCCATTGAACTAAAGTAAGCTCTAATTGATCATTAACTTGTACCTCAGTATAACCTATATACTTAGTTTTAGATTTTTGAGGAAATGGATTTTTCTTTTTAAAGATATTCATTTGATGTAACATCTTTCCTCTGTCAGTTTTAGATACTTGGTTTATTTTTGCTATATCATATCCTTTATTTTCTAAATATTTAGCTCTTTTTTTATTCCAAGCTAATACTTCTTTTCTATATAGAATATTTATATCTTTTCTAGCTTTAACATCGTCTTGTAACTGAAGATTATTAATTTGATAATTTAAAGTAGATAAAAACGCTAATAATTCATTATGTACAGATTGATTAGTACCAGTACGATTGGCTAATTCATTTATATCAATACTTCTATTACCAAAATATAAGATGCCTCCTTTCATATGAATAGAAAATTCAGTTCTAGATCTTTTACTAGCATGTTTACCATAATAGATCATACTTTCTAAGATCTGATTAATGGTTTTATCTGCATATTCTATCTGTATAGATCCATCATCTTTAATTGTATGTAACATATTAGCTTCCGCTGGAGTAACTTTAGAATCAGGATTATTTCCTGCTAATAAATTTACAGCATATAATCGTAATAAATTATAGATATTATCTCTATGTACATCTGAAAGTGTATCAATATGAATAGGAATTAATCTTCCATTCTTTATCACATAAGGAGCACCTGCTCTAAAAGCATAAGTTCTACCTTCAAAATTAACTTTCTGTAAAGCAGGATTAGTTGCAATATTTAAACCTATGTCCTTAACATCATTTTCGTTTAAAACAATAGTTTCAGAAGCTTTTGCTCTATGATTTGGATCTCCTCCAACCCAAATAGGCATACCATTAGAAGTACCTGATATTTTAGTAAACCTAGGACTTCCTAAATCAAGTAACCCTGTTCTAAATGTTCTATGTTTAGCTACTTCATCAATTGCAGATTGAGTTAGTTCTCCTGTATAATAAACACGTCCTTCATGTGCATATTCTCCAATAGTGTTTGGGACTAAATCTTCTTTAGCATAACGATATAGATTAATTTCTGTACCTTTAGCTTTAATAGTTCTATATACTTCTGCACTTGGAATACTACTATAAACTATTCTTTCAATACCATCAGCATCTTTTTGTATAATAGGTTGATTTTTATTATCAACAATAATAATTTTAATATCTTCACTTTCTTCTGTTCCTAATTCTCGTCCTTTAAAATCACCTGCATATTTATAATTAGCTTTACCCTTTGCATCATAAAAAATAACTTTATCTTTTAATTCATCTGGTAAATTTTGTCGATTAACAAACATTAAACTATACTTACTTTGAGTAGAAGAGCTTAATTCTTCTGTAAATTTGAAAAATCGTTTTTGATCTAAATAATGTTGTAATTCTTTTTCTAATTGAGGAGTCCAAGATGCAGGGTTAGCTGCTTTAAATGCTCTTAATTCTTCAACTCTTTGAATAGCAAGTTTATGATGACCTGCAGATTTAGCAAAGCCGTGAACTGTAATAGGCATACCATGATAATATACATTGCTTTCGTCTGATTCAATAACTTTTTGAAAGTCTTCTCCTACAGTTTCTCCAGCTTTAGATTCTGGATTAGCCTCATTATCTATAATTTGCTCTTCTCCATATCTAATTTCCATATATATATCTATCATGGCTTGTAAATTAGCCATTAAGACATTTTGTAGTCCTTGCAATCGTTGAAATTCTAAGGCCCTCTTATTGAAGAGTTCTTGAGACGCTTGCATTGCTTTAGCTATTTCTCCTCGTACATTTTCAGGACGTAATCTTCCTAATGCTCTATCTAATGCTTTAAGTTCTTCTTGAAGTTCTAAATATTTTTGAACAGTTTCTTGAGGCCCACGTAAATCTACTGACCCATCTTTTTTAATTCTGATAAACTCTTTCATTTTATCAGCTGCTGATTTTATTAAAGCATATTTAGTTTTTAAATCAGAAATTTCTTTATCTATTAATTCAACAATTTCTTCAGGTAGTTCTTTATTACCTTGTAAAATTTCAATTAGATCGTTAATTTTCTTTGTCGCTTCGTCTTTTGTAACCCCCTCAGGTAATAAATTTTGCCAAATATTACTCATTACAGGATTGCTAGTAAAAGCATCTGATTTACGTAATTCTAAAATTAAATTTTGATCACCAACCCAATTCTCTTTTACATAATCAAAAATTAAATTTTGCCATTTATCAGGATCTACACCATCTTTTAATTTTGTTTTTAATTTAAAGAAATGTTCAAGCTGATCTTTATATACACTTAATTTAATTTCTAATCTAGCTATATCTCTTTTTAACTGTTCAATTTTAGAAGGAACTAAACTTGTTTCCCCTGATGCTTCGTCTGTTATAATCTTTGGGACAGTTAACTCTGCAATTTTTTTAGCTAATCCTGCCTTACTATAATTAACTCCATTAACTGTAAAATACTCATCACGTTTTTCACCTTTTTTTGCAAATGAATCTGGATTTGCAAATTGTTCTTTAAATGCAGCTAATTGTTCTTCTAACTCTCTTAATTCATTGCTTTTAGTTTCTATATCACTTTTAGTATGATTTAAATCTAATTGTACTTCTTCTCCTGAGATCTCTGTAACTTGTTTTAACATATCTTCAATAACTATATTGTTATCTATGATTGTTATATTCGAAGCATGTAAAAGTAAATCAACTCTATTAGCTTTAAATTTAGTAGGTAATAAACTTAACTCAGCTTCTAAACTTTCTAACTGTTCTTGAGCTTCTACATTTCCTTCTTCTGCTAAAACTTTTAAAACCTCTCGCTTACGTAATAATTTAATAGACTCTGGATTAGGCAGTCTGATTAAAACTTCTTCTTTTTCATTAGTTAATTTTCTAGGTTCAACAAAAACAGTATATGTTTCAGATCTTTGTATATTATCTGCAGGAATACCTAATTGTTCTAATGCTGCAGTATAAGCTTCTAATTCATTATGCTTTTCTCCTTTTAAAATTTCAGCTGCTCGTGTATCTAAAGCCTGTAACATATCTTTAGATTTAGCATGTTTACGTAGATCTGAGATCTTTAAATCTCCAGTATGAGTATAAGTAAATCTAATTGTTTTTCCTGCATATCGATTATACAAATTTCTTAAAGCAACATCAGATAAATCAGTCCCTAAATCTTCCATATCTGCTACAACTGTTTGTAACATTAATTCTGGCCTAGGTACTAATGTTCCTTTATCAGACCAGGTTGTACCTTCTCTAACACCTACATCATGAGATTGAACCAGTTGATTATATAGATCGATTGCTCTATGTCTAGCTGCTCTGATCTTTCTCATGTCTTTTAATATTTGAATAGCTTTTTTGTGATTTGCTGCATAACCTGCAGGATCTTTTGCTTTCCAAGCATCTAATAATTTTTGTTCAGATGTAGATATATCAGGATCTAATCCCTCTTTTATAGCTTGATTTAAAAACTTTAATCTATCTAATAATAAATTTAACTCTGCTGTTAATTTATTTAATCTATTTGTTTTAGGAGATGGTACCCTAACTTTAACTTTCTTACCATTTTGTTCTACCTCTTTAAATGTATCTACTGAATCAATTGAAGTATCTTTTTCTAAAGCATCTATCTCTTTCCTAAGATCTACAATCTTTTTAGCTTTTAAAATCATTAACTCCTCTAAATGACTTGGATCTGTAAATTGTTTAATATTTCTTCGTTGCATTATTTCTTTAGCCATAGGCAATGCAAGAATGTCTTTCTTAACTTTAGCAGTTAATCTTGACCAAATATTTTTTAATCTTTTAAATAAAGAAGCATTTTCTGATTTATCTCTTTCTGATTTAATATCCTGAGCTTTAACATCAACATCAGTATCTGTCTCAATACCCATTTCTTGTAAGGTATTTTCCATTGATTCTTCTCTTTGATCATAAGAATCTGGAAGGGACATTATTTGTGCCATTGTCATCTTTTGATCTAATCCAAAATGTCCAAATGACCCATTAACTGTAGTCCAAACCTCTTTCATTCGTTTAACTCTTGCTTCATAAGCATCAGCTAATTGATTTTTCTTTTCTGTTAATTGTGCATCGCTTGCGTCTTCAACTGAAGTATGATTAAATGTTTGTCTAAATCTTTCTATAGACATATTTCTAATCTCATCTGCATCTTGATATAAACTGGATTCATATCCTGTTACAATTTTATGTATCATATATAAACTTGCAGAATCCCATTCTCCATTTTTCTTCATATATGCACTTTCAATAATTTGTGCTACATCTTCTATATCCGTTAATCTTCCTGCTCTTACTAACATATTGAAATTAGTAACTAAATTTCCTGGACCGCCATGTGTTTCTCTTTCTTTTTGATGTGTATTCATAACATCAACAAACATATCAGTTAATTTACTTTGTTCTGATATTTGATTTAAGCTACCATAAACACCACCATGCCAACCCCATCCATTAGTAGTTTGACCGTCTTTCCCTTTTGTTGCAACTCTACCAGGTAATCCAATAGCTGCTAATAAGAATCCAATACCAATCTCTTTTTGACCTTCTGCGGACCCATATGCTTCAGCAAATGCATCATTAGTACTATTCATTAACTCAGTAGTCATTTCAACTAAGTTAGGATCTCCTTTTAATGTATAATAATATTCAGCAGCATGTTGCCCAGAAAAATCTAAAAGTTTTTGTCCCCCTTCTTCTATAAATCCTTCATATAAAGGTACTTTAGCAACAGACCAAATGTTCCTTGCTAGCGCTTCTTTTTTACCAATTTCTTTTAATAGATTAACATATTTTAATCCGTGATCTGTTATATCTTCTCTAACATTTCTTAAAAAAGCATTCCTTGTAGCATTATATCCTCTACCAAATATTCTTGGAAATAATAAATAATTACCATATCCAACTAGAGCAGTATTACCTGCAAATACAGCATTAGCACTTTTTGTAACAAGGTCTACCATTCCAGCCATTTCACTAGAAGATGGATCACATGTCATACATGCATTATCTAAACGCCATTGGTGTACTAATAATTCTAGAGTTCTATCGTAATGATGTCTAGCTTCTACACCAGCTTCATACATAGCACCTGTACCTAATTGACGTAAAGTAGTTGCAAATCCCCCTCTTGAATCTGCTCCAGCTAATGCCTTCATATCAGCTTTAGCTCCTGCAACAGTTGTTTTACTACCATTCATAGGATTACGTCCAAATCTAGAAAATAAACTTTTTACTTTATATGCAGATGCAGATCTAGTCATACCCATAGCTATACCTTCACTCATAACAGCTCCAATTACAAATGATAAGCCTTGAGTAAAGTCATTTAACCAAAAATTTGCAGCTCCTGGTCCAAAGGCTGACTGAAAAAATCCATATTGTTGTTCTTCCTTAGTATAGTAATGTGGAAGTTTACCATCCATCCATTCATTAATACCATCTAAAGATCTTTGAAATGAGTTGTCAAAA
>Ga0098059_1000794_pt1 | contig 16972 bp, 24 predicted proteins | sample 20_taG_FD_92580 | JGI IMG/M metagenome (GOLD analysis project Ga0098059, IMG submission 92580) | Marine viral communities from the Subarctic Pacific Ocean - 20_ETSP_OMZ_AT15318 metaG | ecosystem: Environmental > Aquatic > Marine > Oceanic | place: Subarctic Pacific Ocean | collected 2015-01-19
CAAAGCAAGAGGGTTCTTGATACATCTCATAAAATCAAATCGGGTGAGCAGGTTTAAAAAAGATGGATTGTACTTTTACCAAGCAATCCTCGAAAGTTGCCCGAAGTACAGGAGAAAGCATGGACTGCAATAGATTAAAGTTTATTGTTATGGGTGACCCCGTTGGAAAGGGTCGCCCACGTTTTGTTCGGTCAACGGGCATCATATACACGCCGAAGAAAACAAAAGACTATGAAAAAAAATGTGGTCAGGCGGCATGGGTCGCTATGACAAAAAACAAGTTGGAATGTTTTGAGGGAAATTGCTCTGTTAAAATTTTAGCTTTTCTGAGAGTGCCGAAATCTTGGAGCAAAAAGAAAACGCTCGAAGCACACTTGGGTAAGGTAATCCCTACCCTGCCTGACGTTGATAATATTGCAAAATCAGTTCTCGATGGGATGCAAAAAATTGTTTTTAAAGATGATAAACAAATCTTTCACCTCGAGGTCACAAAGCGCTATTGCGACGAGGATACAGAGCCGCAGGTTCAAGTAGAGGTTTTCTGGCAGTAGGTGTAATCAGCGCCGTAAGTCTCTCTCCATAGATTCGGCTCTTTATGCAAAGCAATCTTACTCGTATCAAAGAAGCCTTGATGGTGACCCTCACACAATGGGATTGCTAAATCGTCGGATACTTTAGCTCCAGAAAAACGGTCATGGATTGGATGATGTGCTTGGGTAGGGCTTAATTGAACCATTGAGAACCTTACACATATTACACATTTCATTTGATGCACTTCAGCCAACCATTTTTTGTTAGGTTTTTTCTTTGGCTTTTTTAGTCCAAGAGGTGGTCTATTTGCCAAGTTGGTCAATTGGGTCATATCCTAAAAGTTCTGAAAGCTTTCCAACCGCCGTTTCAAAAAAGGTGTTGAAATCATGTTGGTTCATCTTTGTAAAGTTGATGCTATCTGCCTCAACGTACTCAACGCCGTTTAGAGCGTTTATTTTGCGCGTGTAGTAGCCACAAACTAGTTTAAGGTCTTGGTGGAGGTGCTGAACGGTAGGCCACTTCCCTGTCGATTTCACGGCCTCCTGTAGTATTTTCCAATACAGAGAATGATGTGGATTTGAGCGTTTGCTCAGAGGTGTGCATTTGAACTCTTGAAAATTGGGAAAACCTGCCAACTCTTCAGCGTCTAAAGAGGTAACAGGTTCGAAGTTCCCATTTCTTAATTTAACTGTAATTTGACGCTTCAGTGTTTGACCTCATTCTCTTCGCCGAAGGGAATATCATCATACCCTTCATAGAGGCTATTATAGCCTTCATTGTCCTCTTTCTCTAGTTTGAAACTAGTAATAAGAAAAGAAGCTTTTTCTTTTGTCAGGGGCAAAGAAATATCTTTGCGTAACTCATAAGCTAATTGATTTAGTCTCCATAGCTGTTTTCCTGTTGCTGATTTTTCCATATTTTTCTCCCTTGGTTAAAATGGAATTTCGTCATTTAATTCTGACATTGGTGCTTGGTTATATTCTTCGGTTTCACTGTTTTGTGATTGAGCTTTCTTTCCAAGCAGGTCGAGAGCAGAAACATTACATTCTAAATATTTCTTTTCGTTATACTCTCGCCAAGAAAACTCACCAATAATGGACACAGTTGTGCCTTTAATTAAATACGGTTGAACCCCAGAACCTCGCTTGCCCCAATACGAACACTCGAAATAATACGCCTCCTTCGTTCTAAAGTCATTCACGGCAACCGAGAAAGAGCAAACACTGTCACCGCCCTGAGTGGTTCTAATCTCTGCGTCTTTCGTAACATTTCCAGTAATAATTATTTGTTTCATAATTTAATTCCTTTTCTTTCTAATATTATGTCTAGTCGAGCAACAGCCAATGTAGAGTTCTTTTCTACCAGAACATCTCTCCAATCTTTTAACTTTGGTAAGTTGGTCATTAATTTTTCTGGAAATTGATTTTCAACCCATGCAGGGAATTGGTCATCTTCTTCCCATTTCTCAGGCCAAATATGTTTTACTTTTGGTGTCTTTTCAGATTTGGCTTGATTGTCTCCATCGAGATACTCTTTAGTTTCTGATACTGGAGTCTTGGCTTCTTTCTCGGAAATATCTTTCTTTTCGTCTGGAAAATCTTCACCTCGAAAAATATAATTTCCTAATCCATACATTGCTAAACACTTCACAAGACATCTCATTCGAGTATCTTGTATCTGTCTAGTAGTAGGGTTTACTATAGAGTTATTCCTATTATCCATAACAGGAAGCCACATAGTTCTTTCAAGACCCTCTATTCTCACGGTACAATGTGACATTACCGTTTTGTTCGGCTCATAAGTCTCTGGAAAAAACTCATATGTAACTTCGGGAAAACATTTCATCATTACTGACCAAGCATCTGTCCAACTTAAATAAGTAAAATTTCCTTTCTTCTCTGAGAACTCTCTTAAATCTTGTACATTTAAGGTTTCCCACACCTCATCGTATGTTAGTTTATCTGAATTTCTTATATATTCTTCCATTTTTATTTCCTCCTTATAGAGATTGTTTCAGACCCAGTGGTCAATTCAGCTCCATCGATTTTAACGCCCTGTTGAAGCTGTTTCTTAATAATAGCATTGTCAGGCGTGGTAACTACCTTACAGAGCTGTGAGGGTATTTTCTCGGCATCTGTAATAGTAAGTTTGGTTGAACCTTTCCTTCTGCTAACCGTAGCCAAAGCAGAAGGTATTTTTTGCTGTTCAGTAAGGTTCAATATTTTCTGTAATTGTTTTGCATATGCAAGGTCTTTTGTTTCCAATGCATACGCTCTGTCTTTGTATTGCGCCGCCAAATCCAAATTCTTTTTCATATTTGCTTCATTTTCGAATTTGCTTACAAGGATGTTATCAACAAAATCCATAACATCGGTTTCACCGTCTAAAGTATCCCAGAAGAAATCTTCATCTGTATCTTTAAGCTCATCTACCATTTCGATTATTTGCTGTTGATTAAGTTTCATTTTCTACAAGCCCTGTTCTGATACCGTTTTTTCTAAAATCTTTGAACATCTTGATAAACGCTCTTTCAAGTCTATTTGTTGCTCTTTGCGATACCTGATGCTTTTCATAATGCTCCCAAGTCAAATCTCCACTCTCAACCTCTCTATGAAGGTCACGGTGGTACTCATTTAAAGTTTCATATAATTCTCGAAGCACTACATTTAGAGTTGGTGCTGTTAGTCCATGATTTTTTAAATTGTCTTTCGCTTCGTTCAGCACTACAATTTCTTCATGAAAAATATCTTGTTTAATCATTTGTTACGCCCTTTTTTTTAAATTACACAAATAAAGGTTTGAACTATTTAAACAAATGTGTAAACAATAAAATTGTGAAAGGAGAAAAAAAATGGAAAATGATACTCTGATTAATCCCAATAGGGCGAGAGAGCTTCTTTCAGATAGGCGGTTGGCAGTGGTTGGGGAGAAGACTGGTCTAAGTTATATGTGTTTAAGAAACTTCCAGAAAGGTTCGCAACCCTCACTGACAACTTTAATGAAGTTAACAAACTATTTTGCAATAAAGGATGTTCCATATGGAAACGAAAAAAAGAAAAATACAAAATCATCTGAGAAGATATAGTCATATTACTCAAAAAGAGGCTTACGAGAGATACCGCGCTTTTAGACTTGCCGCAACGATATTTAATCTTAAAGAGGAAGGTTGGGAGATTGTAACGCGGATGCAGAATGAGGGCGGCGTTTGTTTTGCTCAATATCATCTGGTGAGTGAGGGTGGTGGAAAGTCTGCTTGAACCACCACCCAAAGTTCCGTAGAACTTACGCCTCAATGTAGGGAGACAAGGGGCGTAGGTTCACATTATATTAAAACTGAAAAAATTTAAAGAGGTGCATCAATGAGTTTTGAAACAGTAGAGTGGGCGTTAAATCAAAAGCTAAAACCATTCCAAAGTTTAGTGTTAATCAGATTATGTAGACACTGGAACCCGAACAAGGGTAGCTTTCCAAGCCTGACAAAGATTGCTGACGATTGTGGTATGTCTAAGCAATCAGTAATCAATCAAATAAAAACCTTAGTAGAGAGTGGTCTTGTTAGAGTGGAGAAAAGAAAGCGCGATGATGGCTCTTTCACAAGTAACAAATATCACCCGAATTTAGGTAGTCAAATATCTTTACCACCTAGTCAAAGAGATTTACTACCTAGTCAAACTGACAGGGGGAGGGGTAGTCAACCAAATTTACTAGGGGTAGTCAAAGAGGTGGACTGCAATAATACAGTAAGTATTAATACAGTAAATTCTAATACAGTAACAAAGAACAATCACTTCGATATTCTATGGAAAGAGTACCCCAAAAAAGTCAGTAAGAAGATGGCTGAAAAAGCCTTTATCAAAGCTGAAAAGAAAATTGGATTTGGGGTTCTTCTCGGGAAGGTTAAAGAGTATGCTGAAAGTGTTGAAGGAAAAGACAGTCGATACATTTTGCATTTTGCAACATTCCTAAATCAAGAGCGGTGGGAAGATACATTCGAGAAAGAAGGAATTGATAAGCAACTAAGAAGTGACATTGCGGAACTGGCGAGGTTAAGATGAGCAACATAGTTTTATACAAAGACACCTTAAGCGAGGATGGTCTGGATAAGCATAGGGCATGGATAGCAATTAAAGCAGAGGCACTTATGGCTCGATACTACCAAATACAGGTAGACCCAATAATAAAGCTCGATATTATAAAAGGGTGGATGGATTCTTTGCAGTACTATTCTCCGCAAGAGATAGAAGACGCGATAAGAACACATATTAACGATAGCCCTAAAATAAGACCCCATGAGGGCATGATAAGAAAAATAATCATAGACGTGAAGAAAAAGAGTTACAGGCCACCACCGCCCGTTAAAACGCTTCCCAAGGATATTCCAAGCCTACAAAGACGCAGAGAGCTTGTTGCAGAATTAACAAAAGGTTTCACAAAATCAAAAAAAATATAAAATTACATAAATAACATTTGTAGAATATGACTAGTGTGATAATTAGAAGGCACTCAATTCTCCCCATGATTGTTGAGTTGACTATATGAAAACACGCCCGTTTTATCGTACACATAGTCATTTGACCCCTCGACTGGATGCACCAATATGTCGGGGGGTTTTTTTTACACAGATTGTTTTTATTGATAAAGTGTATTATGTATGTGGGAATAATATAGATTTAGTGAGTATCGTTGCCATGTCGGAAAAAATTGCAGATGATAAGAAAGCTCTTTTAAAGCAAGAATTTATTGAGGGATTCGTGGATGATAAGGGAGTTCGAGTCTATGCGTCTCTCGATATCATTGGAAAAAGAAACAATATAGCTCGCTCAACAATATATAGAATTGCTCAAAACGAAAATTGGCAAAACGACAAAAACCTATTTCACCAAGCGCTAGAAGATGAGCTGAGAGAGAATAGAAGAAAACAGTTTGTCAAAGAAGGTCGAAAGCTCGATGAAACCTCACTGAGCATAGCGAGTGATTTACTTTCTAGTGTTGCGAACAGGTTGAAAGGCTTTACAGAACTCAAAGCATATGAGTTAAAAGAGCTTGGAATGACGGCGGCTACAGCTCAAAAGATAGGAAAACTAGCCCTCGGGGAAGCACAAGAAATTAATAAGGTATCAACTGATGCAAACACACCAGAGTCATTCATCCGAATTATGGAAGAACTTGATAAAATCAGAATCGAGCGCTCACAACGAAGCAACCACTTGTATAACTGATTGGTTTGAAACCGCTCGAGATGCTCAGACAGCTCCAGTAGGAGACTGGAACCTCTGGTTAATCCTTGCAGGGCGTGGATGGGGAAAGACCCGAGTTGGTGCAATGGATATTCTGATGTATGCTATGACGAACCCAAACGTGGAATGTGGGGTTGTTGTTCCAACATTCGGCGATTTACGAAGAGTGGCGTTTGGTGGTGTGTCTGGAATAATGAAGTTCGTACCAAAAGAATGTTTGCTGAAGGGTAGAGGCCAAGGGTACTCAAGCACAAGCCAAGAAATCAGATTGTGGAATGGGTCAAAGATTGTTGGCTTTTCTGCTACGGAGCCAGAGAGACTTCGAGGGGTGCAGTTTCACAGAGCATGGTGCGATGAGATTGCGGCTTGGCAATACCCAGAAGCGTTTGACCAGTTGATGTTCGGCTTGCGGCTCGGCAACAACCCACAATGCATTGTCACAACAACACCTAAACCAAATGCCATTATTAGAAATTTGTTAAAGAGAAAAGGTGCAGTCGTTACCCGAGGCAATACATTTGATAATGCCGCTAACCTTGCTCCTGCCGCTCTTGAGCAGATGAGAGAAAAGTATGAAGGAACTCGATTAGGTCGCCAAGAGCTTTATGCAGAGGTATTAGATGAGCTTGAGGGCGCTCTTTGGTCGTATGGTATGTTTGAAGGTCAAAGGCTTCGAGAGGAAGAAATGCCAGAATTAAAGAGAGTGGTTGTAGCAATCGACCCAAGTGTAACAAATACGGAAAGCAGTGATGAGACTGGTATAATTGCGGCAGGTGTAGATGAGCAAAACAAGTTTTATGTTCTCGAAGATGCCTCTTTGAACGCTAGTCCTGACGGTTGGGCAAGACGTGCAGTAGACCTTTTTTACAAGCACTCGGCAGACAGAATCATCGCCGAGGTAAATAATGGTGGAGATTTAGTTGAAAGTTTGTTAAAAACCGTAGATAGAACGGTTCCTTATAAGAAAGTCCACGCTTCTCGAGGAAAGACTGTAAGGGCTGAACCGATTGCGGCTCTTTATGAGCAAAAGAAAGTTTATCACGTTGGCTCTTTCAATGAGTTAGAAGAGCAAATGACAAGTTACGTTGCAGGGGGTCGAAAAAGCCCTGATAGAATGGATGCTCTAGTGTGGGCATTAACAGAACTAAGTCAGTCCAGAGGGTCGGCTGTTTGGAGAATAAGTTAAATGGCAATTAGAGATTACATCCCATTCGTAAACAGAAAGACTTCTACGATTGAAAGAAAAGAAGCACCGCAAGTTTATGTGCAAAACCACTCACCATATCATAGTCGAAACGACAATTTCAAAGCCTATGCAAATGAAGGATATAGACAAAATGCCATAGTGTTTCGTTGCGTGAATGAGATTGCTAACGGTGCGGCGTCGATGGGGTTCAAAGTTTTTGATGGTGATAACTTACTTGAAAGCCACCCACTTGTTTCTCTCCTTAATAGACCAAACCCATTACAAGCAGGGGTAGAATACTTTCAGAGTTTATATTCTTATCTACTTTTGAGCGGAAATTCCTATGCAGTTAAGTCTATGGTTGGCTCATTACCGAGAGAATTACACTTATTGCGCCCTGATAGAATGGAAGTGAAGCCAAGTTCGACCTCAATACCGAAAGGTTACTGTTACAAGCTTAACGGAAAAGAAGTAAATTATTGGGAAGCTGACCCATTAACGGGTGAAAGCGAAATAAAACATTTTAAGATGTGGAACCCACTTGATGATTATCTCGGTTTATCTCCACTGATGGCGGCGGCAATCGATGTAGACCAACATAATATGATAGCAAAACACAATATTGCTCTTCTTCAGAATGGTGCGAGGCCGTCTGGCGCTATTATATTTAAGCCAACAGATGATGCAGGTATGCAGACAATGTTGTCGGATGGTCAACGCCAACAGATTTCAGAAGATTTAAAAAATAGGTTTCAAGGCTCTCACAATGCAGGAAGACCAGTTCTTCTTGAAGGTGACTTTGATTGGAAAGAAATGGGTATGTCTCCGAAAGACATGGATTTCTTAGACCAGAAAAACTTAACAGCTAGGGATATTGCTCTTTGTTTTGGGGTTCCTTCTCAGTTGGTTGGTATCCCTGACGCACAGACTTATGCAAACGTTCAAGAAGCTAGGTTGGCGTTGTATGAAGAAACTATTGTTCCCCTAGCCCGAAGAATTGAGAGCGATTTGAATGAATGGTTGTCTCCTGCCTATGGAGATAGAATTAGAATTGAATACGATATAGATTCGGTTCCTGCACTTACAGAGCGCAGAAGAAGAATTTATGAAAACGTGGTTGCGGCAGTTCGAGAAGGAATTATCACAAGAAACGAAGCAAGAGACAGGCTTGGATACGAGCCAATATCTGGAGGAGACGATGTTTATGTTGGAGCGAATTTATTCCCTTTGGGGTCGGTTCAAGAAAGCCCTGATAACTCAGTGGACGAAATTGACGAAGAAGACAAAGAAATCTACTACGAAGAAGACTTCGAAGAAAAAAACGACCAAGAAGAAATCTTAAAAAAAAAGATTGATTTAAAGCCAACTCAAGGAATGGCTGAAGAAGCTGTTAAAGGTTTGGCTTGGAGAAAAGAGTTTAACAGGGGTGGAACTTCTGTTGGAGTTGCGAGAGCGGTACAATTAAAGAACAGAGAAAACCTATCTGAAGATACAGTTGTTCGAATGTTTAGTTTCTTTTCTCGGCACGAAGTAGACAAGCAAGGTCAAGGATTTAATTCTGGAGAGAAAGGCTATCCAAGTGCAGGTCGAATAGCTTGGGCGCTATGGGGTGGTGATGCAGGGTTCTCTTGGTCGCGGAAAAAACGTAATCAAATAAATTCTCGAAGTCAGAAGCTTTTAGACTCTGATACTCACGAGGGTACAGAAGAAGTAAAAGAATTAACTGGCAAAACTCGAAAAGGCTTGGAGAAGAAAGTCGAGTCTCACAATGACAAGTACGGAGACACTAAGACTAAGCGCGTGACCTTGGGTATGCTTGAGAAGGTTTATAACAGAGGAGTTGGGGCATACAGAACCAATCCACAGAGCGTAAGGCCGTCTGTAAGCTCTCCCGAGCAATGGGCGATGGCAAGGGTCAATTCCTTTCTTCGAGCTTTGGGGAGCGGTAAGTTTAGAGGTGGCAAGCACGATACTGATGTATTTCCAAAAGGTCACCCATTATCGAGTCGAGAGAAAGCAGAAATCAGGGATGATGTGTTCACAACTGTAGCAGAGGCAGAAGCTAGAGCCTCGGAAATCGGTTGTATTGGGTATCACTCACACGAAGAAGATGGAACGGTAATTTATATGCCGTGCGAAACTCACGAAGAATATACTCAAAGAACAGGTCGAGAGTTGAGTGGTTATGGTGGTAGCATAAATGACTATATTTTCCCAAGGAAACCTAAGAAGCCAAAGAAACCAAAAAAGAGTAATATTGAAGAAACTTTGGATGAGGTAAACAACTATCATTCTCGGCTTGGGATATGACAGCCTGTATTACTATTATTTATCCGATAGCGCATGGTGTAGATGTAAGAACGCCTGACAACTCTTTTAAAAGCCCAGATAGTAAATTCGATTGGGATTACTACAAAAACAATCATATGCCTTTAGTAGCGGAAGTATTTGGGGATAGGTTGATGGGATATACAGTAGTTGTTCCAAAAGACAATGTGGATGACAAGTCAAAGTATCATTGTATTGCGACATTGTTCTTTAAAAGCGTGGATGATTATGACGGAAAAGACATATTTCAGTGCAGAGTTGATATAAAAAAGTTCACAGATTCTCCATATGAAATAATTCTAGGGAACCTATTTTAAATAATATTGACCTAAACCCTTGCAAAACTAGTAAAACATCATTAAATGCTAGATATATTTAATTTTAACCAAGGAAAGAAGGCAATATAATGATTGATTATTTTATTTCTACTGGCGAAAAGCATGGATTTTACACTCTTTGGGTGGAAGATGGTTCGATGTTTCTGAGCGATAATGGGCTTTATAGTAACTTAGAAGGTCTTCCAAAGTTTATTTGCAACCTTTCTACCACGGAGGAGGGCGCTAGAGCGGCGGTTCGAAAGCGGTTTGAGGGTAAGGTTGAGGGTAAAGATTACTCTGTTCATTGGGGATTGATTGACCTTAAAGATTGGGGAACGATGTTAAGCCGTGAAGAGCGTGATATGGTAGACTATATCGAGCGTGGCAGGATGCCTTGGGGCAAGAATGTAGGCGCTTTGTTTAGTGACCTGTCAGTGTATTCTCTTTTGTGGCATATGGAAGCTGATGATAGTTACCATAAGACTTTTATTAGGCAAAATATTTCTGCCAAGTTTAAGGAAGCTTTGACCAAGTACAGAGAGACAAGTGGTAAAGCAGTATTTGATGCTCACTTCAAAATGATTGAAGAAAAGGAAAAAGCTAAAGAAGCGCGTCAAGCTGAGAAAGCAAAATCAAAGCACGTTGGTGTTATTGGTGAAAGGCAAGAGTTCAATCTTTGCGTTGACCACATACATTACTTTGATACTTATTGGGGTGAGTCTTGTATTACTTTGTTAAGCGATGCTGAGGGAAACCAGATTGTATATAAGGGTCAAGCTCGAATTGGAGGCATCAAAGAAAATATTTCTTTAATTGCCACAGTAAAAGAGCAGTCTGTTAGAGAAGGTGTAAAACAGACAATCATTCAAAGACCAAAAGTTTTAAAAGGAGCTATATGATGGATAATTTTGTACAGGGCTTTGACCCAGAAATATTTAGTGTTGATGCTACAATTAAAAATCGACGTATCACAAGGTCACAAATATTAAAGAAAATAGGGTGTCCACATTTGAAGTTGCGTGATTATGACGGTTATTTTTTGTGGGAGTATGACACTTATCCTGACGAATACGACTGTACTTCTACAGAAAACAATTCATATAAACACGCTGACCAAAGTATTGTGGTATGTAGGTTAAACGATATGACCTTGGAGCAATGGGTTGATGATGGTAAAAAGTTTGTTCAAGAAGTGGAGATGTCATAATGGAACTATCAGAAATACTTACACCAATTCCCACGGAGACTTTTTTCAAAGAGTATTGGGGAAAGAAACATTTAGTTCTATCTCGGTTTAGGTGTATGGATTTATTTACTTTTGACCATGTTGAGAGTTACATAAATCGATATCCATATGTTCGAAGTTTGCAGATTATAGACTATGACGGCAAGGGAGCGCGTTGGTGTTTGGACAAGCATGAGAAGTTGGGTCAACCTTTTCTAAGCAAGAAAGAAGTCATAGATTTGTGGAGAGAAGGAAAGACAATTGTTATTCCTTTCGCAGAATACGAAAACAAAGAAATGATTGATTTGTGTTTCGAGTTCGAGAAATACTTTGGGCATGGGTGCATTAATGTTTACGCTTCTCCGAAAGCAGGGTCTAAATCTTTTAATGTTCACGCAGATAGCACCGAGAACTTTTTGTTTCATCAACGCGGAAATACCAAATGGACAATGTATAAAGAGTTTAAGGGAGAAGAACCCAAAACAATAATTGACGAGTTTGTGTTAAAGGGTGGGGATATGCTTTATATACCAACAGGGCAATTTCATAAAGTTGAAGCTGACACGGCTAGAATTTTATGTAGTGTTCACTTTCCAAACAAACGAAATCAGACATTAGAAAAGTTTACAATAAGCTCTAACAAAGCCAACCCGAGAGAAAAATGGTTTGAGCCAATATTAAAATATGACACGGATGGTTATTATATTTAATTAATCATCGACCCCAGTGGGCGGAGGGGAAATAAAAATGAAACGCATTAATATCACCCACAGTCAACAGCTCTACTTCCTTTCTTTGATGGAGCGTGTTGGTCGATTAGGGAGCGAAAATCCTACCCTCGAAGGTTGAGGTCTTTTAATTAGACCTTTTGCATCAGCCTTCGAGGGGATTTAATATCTTAAATTATCATCAATTTCCTGTATACCTTGATAAGCAAACACATCGTTTCGCCGTTCTGGAGCCATCCTAGAGGGTCAAAAATCGTCGATATGTCTAAAAATCCAGATTATTAGTGATTTTTTTAAGTTTTAGTGCTATTAGGTTTTTCCAATGATAACACATAAGACAAGCAATGTTGTTCAAATGTTTGAAAAAATTAGTGTTGCGGCATTGGTTTCGCACATAAAAGAAAATAAACTTTTACACCGAGAAGAGAATTTTTGTGAATATAGCTCTCTCGGGGTGAATTGGGATTTTGTTGCGGCAGATATATATGTTGATTTAGGACACAAAGTTGACGATACTATTATAGATGAGGCGTTTGACGTTCTCGAAAAAGACTTGAAAACCAAATCAGCGAATTGGAGTAACTTCGATTGAACCCGATACGAGTGCAACGAAAGAGAATTGGCGGTTACAAGATTTCTCCTCGCAGGGAAGTTATTGAGCAGAACAGATTACGCAATTCGATGGAGCGGAAGCTAAGACTTCAGCTTATGACCGCATTTGCAGACATTGGTAAGATTGCGTCTGACGCTCACGAAGAAGGTAGAGACGTTGAGGGTTTGAGACTGAATATAGTTAGAAGTGTTCGAAATGTTATGGAGCCACATTACAGAGCCGTGATGGAAGCGTTTGGAACTCGAATACTTCGCAACAGAAAAGCAGATACAAACTTCGAAAGATACTTGGATGGGTTTCTTAGAGAGGTTGGCGGTAATAGGATTACAAATGTTAGTAACACCACAATAAAATCGATAAGACGCATAATTGTAAAAAGCCAAGAGAACGGAGAAGGAACCCGAGCTACTTCTAAAGCGATATTTGAGGGCATGAGAGGGGCTATTTCCAAAAGGCGTTCAGCACTAATAGCCAGAACAGAAACCCACTCAGCGGCTTCCTATGCTAACCACAGAATGAATGAGAGCCTACAGTTACCAAATCAAAAGAAGAGATGGGTGGCAGTTAATGATAATCGCTCTCGGCACTGGCATAAATCAATGGATGGAGTGGAAGTTGGTATAGACGAAGACTTCGAAGTCGTTGTAAAAGGCGTAACTTATAAGATGAAACATACAGGTGACCCGAGAGGAGGAGCTTCTAATGTTATTAATTGTAGGTGCGTTACCATTTATATCGACCCTGATGACGAGGTTGTAGATGATAAGCCGCCACCAGATAAGCCTATTGTATCAAAACCACCAGAGCCAGAAGTCATTGTTACGCAACCAGTACAAACTAATGAACGACTGAATTTAATTGGAAATGTTAAATTTGAAAATGCGACAGAAGAATTAAAAATAAAATTTGAAGAAAAGCTAAACAATAAATTGTCTCCTTTGGCTCTGGTTGTAGCAAATAAGGTAGCTTATCCAAGCATCATAAAAAATTCCAAGAATGGGCTTTATTTTAGAAACGGAAATCGTATTGAATCTGGTTTAGAGAGAAATACTTTAGAACATGAATATGGGCATCATGTAGACCATGTGTCTTCTGGTACTAATTTTGTGTATAGAAGCCAACTTGATGATAAGTTCCAAGACGCATTAATTGAGGATGGAGTAAACTTAGGATTTAGCAAAAGGTTGTCGGGAACTGATTATCTTGGTCATTTGAAGTTTAGAGCCGCTCCAAAGACAGAGAAACTTATGAACGAAATGAAAAAGAAATTAATGGCTTTGAAAACAATAGAGAGAACTAGGTCAAATGGGGTAGTAGATACAGAAAAGTCATGGGAGCCAAAATTTGATGGCGCCACCAGTATTTCAGATATTGTTGATGCTACAAGCAAAGGAAATTACCAAGACAAATTTTATACTTGGGGTCATGGTAGAAAATACTATCGAAGAGAAGGAAGCGCGTATTATGAAACTTTTGCAAACTTATATGCTATTCATGGAAATCAAAAAGCCATGTCGATAGCTCGGGAGCTGTTTCCCAACACCGTTAGAGAATTTGAAAGAATGTTAAAGGAGATTGCAGATGGCAAAGCTGTTGGTGACTAGAGAAGAAATCGATAAAAGATTGGATAAACCAAATAAAACTGACGCAGATTATGAGCAGTTGTATATTGATATGTTTGGTAAAGAGCCAGAAACTTATGGAAGACACTGGCCTGATTCCAAGATTAATTTAATTATAGATGCAATTTATGAGGAGAAGCCATTTTCATTTAAGCCATTTCCAAAAGGAATAGATGCTTAATCCTTAATGGTTGCTCAAACTAGAAATTAAGGTTATAAGAGAAACAAATAAGATAGTTTTTTTGTCAAGTTGCAACTGCATGGACATTTTTATTTGTGAATTTTTGTTTAAACCAAATGGTAAAAGCGATAATTACAGAGGTTAAAATTGAAAGGAAGCAGTTAATGTTAGATGCTGATGAAGAAACAAAAGAACAGTTCGAAGATGGAACTTTCGATGTTAAGTTTGACATAAAAGCAATCGATGACGAAGAATCTAAGGGAGAGTTTTCTGGATACGGCTCTATCTTTGGTAATAAAGACTTGGGAAATGATGTTGTCATGGAAGGCGCTTTCTCAAAGTCCATAGCTCGAAAGGGCGCAAAAGCAGTTAAGATGCTATATCAACACAAGGCAGATGAGCCAATCGGAGTGTTTGATGAAATTCTCGAAGACAAAAGAGGTCTGGCGGTCAAGGGTCGTTTGGCAATGGGAACCCAACGTGGTCGAGAAGTATTTGAATTAATGAAGATGGGCGCACTTGATGGCTTATCTATTGGCTACAGAGTAGCGGAAAAAGGTCAGGAATATGATGAGCGCAGACGGCGCAGAATGATAAAGGAAGTTGACCTGATGGAAATTTCGGCGGTTACTTTTCCGATGAACCCTAAAGCAAGGGTGCAAGCGGTTAAGGGCGCAGAGAGAACGGTTCGAGAATGGGAAGAAGTAATGCGGGATGCAGGAAGTCTTTCTAGGAACGAAGCGAAGGTTGCGGCAACGGCTGTAACCAAGGCACTTAGCAATCGGGATGATTGTTCTAATGAAGAGCCAGAAATCCTAAGTTCAATAGCGAACTTAACAAATTCAATGAAACCAAAACAGGAGTAATTATTATGTCTGAAGATGTAGTAAAAAATGCTGTAGACGGTCTTGCTAGTGCTTTCGAAGAGTTCAAAGCTACTAATGACGAGCGTTTAAAGCAAGTCGAAGAAAAAGGTTCGGCTGACCCACTTGTTGAGGAGAAGCTTGCGAAGATTGAGAGCGACCTTGATAAGTTTGAAGACGTTAACCAAAAGCTAGTTCAGCAATCTAAAGCGGCTGAAGGTTTTAATGCAAAGCTAAATGATATTGAAGCAATGCTGAAAAGACCATCAAACGCAATGGAAGTTGCTGACGTTGATGCAGGTATCAAAGCTTGGGATACGTTCATGAGAAAAGGCGAAGACGGCCTTTCACCAGAAGAGCAAAAAGCACTTGTTGTTGGCACAGCCGCCACCGCAGGTAACTTAGCTCCTGCCGAGTACGTCAATGAGCTAATTAAAGTTGTAACTCAAATCAGCCCTGTTCGGTCTGTTGCTAGAGTTCGCGCTACTTCAAACAAAGAGATTGAAGTACCAAGCAAAACTGCATCATTTGCGGCGGCTTGGACTGCGGAAGCAGGAACACGTTCCGAGACAACTGGTTATACAACTAGCTTGAACACAATACCTACACATGAGCTATATGCGCTTGTAGACATTTCATCTGCACTACTAGAAGACTCTGTCTTTGACCTAGAAGCTGAAATGAATACTGAGTTTGCAGAGCAGTTCGCAAAAGCTGAAGGTAATGCGTTTATCGAAGGTAACGGAACCAACAAACCAACAGGTATCTTGAATGGTACAACAGTTTCCCACACTGCTACAGGTGCGGCTTCTGCGGTTATCACAACAGACAACCTAATGGACTTGGTTCATGGCTTGAAATCTGAGTATGCACAAAATGCGGTTATGATGATGAACCGAACAACATTGGGTCGTATCAGAAAGCTAAAAGATACCGCAGGTCAGTATATCTTCCAAGCAGGGTTCCAAGGTTCGTCTGGCTTGCCAAACACAATTCTTGGTCACCCATATGTTGAAGCGGCTGATATGCCTGACGCGAATAGCGCCAACAAATCAGTTATCTTTGGCGACTTTGGCAGAGGTTACATGATTGTTGATAGAGTAGCTCTATCAGTTCTTCGTGACCCTTACAGCCAAGCGGCAACAGGCAACGTGCGATATATTGCTCGTCGTCGAGTTGGTGGTGAAGTTGTTCTTGCGGAAGCAATGAGAATACTAAAGCACGCAACATCTTAATAATGGTAGGGGGGATTAAGTTCCCCCCAACTAACTATGAAGTATCTTCAATCTAAAGAGCGAGCGCCCAAGTTACTTTATATTCGAATGTGGGTAAAAACGATTATAGCTATAATTTTAATACTCATGTTAGTCGCTCATTATTTATAGGTGGCAATATGTCAGAATTTTTTGCAAACGCATCAAACCTAACCGACACATTAAACTCAGTTTATTTAGGAAAAGATTTTAGAGGCAATCCAGAATATAAGTATGTTTATTCTGAGCCTGTTCTTATTATATGGGATGAAGTAAATGACGTATCTAATAATCTCTAATTATACCAATGATAGAGAAAAAGTTTCTTTTAAAGTTGGTGATAAGTTTACACCAAAAGACACAAGAGATAGTTTGCTAATGAAGCATTTAGTTTTTATGAATAGGGCTATTGAGATACAAGAGAATGATATTCAGATAGAAACAAAAGGATTTTAAATGGCACGGACAGTTCCTTCAGATATAGTAACGGCTCTTGCGGCTAGTAATGTTCAGCCATTTTACGCAGTTAATTTAGAGTTTGATACTGGCATAAGTATTACAAGTAATGATGGAACTTTTAATTCTGCACCTGTTTATTATTGGACAGGCGTTGGTGATTTGGCTTCTTCAGCAAATAGTAATGGCGTTACATATACAGGAGCGCAGGATTTATTACAGATAAGTGGATTAGATGAAACCGCAGAATTGAGGGCAAATGGTGCAACAATTACATTATCGGGCGTTCCACAAACATTAGTAAGTCTGGCATTGCAGATACCTTATCATGGAAGAAAAGCAAAAATATTCTTTGGTGTTAAGGGAGTATCAAATTTAGTAGAGGTATTTTCTGGATATATGGATAAAATGACGGTTTCAGAAACCCCAGAG
>Ga0098059_1000795_pt1 | contig 16963 bp, 18 predicted proteins | sample 20_taG_FD_92580 | JGI IMG/M metagenome (GOLD analysis project Ga0098059, IMG submission 92580) | Marine viral communities from the Subarctic Pacific Ocean - 20_ETSP_OMZ_AT15318 metaG | ecosystem: Environmental > Aquatic > Marine > Oceanic | place: Subarctic Pacific Ocean | collected 2015-01-19
AAATCAGCTAAAGAAAATCCTGTTCCACCTGTATCTACTGTTGTTAGTGGTAATTCTGTTGTTCCTTTAAATAGTTTAAATTTATTACTATCAGAAGCATCAGCAAACAATCCTAAATACCTTGCAGTACCATCATTGTATTTGCCATAGAAACCTATGTCAACAGAATTAGCCGAATTATCTTTTGCCATTTCTATTAATGGGTCTTCTACTGCTAGTGTTTGTGTGTTTATTGTTGTTGTTGTTCCGTTTACTGTTAAGTCACCTGCTATTGTTACATCACGACCAAAACTTGCATCAGCATTTCTTGATATTGTTAAAGCTGTTGTATCTAGTGAGTTTGCATCTGATACTCTAAACACTATTGATTGTGTTACTGCACCTTGATTAATACTTAAATCACCTTTGTTATTTCTTAAAGTAAAACTAGTATCATTATGATATAGTTGAGCATCATTTCCTGCTCCTAATTGTAATTGTCCTGCATCAGGAATTGCTACATTTCCTGTAGTTGAAACATTTCCTGTTACTGATATACCTGTGTTTGTAGTTTGTAATTTATCAAAACTATTATACGATAAAACAGCAGCACCATCTTCATATGCACGAATCATATTTTCTCCACCATTAGCACTCCTTACCCTAAAAGCATTTGTATCAATTATTAATTCTCCTGTGCCTGATGTATCTTTTATATAACTATTTGAACCATCGTGGTATATTTCAAGGTCATCAGAATCTCCCATAAATAAACGCCCTGTATCAGCAAATTTTAATTGTCCTGTACCCATTACTAGATTTCCATTAGTACCATTAAGGGCATCTCCAGTCCATTTAATTCCTGATGATGTAGTTTCAAATTTCTTTGAGTTATCATAGTAAAGTTCTACTGCTCCTTGACCTATAACTTTAATCCCATTATTACCCCCTTGTGGTCTTATTAAAACATCATCTGTTGCTTGTAAAACTAATTCGTGTCCTGTTCCTTGTGCTTTTATATATAAATCTCCAGTACTTCCTGTTGAAGTTTCTATATATGAATTAGTACCATCGTGGTATATTTGTAAATCATTACCTGCACCATAAATAGACTTTACATTGTCATTATGAATAGTGTTGCCTGTCATAGTTCCACCTGCTAAAGGCAAGAACGAACCACCACTTCCTGTAATAGAACCTGTTACTGTTAAATCTCCTGATACTGTAGCACCTGCTGATGTTGTCTCAAGTTTTTTAACATCGTTAAAGAATAAATCAACACCTGCATTTTCAGTTAAAGTTATCCAACCTTTACCACTTCCATAAGTTTGAAAATACATATTGTCAGATGACCTCAAATATAAATCTCCTGTACCTGATTCATCAATAAACGAATTACCATTATGATATATTTCAAGACCATCAGAAGAAGTACCATAAATGCTTTTAACATTGTCATTGTGAATAGTGTTTCCAGTCATTGTACCCCCTGCGAGTGGTAGGAATGAACCTCCTGAACCTGTGATAGTTCCACTTACTACAAGATTACCTGTAACAGAAGCACCTGTATTTGTTGTTTCAAATTTATTAGAATCGTTATATCGAAGTTTTACTGCACCACCTTTTGTGAATTGAGCCATATTTGCACCACCTGTTGCTGCTGCTATATAAACATTTGTTTCTCCCCTTATTTTTAAATCTCCTGTACCTGTATCATCAATATAACTATTACTACCATCGTGATAAATCTGCAAGTCCGAACCTGCACCCATTAAGATTTTAGAAGAATCAGTAAATGTAATATCATCATTAGCACTAACTGCTATGTCTTTTCCACTTGTAGTATTTCCAAACCCTAAAACCTCTGTTAATGTATCTGTTTGTGAGAATTTAGTATCTACATAATCCTTAACTGCTGCACTTGTTGGAATTGTAGTATCATTATCAAAATTTGATATGCCATTTGCTTGAGTTACAAATTGAGTAATAGTAACACCTGTTCCTGTGTCTTTCAACGACCCCCATTCTAAAATGGCAGTAACTTTGAAATCTCCTGCTGTATTAACATATAGCCCTGTGTTATTTCCTGACCCATCAGTTAATTGCTTTAATGTTGCAGAAATAGCAGCATTGTCAGTTGTTTTTACAAGCCCTGGATATGTAGCTGATATTTTAGTATTAAATAGAGTTGCCATAATTTATTTTTTTGTTAATCTTTTTTAAAAAGACTTTTAATTTTTCTATATTTTTTTGTTTTGGTTTTCTTTTTCTTTTTATCATAATACCCAACCATTAAATGTTGAATCGTAGCTTGGATATATATCATCATTTGTGTTATTTGTATATTCGGGATAAGTAGATTGATTAAAAGCCATAAAATCAATAAATCTTCTTGTGTACCATTCTGCATTTGTTCTTGCTTTTTCTACTAAATAATCTACTTCGTTTTTACTAACTGTGTCTGAGTTTTCAGAACGATGCTTAAATAATCCACCATTGCGTAATTGGTAACTTGCAAAAGGAAGATAATCCACTTGAGCGTACCAGATTAACATCGGAACAATATAATCATTTAGTAATGTTTTCCATCTTGCATTACCTACTGCATCAATAGTTGGTATTGCTGCTGTTAATCCATCATATAATTTAGTACCCATATAGTTTTGTATATGTATCTCTTGTGATATTTTAATGAAGTATATGAACTTGTCAGTATTCACATTACCATCAAGTATGGAGTTTCTTACAAGGTCTGTTCTGTTAATAAATAATTGTGTTGCCATAGTTTATTATTTTGGATATACTCCTTTACCTTTTTGTTTATCTGTAGCTTTTTCTGCTTTTTTCCATCCTCTTGGATTTCTTAAATATCTTTTAGGTATTGTTCTTGTTTTTTTATAGTTGCCTAAATTTTCAGATGTTTCTGTATTAGAATCTAGCCTGTATAAAACCCTTACCCATTTATGATAACAATAAACACCACCTTTTAATTCAAAAATATTATAAGGAATATCTGGCTTGTGTCTAAATTCAGCATTAACTAAATCTTCTTCACCTCTTGGGTAACTTGCTCTATCAATATCTTCAATACGCCAAACAATTCCTGCATTAGACATATCCATCATTTGTTGACAAAAATCTCTTGATTTAGGTACTTTACCATCTTTGTTTTTAAATTTACCTCTAGCATATTTATATCGTATTTTATATAATCCATTTTTAGAATCTAAATCACTATACGCTGAACCTTTATTTTTAGATGGAACATATTGTTTATCTAGCCCAATAATTTTTCTAATTTTATTTAGAGTAGTTTGTTTTTCTTTTACTAAATAATTAGCCCAATCTTCATTGCTATATTCTGATTCTTCATCTAATTCATCTACTAAAACCCAATCTTCAGACATTTTTACGCCTGTTTCTTTTAATGAGCCAACAATAACATTTGTATCTTCAGTAGAAAGAGTTTCTTTTAAATTCATTTCAACTCCTGTTTCTTCTTCAATATCTTCTTTGTCTTGTATTGAACTATCTACTTCAGTAAATTCTAGTGGCTGTAAGGTCGTAAAGTATAGGTTTAAGGCGATTTCATTGTAAGCAAGTATATTATCAAAGCAAGAAATTAAAAGTTCCTGAAAAGGTCTTATTACAGTATTATCCATTAATAAGGAAGCTGTCTTTATTTCATCAGCATTATTACCTAATCCTGTTGAGTCTTTAATTCCTAATAACATTGGGCTGACAATCCTATGAGCAACCATAATTTTTCGCATTGCTTCATCGGATAGAAATTGATATTGATTGTGTGCATCACTTAATTGTACAGGAGTTATCTCGGCTTGACTTTCTTTATTGTCGTTAAATGCAAGTATAAACTTTCCTGCATTACTTGAACCAGAAAACTTTTGAGCTATTTTACTTTCTAATAATTGGCGTTCTTCTTGATTTGGAGTTCCATTATTAAAGTTAATAAGCATACTTGGAGCAAGACCATTTAAAATATTATTTAGATGATAGTTGCTAATTTCTTCTTCAAGTTCGGCATATTGTAATCCACCTTGATAATCCACAGGCGAGTAGTAATAAAATCCTGACTTATAAGGTTTAATATAATAAATTTCTATAGATTCTTTTGACATACCAAAAGCTGGTATTCGTAGTGGTTTATCTTGTGGTTTAAGTTTTGTCCAATCTTTAAAATAATAATATGCTGGTACCTCTCCCTCATCATTACATTTTGCTGCTCTTAATGTTTCAATAGGAAAATGTTCTAATTGAGCAATTTTAGTTCTATTTTTATTATATATAATTTGAATAGCACATTGACCCATAAGTTTTAAATCATAACATAACTTACGAACCATATCTTTTTTAAATAAAGAAATCATTTGAGCATATTCATCAGGTCGCCTAGAAGCATCTGTTGCATTTAAGCCTTTACCATAAATTTGTTGCGATATACCATTTATAGCTGCATTGTTAGTTGGGCTTCCATTGTATCTATCTATTAGATATTGAAAGTAATTATTATCAACTCCATATTCAATCCAATCTTTGCCATAAACCTCTTTAATTTCTGGGCTTGTATAAGTGCTTAAATTAACAAAACCATACTCAGATATTTTTGAGTTTTTTGTAAATTGTCCTAAACTATTTCTTTTTCTGTTTTTCATATTACTAAATAATCATTATTATAACCATCATACTGTGTATATTGACCTTTATTTAATTCATAATGTTCATTATCATTTAATTGGTCTATATCTTGGTCTGTGCAGAAGATTCTATCTCTATAAATATCTTCTTTTTGATTTGCATCTGTTTCCCAGACTTCATCATATAAGTTCCAAAAGCTATAGTTAGTATTCCAATAATTAAAATCTGCATATAAATGTAAATCATAGTAATGGTTTTCTACTAATACAGGATTGAAAGTATTATCAAATGTAAGATAATTTCCTGAAGTTGTAGCTGTTGTTATTCCATAACTTACACTAACATTAGTGCTATCATCTCTAATACCCATAGTAAATGTACTAGAGTATGTCCTAGCAATAACTGATAAACTTTGAGCAGTAGCTGATGTAGTTAATATAATCATTACTTATATAACGTAATAATCGTTACAATTTGCGAAATAAAAAAGCAAAAAAAAAGCACCCAGAAAGAGTGCTTGATTTTTTAAACCTAATTTAGATTAAGCTGTAGGGTCAACTTGAGTTGCTGAAGCTGTTACTGCTGTATTTAAGAAATAAGGTGCTGTTTCTTCCATTCCTTCAAATGTAAGAGTAAACCCACTTAAATCTCCTGCTGCTGCTCCTGTTACCACAGTTCCTCCTGTTACTTCCATTCCATTCTCTAATCCACAAAGAAAACTATTACCATAATAATCAACTACTACGACATAAGGTCTAGCTAATGCAAGAACCTGAAGTTCTGCTTGTGTTTTAGCATCTAAATAAGTTAAAGTTAAATTTAATGTTTGAGTATAAAAAGTAGTTCCGTTCTCTCTAGAACTTGTTACTGTAGTTTCTAAAGATGAATTACCTTTTACATCATATTCGTACCAAACTGGTGCTGGTGAACCATTTGTTATAGTTGCTACTTTAGTTGTAGAATCTACTGCAACACTAGCAATAGTTCCAAAATCAGCAAATAAAACAGTCTTAATCCCACCAAAAGCCGATTTACAAGGTACTTTTCTTCCTGTAGATAATGTACAAGCCATAGTATTTTTCTTTTATTTTATAAAAAAAGGCAAGTAGATAAAACCCACCTACCTTTATTTATTAGTTAATTAATTTATTATACGTAAGAAACTAAATCTGATGCGATTCCAAACTGTACTCCAGCTGTAAATCTCATTATAAATCTCACGTTCTGACTTCCATCAAGGTCTTGCATATCTAAAACTTTTACTTCATTCATATTATTCAGTAAGCCAGTACCGAAATATAAATTACTTCTTTGTGCTGCGTACATTTTGTCGTCAGACATTCCTGGACAAACAAAAATCTTCACCCCATTTACAGATAATGAACCATTATTCCACCATTGTGTTCCTTGATTGTTAACACCATTAGCACCTAAACCTGCTGCTGCAAATCCTCCTAATGCTTGAACATAAAATTTAGCTGCACTACTTGGAATATAGATATATAAATCTTCCTTTCCGTATAATGCACCTGGAATAGCATCAACTACTTTTGATAATTCTGCAATAATATTTGCTGAAGTAAGTGCTGCACCTGCTACTGCTTGAGCTGCTGGAACATCACCTGCTGCAACTGATGCTGCAATAAGTTTTTCAAACCCATCATAAGAATTATTTGTAGCTGCTGCTGTATCACCTTTCCAAATGTTAAATTCAGTTGATTGTGCTACTTCTGCTGCAACGTGAGCAATCATAAAGTCAGCAAATTTAGGAGGTAGAGTTTGACTCATTCCATATCCCATTTGTTGTGCTTCCCAATCATTCACGAAATCTTTTTTACATAATTGTAAGTTAACCTGTAATTCAGTTGGTTGAATTATCCTTTCTGTAAGCGTTACAGAAGAATTTGGGTCAAAATCACAAGATGCTGGGTGTACTAAAGTACCTGTAGCTAGTTTTTTGATTACTTCTTTGTATGCAATATTTGGTTTTACAGATAAACCTCCATCATCAATTGTACTTGCTGAAAGAAGTGCTGCTGCAATGTACTCACCTGCAAATTCTCCCGCATACGTAGTCGTTACATTGGTAGTGGTACCTAGATTTACATTTTTTAAATTACTCATCTCTTTTTTTATTTATTTAATTAATATTATGCTTCGGATGCCCAAACTCCAACACCACCTACAATGTACCATTTTGTTAATGCTACTGCTCTAATTACAACGTAATCTCCTTTGTTTGCTGTTGCTTTTGTGTTAATCCAATCTTTTCCTGCAACTCCACCAGCTACTGAATCTGCTGCTGCGTTTGCAATACTTCCATTAAAAGAATCAGCTGCATCTGGCGATAACGTAATAATGTTATTTCCATCTGCTCCTGTGTTTCTAAATAAGAAAGTCATTCCTAAATTTCCAGTACCAATCTTTGGTAAACTCATTACTAAAGCATCGGTTGCAATGTTTTGGTCTATACCAGCATCACCTGCAGGTACAGAAGCTGATGCAGTTCTTGTTTTTTGTGAAACTTGAACTCTTACATCATCATTTGAAGTATAACTGTATGTACTCATTTTTTATTATTTATTTAATTTATTTAATACTCTATCTAAAGTTGTTCTTGTTTTACTTTTAGCAAATACTCTTTTTTCAACTTGTTTAATTTCTGGACTATGTTTGATTGGTTGAACAGCTGCTTCTTCAGAAAATTCTTCTTTTACTGTTCGTGATTTTAATCCTTTACCATCTTCGTCCATTTCTTCTTTATCACTAAATCTTGATTTTAAGTCTGAAACTGCATCTTCAAGATTCTTAATTCTTTTTTCCATACCAGCCCAATCATCTACTGCTGCTTCTTTTCCATCATCTCTCATTTCTTCATCATCTTCTAAATCTTCAGTTATTTCTTCACCATCTTCTCCCTCTTTCTGTGGAACTTCATCAGACACATCTCTCATATCTGCAATAATTCCTTCTTCTTCTACAACTAATAAACGAGAATCTTCAAGTATATATTCACCGACAGGCATAGCAACTTTTTCATCATCTGTTTTTATGAAAATTTCTTTTCCTTTTTCAAAAGATTCAGCTTCTACAACTGTACCATTTTCTAACTTCAATTCTTCGAGTTTTACTTCGATATTTAGAAGCGTTTTAATTTGATTTAGCATTTCACTTGATTTCATAATTATATATATAACGATTTTTAATTTTGATTTTGCATTTAAGCATTAATTTATTCTGGTAATTACGCCAATGCCTTGAGCCCAAATATCTCCATCACAACATTTTCGTGAATAAGTATTTGTATCTTTACATAAACAAGCCCTTGAGCTTCCTTTAGGACTGGTGCGACTTGGTATGTAATCTGATTGGTTTCTATTTCTTTGCATCTTTTGATAATATTTCTTTTATTTTATCAATTAAAATAGTATCTGACATTTTTTCTTTAATGTTTTCTTTAGGTCGTTCCATCTTGTCTGCAAAGTAGCCCTCAATAGAAAAACCTTTAACTTTATTTGTTTTAACATATTCATCCCATACTTCTTGATTATTAACTTTAACTGCTCCCATCCAAGTTCCAACAGGTACATTTAAACCATACTTTCTAGATTTGTCGTGTATCTCATCTTCAACTAACCAGCTTTCAACTAAACTTAACCCATTTAAAGAATGTTGATGTTCTAATGTTGAGTTGTTTTGTTTACCTCTGCTTAAATATAATTGACTTGCTTTAGCTACAGTTTCTTTTGAAAAATAGATGTAGTAATCTCCCTCTAAACCTGTTCTAAATATGGTTTTGTTTGGAATAAGTAATGCACCTAATAGTATTTGTTTTTCAGCATCTATTTGTGCTAATTTAAATTCTTGTTGTTTACTTAATGCCACAAAATCTGATTCAATGGCTGGGTTCTCTACTATTGATATAGCATCGATTCCACTTTCTTCTGTTTCTTCGTCTAGTACTAATTCTATAATTTTCATATCTATATAACGTAATTTTAATTTGATTTTGTATTTATCCTAATGAAGCTCCTGTAATAATATTTCTATCTAGTTCTTGTGCTGTACTTACATCACTTGCTACAACAAAGGCTTGTATAGGCTGTTGTGTTTGTTGACCAATTACATTAGCTAATTGATTTGTACCACTATCACCAACGATATTAAATGCTGGAGGTAATGTTGGAACAGATGCAGTAACAGAAGCTGCTCCCCCACCAGATATTCTAGGACTTGGAGTTGAGCCCTTTCCATCTGCTTTAGTTGATAATATCTTTTTTATTTGTAATGCACTAAAAGCTCCTGCAAGTCCTGCTTGTAAATATGGGTATGCTGGAAATGCAACTGTAATTGGGCTTTTTTGAGCAGTAGAATAAGCATTTTGTACTCCCTCAATACCAGAAATCGTAGCCTGACCGATTGCCATTGCTTTACCAACAGCACTACCTTTACCAGCTATTTCACCAATTAATGCCATACCTTGTTTAGCCATTCCTAGTTTAGCTGATTGTACTGCTTTATCTCTAACTTCTTCATTAGCAGCATCTTTATTCTTACCCTCTTGAATTTTTTTATCCCAATAAGATATGATTGCTGCTTTTTGTTCTTCGGTTGCATTTAATTCTTCTAATTCTTTTAAGGCTTTTTCTTTTTTAATTATAGCTTTTTCTTCTTCCTTAATTGCTTCTTGTTCTTTTACCATCTGTTCGTGAGTATCACGAATAGTCTGTATATCTTGTAATCTTTTTTCTTCTTTTTTCTTTTCTTCTTCTATTTCTGCATTAGCTTCATCTATCTTTTTTTGTTTTTCAGCTTTCTCTTGATTTTGTGCTGTTGTTATTTGTGTTTGTAATAACCTTTGGCTACGCAGTTTTTTTGTATCTAGATTAATTAATTCAGCTTGTAATTTTGCTAATTTATCTTTATCTTGAATAGTGTTTTTGCCTTGTGCCATTTCTTGAACTTGAGCATCAATTAATAGTTGTTTGGCTTTTATTTGTTTATTAGTTATATCTTCTTCTATTTTTTGTGCTTTTTTTAATAAAGCAACTCTTTCACCAGCTGTATATTTATCACGCTTTTCAGCTTCTAATCTTATATCATTTATTTTTTGATTAGCTTCTGCTCTTTCAACTATTAAATCTCGTTCAATGTGATGTGCTTGTTGCCTTGCTTTTGTGATTTTATCTATTGCTTTAACTTCTTTTATAGTTTCATCTATAAAATCTTTTGCTGCTTCTTTAGCATCATTATAAGCTCCTTTAACTGTACCGATTGGGTCAGATATAAACTTCTTAAAGCCAGATTTAAAACTCGCCCAAGCCTTTTGAGGTGCAGTAATAGCATCCATTATTGCCTGACCTAAATCTGCAAATGCATCCATTACATTTTTAACAACAGCGCCCATTGCTGCTAATCCTCTTTGTAATTTCTCTTGCCCTTCTTCGCTTTGTGTAAATGCAGCAACTAAAGAAGTAATAAGAACAACAAAAGCACCAATACCTGTTGCTATCCACGCTACTCTTAAAGCTTTCATTCCTTTAGTAGCATTTCCAATACTTCCTGTAAAGTTGGTAAATGATGATACTGCACCACCTGTTTGTTTATCTATTAAGCCCATTATACCACCAAAATCAGCTGCTTCTTTTTTAGATTTTTTTAGTTGGTCATTAGCTGCTTTTCTATCAGCACGAACTTGTTTTAATCCACTACGTTCTTCTTTAATTTCTTCTTTTTTGAGTTTAATAGCTTCTTTAGTTTTTTTCATTCTGGTAGCGTCTTTAGAAGACATATTACCTAACTCTCTTTCTAAATCATTTAACTCATCTTGTAGCCTAGTAACTAAATCTTTTTGTAGTTCTAAAGATTCGTTTACTTCATCAAGATTTTTCTGTGCTTGTTTAGTGGATATTTTGAGTGTATATTCGTTTGTTATTGCCATTTCAAATTCTTTTTAATTTGTTTAATTGCACCTTTAAAGTTTTTAGGTAATGCGTATTTTCCTTGTGCTATTTTTATATTTTCAGTTTCGCCCTCTACAACTTGTAAAAGGTCTATTATATTTTTTATCATTTTACTATATTTAATAATTCAAAACTACTTTCTCCTGTTGTTAAATTTGTTGTTAATGAATTTATTTTATAAGTGTTTTGTTGAAATTGTATTTGGTCGTTAAGTTTTAAATCATATAACATCTTTAACGGAAGCATTGCATTTACTTTTATTAACCTACTTTTTATATTAAATACATCTGCTATATATGTTTGATAATAACTAGTAAATAATGTATCAGTAAATGGGTCGTTAGGCTCATATTCATTAACCATTTCATCAAAATTTATATTTACCTTACTAGTAGATGCACTAATTGCTAAACTATTTGATGGAATTATATAATCATCAATTTTTGTATTAGTATTTGCACTTGCTTTAAAAGAAATTTCATCTCCATTTTGTATATACACAGCGTAAAAAATTAAAGGTGAGCCATAATAAGATTGTTGATTGTCATCAACAAAATAACCATATTGAATAGATGTTGGGTCGTTATTATTTACATTAAACAACCTTTCATACATAGCGTGTTCAAAAGGTATTTGAATATTATAAACATCACTTGGAGCATCATATATATCATTCCCTAATGTATATTTATTTGTTCCCCAAGTAAGATTATTAACTTGATAGAATTGTTTAGCTAAAAAAGTTCCTAAACCTTGATATGCAAATTTAATTTCTTTAAATGGTAAAGCAACATTAACTTTTGATTTTGTTACATCTAAATATTTATCTATATTCCAAGGACTAGTTCCTGCTACAGCACCTTTACCTGCGGCATAATAACTATCTAAAGTTTTAACAACTATTACTCCTGCATTATCTACATACGCTGTTAGATTAAACATTTTGAAAATAGACGTAAGAAAATCTATAATAGACATTTCTGGTATTTGTTGTGTAATAACAAATTGTATTGTAGAATTTGATTGAAACGTACTGCCATTGCTCCATATATCTGTACCACCACCTCCTCCTGGACTTAAATCTGCAACAGAAATAGTATATTCAATATTAGTAGAATTAAATTCAATCCCAGCAATAGATGCTATTTCAATCGTATAACTACCGGCACCTAGTCGTGTTGCTGATGTATCAAATAAAGTTTGTGCGCCTGTTACGTTTAATCGTTCTGCTATTTGTGCACCATTTCTAAACACTCTAATGCTATATTCAACACCTAAATCAGTAGGAGTTAATTCTAAATCTGTTTGTACATAGTGTATGTTTCCACTCACACTAGCTAAAGTTAGAATACCTCCTATTTCTGAAGTATAGCCTGTATTTCCTGATGTTTTAGTTAAGGCAGGAACTTGAATAAAATTCAATACTAATTCGGTAGTTGGTTCAACGCTTCCTTTTTTTCTATGCAACCACATCCATAAGTTATAAAATGCTGTGTTAGAACTATCATTAAAGAAATCATTACTAAATGTTATTCCATAATTTGTCTGTGCTTCTATTGCATCTATAATCGCTTGTAGTCTTATAGCAAATTTCAAATCATCCCAATAAACGCCATTTATATCTGATGCTGTTTGCCAATCTACATTACCATCTCCTGTCGTTGCTGAATTAAAATATAATCTTCTAGTATGAGTTATTAATGGAGCACATATACTAGATGTAGGATTAGATGTTAATTTACTTTTTATATTGTCGTGTGTATAATCTAAAGTATTATTAGTATTTAATCCACCTAAACTTGATAGCTGGTCTTTTCCTAACACATCTTTAAGGTTAATTGTATTTCCAAAAAATGTAATTCTATAAGTATGAGGTACATTCTTTTTTAAATCAACACCCTCTAGGCGTATATATCCCTCTTTAAATGGAATTGTATTTAATTCTAATTTACCAGCTGCTTTGTTTAATGCATCAAAACCACCATCAATATCAAAATTATAATAATGTTTAAATATCTTATTATTTACTTTAGATGCTGGTAACGAAAAGGTCTTACTAAATTCAGTAAATATTTTACTTATGTCTTTTACGTTTTGTATTGTTTGGGTAAAGCTTACAGTTTCATCTTTAAATAAATCTAGCCTATCAGTTCCTATATATAGTTGTAGTTTTTGCATCTATCTAACATTTTGTATGTAATCAAATGCTTCTTCAAAGTCTATTGTATATTCAATTAATTTATCATTTAAAGAAGTTTTAAAAGTCATACTAGATGTCTTAACTAATACAGGTATAGTTTGTATTACTGTTGGATTTTCTTTTTTAGGTACTTTCATCCATACATACTCGCTCAATAATAATTCTTCAAAATATTGATTAGCCCATTCAGGATAGTAGCCAGAACTTAATTTATGAGATTGTTTACCTTGTGTATTGAATATTTTAGTTGGTGCATCAGAACTAGAATAATCAGCATACTCATCTGTTGGGTAGTCTAAAATATTAGCCTGATATGTTTCATTAGTTCTATTTAATGATTTAACTTTCTTTAAGAAAAACCACAAGTCTTGTTGCACTCCATATCTATTTATAAAAACTATCTGCACACCACTTCCATATTTAGTACAATCTATTCTAGTTATTGTTAGGTCAACACTATCTTCGGTGATTTTAGTTTCAGTTGTGTTGTAAGAAGATGTATAAATTGTTCCATTTGTTTTACAAAATGGTACAATTCCACTTTCTCCAATAGGCACAAAGATTTCAAAACTATCGGTAGCACTTAAATTTTGTGATGCAACCATCCAGCTTGGTTTACTTCTAAATGGAACTATTGGATTAGATAACTCACCAAATTCTCCATAAGCTTCATAACCCTCATCATTATAAGTAACTGTTGCAACTGCTGTACCTCCTCCATTAACTTGAGGGTGTGTGGTAAGTACTGTAACTATTGTAACGCTATCAACTGTATAAGCAGAAGAATAACTAATAGTTAAATAATCTCTAACCAATTCTGATATATCAAAGTTGCATCCAGTACTTGCACTTACATTTTTAGTTAGTGTATATCTTAATGTTCCCTCTATTGTTATTGTACATTTTGCTGACAACACTCCTGATGCTGGTATTTCTATCTGTTTATATTGTGGGCTTCTTAATGCTATTAATGCCATTATTTTATATTTTGTTGTTCTAAATCTTTTATTAAGGCTTCTCTAAATAAATCGCCATATCTTTCTATTCCTCTTTGATATGGTACGCTAAAAAACTCATTGCCTTTTAAACCTCTATTGTATATGTTTGATGCTATTATGTAAGCGATGCTATCATAGTTACCAGCTTTAAATTGACCACCTTTGCTCGTTCCTTTTTGTTGTCTAAATCTTACACCTTTAATTTGTGCCCAAGTTTTTATTTTACTTAAAAAAGCATCCCAAGTTCCTGCGTAATTTCCACTACCAAACTTGTATGGTGAGTTGGGTGCTTGTTGTCCTGTTATTTTTGCATTAGGCGATAATCGGCTTGGGTCTTTACCCATTACACCTTTGTCAACAAAACTCCCATAATCTTCCATAAAGAATCTAACGATAACGCCTGTTGCATCTTGAGTTATTTTTTTATCTAAAGAACTATATAACGCTCCTTTACCTTTTTTATCTTTAGTTAATCTTGTTCTTGATTGCTGTATAACATAATTAGCAAAAGTTTTAGCTGCTATTTCTAAATTATCAAATGTCATTAGCAAATATATATATCATTATAAATTAGAATATCCATTGTAGCAGTCCATCCTGCTAGTTGATTTTCAAACCTATCATAAAAAGGTTGAAAACTAGGGCTACCATCTAACTGATACATTTCTGTATATAATGCACCTTTTCTTAATCTTTGTGTTAGCCTATTTAAAACAGCAAGTTGTGTATTTAAAATATCTTGTTCATTATTATTGCCTGTAAATCTATCAGCTGTTTCATTTTTAGATTGGTCAACAATATCCATTGCAATTATGCTGATATTAAATCTTAATACTTGTTCCTCATCTGTAACATTATTTACAATAATATGACCCATCGGAAACATATCTTGTTTGTTTAAATTAACATCAGAAATATTTCCTGTTGTAACTGTATTAATGCTTTGGTCTTTTAAAAGTTCTTCTTTTATTGTTTCAGTTAATTGGTAAAAACCTCTGATGCCTTGATTGCTCATTTAAATTTCTTTTTTATTTCTTTAGATTCTAATTCGTTTTTATCTTTCATAAATGATAACATCATAAAACAATTATGTACATTTAGTTTAGTGATACTTTCAAGCCTTGTAATATCCCCTTGAGAGAGTCCATAAAGAGATTGATACCAACCCCATTTTCTTGAGAAATTAGATACTCCGTCAAGGCTTCCGTCTGACCCTCCTCCAAAGAGTTCATCATAGTTTGAGATAAGTCTATCCCTAAATTCCACAAAAAAAAAATAGAACTCATAACTGCATCCATTGGCATATTTAAAATATCTCTATTTTCTTTAGCTGTATATTCTTCAATATTATATTTGTCTTGAAACTTACCTACTATTGGTCTGTATAAAACATTCATAGCTTTATCTATATTATCCCAATCGCCAATGTAAGTATCTAAATCAATATATTCTCCTAAACTTAATTCATCTAATTGAGGGTGGAAGCCATACTCAACTCCATTTAATTTAAACCTTTGAACTAGATTAGGTTTTTCTTTAAATAATTCAGAAAGCAAATTTATTATTTCTTCACTATCTTTTAGCCTTAATCTCATTACATCTTCTAATTTTGTTTTACAAAATATCTCAATCATTTTAGCATTTATAAATCTTTCTTCTTTTACTTTATCTTGTATTTTAATATAGTGCTTATATTGATGTAGTGTTATTTCATTTAACGATGTAGGTATATCTATTTTCAATTTCATATATATATAACGTATTTAAATTGGGATTTTATAATAATACTAAAGTAATAAAAAAAGGCGAGTATTTCTACTCACCTCTTTCTAACAAAAACTAAACAAAATAATTATAATTCTAGTTCTTTCATTTTGTCATATTTCTTTTTTAGTTCATTATATTTGTCTAGTGCTATGTTTTTTTCTAATCTATAATCACTTAAAGATGTTTTGTATAGCCTTGCTTCTTGCTCCATTGTATTACACCAAAAACAAATTCCAACAAAACTATCTTCCATAAGTTTTAGCTCTTTATTATCTGGGCTTTGTTGCCTCCACTTCTTAATTAAATTAATTGCAGAATCTATATGAGCATAAAATTCTAGGTCTTTAAGGTTTTGTATTTTTGTTTTATTCATTTAAGTCTTTTAGTTTATATTCTTTGCTTCTTATTTTTCTGCGTGTTTCTTTAATATCTTCACCTAAAAATTGATTTCTATATTTACCTGTCGTAGGTGAATAATCCCAATAGTACCTATCTAAAAAGATTTGTCCTTTATTATTTATAAATATTATTATAGAATCATAGCTTTGAAAATAAACTCCTTTCGGTGTTCTAATTTCAAACTGATTAGCAATTATATTTCCGTAATCGCTTGTCATATTTTTTACTTTTAAATTTTTCATTTTGTTTTGTTTTTTAGTTCTTTTATATCAGAACTAACGTGAAGACTTTCTCCTAGCTATTCAAAGCTATTAAATGTTGTTTTGTTAATTCCGATATTTTAAAGAACGTTTATTAATAATACTTAAAGATACAAATAACTATTTAATTAACAAAATTTTTAATAACTTTTTTATTGTATTGTATATTTCCCAAAGTTAGGGCGACTTAATATGGAATAAGTAGCATATCTCACAGCATCAGTAATGTGGTTATTCTTATCTTCTGGTATGTTTGTTAGCTTGCCTGTTCTATCTTCTTTCCATTTATAGTTTCTAAACTCTTGTATAGCATTAGTAGAATCAGCTGTTATATTTAATTTATATCTTTTTAATAAATCTATACCAGCATTAATTGAATCTTTACCTTTTAAGCTTGGTCTTATGTTCCAGCCCATTCTTCGTAGTTCATCTATAAGTCTAGGTTCAGCACTATCAAAATAAATTTGCTCCCTCATTATTCCTATTTCTTTAAATTTGTTATGTATATCTAAAGTAGTCATCATAGTTCTATATAAATGTTCTTTAATATATAAATTGTAGCCTTTTAAATAAACACTAACTAAAGTTGAGGGGTCGTTGGTATATCCTGCATCTGCACCATAAGCTACAAAACTTGCATCTTCAGGTATTTGATTACATTCATAGTATTTAAATATAGTTGCCTTACTTATTCCTTTTAACCCAAGACCATATATCTGCCAATATTGTTCATCTGTTTCT
>Ga0098059_1000797_pt1 | contig 16909 bp, 14 predicted proteins | sample 20_taG_FD_92580 | JGI IMG/M metagenome (GOLD analysis project Ga0098059, IMG submission 92580) | Marine viral communities from the Subarctic Pacific Ocean - 20_ETSP_OMZ_AT15318 metaG | ecosystem: Environmental > Aquatic > Marine > Oceanic | place: Subarctic Pacific Ocean | collected 2015-01-19
ACCTACTGTGGCTAAGTTTTTTAACAGCAAGGGATTTGTCAGAGGGATAATGGGACCTGTGGGTTCGGGGAAGTCTTATGCCTGTTGCGCTGAGATATTTCGAAGAGCGGTGCAGCAAAAGCCTTCACCGCGTGATGGGATTAAGTATTCAAGATGGGCCATTGTGCGAAATACGCACCCGATGTTAAGAACTACAACGCTCAAGACCTGGCTGGAGTTGCTGCCCGAAAACACCTGGGGACCCGTTAAATACTCACCGCCTATTACCCATCATATTAAATTACCATCGAGAGATGGGGCCGCTGGCATTGATATGGAAGTTATATTCTTAGCACTCGATGACCCCAAGGATGTAAGAAAGCTTTTGTCCCTGGAACTTACGGGCGCCTGGGTCAATGAGTGTCGCGAATTGCCCAAGGCCGTGATTGATGGCCTAACCCACCGCGTGGGACGGTTTCCGACCAAGGCCGATGGAGGGGCTACTTGGCACGGTATTATTTTGGATACGAACCCGATGGATGATGACCACTGGTATTACCGTGTTGCTGAGAAGGAAAAGCCTGGTGGACGCTTTGCCTGGGAATTTTTTAGGCAACCTGGCGGTGTTTTAGAGGTTCCGTTAGATAAATTGCCCGAAGATATGCCCGAAGCACAAGGGTATATGCACACAGCTGGAAAGTGGTGGAAAACAAATGACAAGGCTGAGAACCTTGGTAATTTGCCAACGGGATACTATGACCAGCTGCTGGGAGGTAAAAACCTCGATTGGATTAGATGTTATGCGGAAGGGAAATACACGTTTGTTCAGGAAGGCCGACCCGTATGGCCTGAGTACAATGATGAGCTGATGGCAGCTGATATCGAGCCCGAAAGGAACGTACCCATACAGATTGGCTTAGACTTTGGACTGACACCAGCAGCTATATTTGCTCAAAGACTACCCAATAACCGCTGGCAAATACTGCATGAGCTGGTCACGTTCGATATGGGCCTTGAGCGGTTTTGTTCTATGCTAAAATCTGAACTTGAAAGCCATTTTCCTGGGTGGGACACGATGATTTGGGGCGACCCAGCTGGCATGCAGCGTGACCAAATCTATGAAACAACGGCATTTGACCATTTAAAAACACACGGGATTTTAGCCAGACCCACCGCAACTAACGAATTTAGAACTCGAAGAGAAGCGATGGCAATTCCAATGGGAAGATTAATCGATGGCAAGCCTGGGTTTCTTGTTTCTAAAAAATGTATGCGTCTTCGCAAAGCCTTGATAGGTGGGTATCACTTCAAACGGGTAGCCGTTGGCGCTGGACATGAAAGATTTAGAGACACACCTAACAAAAATGAACATTCACACGTTGGGGACGCAGCTGGATATTGCTTACTAGGCTCTGAGCATCGCATTATGACCAGAAGCCCCACGTCAAATCGCCAAAGTGTACAGGCAAAAGTGCTGGATTTTGATGTTTTCGCCTGAGAGCTTATCAAAAATATTACGATTGGATTGGCAAACAGACCGAATTGTAAAATTTAACATACATCATTTAGATATTTGCGACCTTAATGAGTTTGATAAGAAAATTTTAACGACATTTCCTGATTATAAAAAACATTTAGAAAATCTTACAAACAATTCTTTAGCATTCACGGCAATGTCTGAGGGTGAGATTTATGGAATGTTTGGCATATATCAATTGTGGCCTGGCGTAAGTGAGGGCTGGCTTATTCCCAGCGCACATGTGGGACGCCGAACCATCACATTTCATCGCGGCGCATTGCAATTTTTTGAATACGTTGCACAGCAAACAAGAACAAAGCGGTTACAGTTCACGGTCTGTACATCAAATGTCCTAGCTGACAGGTGGGCAAAGCGCTGTTATTTTGAATCCGAAGGTATCTTAAAACAATATGGGCCTGATGGTTCAGATTACAGAATGTATGCGAGGTTTTTTAAATGAGTGGATTATTCGGAGGGTCAAAGCCCAAAACAAATGACGCGGCAGAACAAAGATTGCAAAATCAAGAGCAACAAGCAGAAGCAGATAACCGTGAAGAGCAAAAAGCGTTAATGGCTACAAAAAGGTCTCGCAGCGGAAAAGGCAAAAAAAGTCAGCTGATGAGTTTGCAAGGTAATCCATTTGGTGATGACAGGCGCACACAGCTTTCAAATCAATTAGGCGCTGGCCGAAAAAGTTTTTCAAATAATAATACATATGGACCGCAAAATTAAATGCGACAATACCTTCGAAACCCAAAATTAAGGGAGCATAATCAAGATGCCGACACGCAAAGGGGCGAAAAAGCCATTAAGCACAAAAATGAACTCGAAGCTTCAGAAAGTGAAGAAGAAGGCGGCGAGTAAATATAAAAAGGGTTATAAGTAATGGCACTTAGCGTTGAGCAAATAAAAACGCGCTATAAAAAAGCAAGAAGTCACAAGGATTTGTGGCGCAGCATTTATGAAGAAGCATATGAATACGCCCTTCCCATGCGAAATCTTTATGACGGGTACGCAGAACAAAATATTCCTGGTCAGGATAAAATGAAAAGAGTGTTTGATAGTACAGCCATTCACTCCACCGCCAGGTTTGCAAATCGGATACAAAGCTCGCTTTTCCCTCCCCAGAGACCTTGGTGCCGATTGCAACCTGGCAATGATATACCAGCTGATAGACATTTAGAAGCGCAGCAAGCTCTTGATTTATATACAGAAAAGATGTTTGGCGTAATGAATCAGTCAGGTTTTGACCTAGCAATGGGTGAGTTTTTATTAGATTTAGCTGTTGGAACAGCTGTAATGTTAATTCAACCAGGTGATGAAACAACGCCTATTAGATATACAGCCGTTCCAAGTTACCATGTGACTTTTGAAGAAGGGCCAAATGGGTCAGTTGATACGGTTTATCGAACATTACGACGGCCATTTCGTGTTTTAGAAACAGAGTTTCCTGACATAAACATACCAGCTGACCTAGCTGCGCGTTATAAAGAAGACCCAAATAAAGAAGTTGAGTTAATTGAATCAACATACACGGCAGATGGTTATATTCATTACTGCATTATTACGAAAGAAGAAGATATTAAACTTGTTTCGCGTGAATTAAAATCTTTTCCCTGGGTTGTGTCTCGTTACATGAAAGCTTCGAACGAGCGATATGGCCGTGGGCCAGTGCTTTACGCCCTACCCGACATAAAAACTTTAAACAAAGTTGTTGAGTTAACTTTAAAAAATGCAAGTATTTCGATTGGCGGTGTGTTTACGGCTGTTGATGATGGCGTGTTAAACCCACAAGCGATATCAATTGTTCCTGGCGCCGTGATTGGTGTGAGTTCAAATGGAGGTCCAAGGGGTCCATCTCTCCAGCCCCTTCCTCGTTCTGGTGATGCAAACACGAGTCAAATTATTGCTAACGATTTACGCATGGCAATAAAAAAGACACTGTTAGATGAGAGCTTACCACCAGATAATATGAGCGCCAGGAGCGCTACCGAAATTGTGGAACGTATGAAAGAATTATCGCAAAACCTGGGGGCGGCGTTTGGGCGGTTAATAAATGAAACAATGTTTCCAATTGTTCGCAGAAGCTTAGAATTAATGGACGAAATGGGCATGATTGATTTGCCGCTGCGGATTAATGGGCTTGAGGTGACGGTCAATCCAATTTCACCACTGGCTATGGCTTCTAACATGGATAAATTAAATGAAGTAATGCAATTTATGGAAGTGTCTCAGGCATTAGGCCCAACGGGTCAAACGTTGTTAAAAATGGAAGCAGTTGGAGATTACATAGCTGACCAGCTGGGCATACCAGCAAAATTACGAACAACGCCCGAAGAGCGAGAAGCGATGAAAGAAGAAATGATGCAAGCAGCTCAAATGGCAATGCAAGCACAAGGAATGCAAGCGCCTGGGCAAGAAGTTGAGGGAGCGCCCGTATGAACCAGGCAGATAGAATACGAAGTATAAATGCTATTGGCTGGGATGGCGTAAACGCTGAAAATCAACCAATAAAATTAACAAACCAAGATTTACAAAAAGAATTAGATATTCAATTCAAAAGATGCTTTGGGACTGAGTATGGGCAAAAAGTTTTAGAGCATTTAGTAAATATCACAATTAACCAACCAGCGTGGGTTCCAGGCGCGGATGCATCTTTTGGATATGCGCGTGAGGGGCAAAACTCACTGGTTAGAGAAATACAACAAAGGATAAGGAGAGCAGATGGCGAATGACGATAACCAACAGGCAACGGAAGCAGCAGAACAGGCAGCTCCAGATGGTTTGATGGCCGAAACAGCGTTAGCAGAAGAAACAGAAAGCGAAATACCGCACAAAGCAGAAGACGTTAAGGCCGAAGAAGAAGTTGAACAGGAAAAACTAGAGCGGCCAGAATGGTTGCCTGAGAAGTTTTGGGATGAAAAAGAAGGCCCCGAACTTGAAAAAATGGCAAAAAGCTATGATGAATTGCAAAAGCAATTTTCTCAAGGCAAACATAAAGCGCCAGAAAAATACGATACAAGTGTTGTTGAGGAATCTGGATACGAAACAGATGACCCTATTGTTTCAAGCACTCTTGATTGGGCTAAGAAATATAGCATCAACCAGGCAGCCTTTGACGAACTTGTTGGCTCTGTAACATCTCTTGGCAATGAAAACTCTAAGCAAGCAGCTGCTGATTATGAAACTGAAAGGGCCGCACTAGGTCCCAATGCTGACGCAATTATAAAATCAAATATTGATTGGTCAGACGGCTTAGAGCGCAAAGGTATTATTTCAGAGAAAGAGCGCGAAGAATTAAATGATTGGGGCGGTACAGCTCTAGGTCAAAGACTTATGCAAAAAGTGCGTGGCATGACAGGCGATATGTCAAAGATACCATTGGCAGATGTTGCAGAGGCTGGTCAAAGTGAAAGTGATTTTAAAGCAGAAACGCAGTCACTTATGGCTGACCCACGTTACGGAAGTGACCCTAAATTTACGCGAGAAGTAGAAAATAGGTTCTCAAAAAGATATAAGTAATTGTACAAAATCAAAACGTAACAATTAATTTCTTTACAAATTGTATTTTGTAATGCTAAAAAAGCATAACGGATAACCATCTGGCCCGTCTATAATTGACGTGCCGCGACGTTTCGCGGAAGCCGATGGCCGAAATCTTCGATAACTTGAGGCGAAAAATAGCTTTAACTTAACTGGAGGTTTCTCAAATGAGTACCAATCTATCCCCAGCATTCGTTGAACTTTTTGAAGCTGAAGTACATCAGGCTTATCAGGCCGCCGCTACACTTCGCGGAGTTTGCAGAATGCGTTCAGGTGTTGTTGGAGACACCGTAAAATTTCCAAAAGTGGGCAAAGGCCAAGCCTCAGTCCGCACACCACAAACAGATGTAGTGCCAATTAATGCTGCATTTAGTCAAGTTTCTGTCACACTTACAGATTATATCGCAGCTGAATATTCAGACATATTCAATCAAGCTAAGGTTAATTTTGATGAGCGCCAGGAGCTTGCACAAGTTGTGGGCAATGCAATTGGACGTCGAGAAGACCAAATTATTATCGACGCTATAAATGCAGCATCAGCTGGTTCTTCTGTTGCAAAAACAGTTGTAACATCTGGTTCAGCAGCTAACTCTGACCTTAATGTTGGTAAAATTATTGCAGCTAAAAAAGCTTTAGATGCAAAAAATGTTCCACCAACCGACAGGCATTTTATCATTCATGCAAATAACCTAGCTGGCTTGCTTGGAGATGAACGTGCGGTTAGCGGTGACTATCAAACACTACAAGCCCTTGTTGGCGGCCAAATCAATACAATGATGGGTTTCCAATTTCATGTAATCGGTGACAGAGATGAGGGTGGTTTACCACTTTCTTCTGGCGATAGAACAACTTTTGCGTTTCATAAAAGCGCTGTTGGTTGTGCTGTTGGTATCGCTCCTAAAACAGAAATTAACTACGTACCTGAGAAAACGTCATTCCTCGTGAGTGCAATGCTTTCAATGGGCGCTGGTGCAATCGATGTTGATGGAATCGTTGACGTCGTTTGTGACGAATAATCTTAGAAAGGAGATTTAACAATGGCATTTTCTAGAGCTGGATGGAACGCGATGGGCGGTCAATCCATGAAAGGTTCAGCACCAGCGATGTGGAGTTACACATCAACTGATGCAAAAACCGATATCGACGGAGCTGGTTATTTTAATGACGTTTCCGACGATGTAACCGTGGGTGATATTATTTACTCATGGGCATCAACAGGTGGAACAGCAACAGCCTCATGGCATGTTGTTGTCTCTAACGCTTCTGGCGTGGTTGATGTAGGTGACGGTGTAACAATCGCCGTAACCGACAGCGATTAATAAATGAGGGGGGCGGTTCGCCGCCCCTTTTCTTTATAGGAGAAAAATATGGCAAGTGGTGATACGAATGTTGGTATTTGTAATAAGGCCCTAATTCTTTTAGGCAGCGACACAATAACCAGTTTTTCTGATGGTTCGGCGGCTGGAACCGCGTGTAACACAATTTATGATGAAGTTAAATTAAGCACGATGGGCATGTACCCCTGGAGCTTTACAGTTAAAAAAGCAGAACTTGCTAGAGAGAATGTTACACCAGCAAGTGAATGGACATATCAGTTTACCCTACCCTCTGACATGTTAAACGGAGTGCCACGGGCAGTTCGAACATCTGGGTCAGCTGGCGCTGGGTTATATAAAAATTGGGAGATTGGGCAAAGTGCAGCTGGCACAACAGTGTTGTTTGCTGAATCAACAACAATACACATTGATTATCAAAAAGCTGTGGCTGAGGGCACAATGCCTACATATTTTGTAACATTGTTAACTTATCAAATGGCCTGGCATCTTGCTCAAATCATTACTGAGCAAATGAATAAAGCAGAATTTTGGCGTACAACTTCTTTGGGCACACCAGCTGAAGGATTGCGCGGTGGATATTTTAGACAGGCAGTTTCTATGGACGCAGCTGGTCAAACCCCAAGTGTGATTTCAGATTATTTATTAACGGACATTAGATGACCAGTGTTCAACAATACCAAGCAAATTTTACAATAGGTGAGATAGACCCGTTATTGCGTGGCCGCATTGACCTAGAGCAATACTACGCTTCTGTCGCAACAGCTGACAATGTTATATTTGAGCCCCAAGGCGGTGTTTCTCGAAGACCTGGATTAAAGTTTGTTTATGATGCTACAGGAGATGGGCCTGAAAATGGCGTTTATTTAATTCCATTTGAATTTTCAACAAGCCAACATTTTATGATATTGGCAACCGTAAAAACCGCAGCGTCAACAATAAGGTTTCAGTTTTTTAGCGGCAACCAAAGAATAGAAAATCTTAATGGTGGTTCACAAGATTACGTTGATTACAGCGTGGGCACTTTATATTCAGCTTCAACAATAGATATTTCTAAGCTTTATTTTACGCAGAGCGCAGATACATTAATCTGTACCCATGAAAACTTTGTGCCTTTTAAGATTGTAAGGGGTGCAAACAATCAAACTTGGACAGTTAGCGCTCTATCACTCATTATGCCTTCAGTTGCATACACACTTCAAATTACCAATCCTTCTGCCACAATAACGCCTGATGCCGTCAGTGGGTCAGTTACAATTACGGCAAGTGCTGGTGTGTTTTCTACTGCAAATGTTAATCAATTTATTAATGTTACCAATGATTTTGGACGCGCTAAAATAATTGAATATGTCAGCTCTACCGTTGTTAAGGCTACAACTGAAATACCATTTTATGAAAAAGACGTGGCAATCGCGGCAAACGATTGGGAGTTGGAATCTGGCTATGAAAATGCTTGGTCTAACGCTAAAGGTTGGCCGCGAACCTGTACTTTTCACGAAGGGCGGCTGTATTTTGGTGGTTCAGCTTTAAAACCAGATACTTTGTTTGGTTCAAAAGTTGGAGATTTTTTTAATTTTAAAATAGCTGAAGGATTAGATGACGATGCAATTGTAGCAACTTTGTCTACAGATAGTTTAAATGCAATTACAGCCCTTCGCTCTGGGCGAGACTTACAGATATTTACAAGTTCCGCAGAGTTTTTTATTCCCCAGGGGGATTTAAGCCCAATAACACCCTCAAATATTGTTGTAAAATCTGCAACGCGACGAGGGCATAAGTTTGGAACACGCCCCCAGGCTGCCGAAGGTGGAACGTTATTTATTCAGCGTTCTGGCAAAGCACTTCGAGAAATGTTATTTTCTGACGTTGAGTTAAGTTACGTTTCTAATAATATTTCTCTTCTCAGTTCACATATGATTGTTGACCCCACTAAGATTGCGCTCAGGCCGTCCACTGACACGACAGACGGTGATTTGTTGCTGATTGTTAATGGATTAGACTCAACGGGCTACAGGGCAGCTTCTACGGGCTTTGTAGGCACTATAACGGCATTTATGTTAAATAGACCCCAGCAAATTGTTGCACCCTCTACCTTTACAACTGACGGTGACTTTATAGACGTAGCTGTTGACCTGGATATTATTTACACTGTTGTAAAACGCACAATTGGCGGCGCGGTTAAATATTATGTGGAAATCTTTGATGATGACCGAACAACGGATTGCGGCATTCAATATTACACCAATCCTGTAGCGCCTGACCAAGCCAAGCCATCAAACACAACGGCGAGTGGATTAACGCATTTAAACGGCAAAACTGTAAAAATTATTAGAGATGATATTGTTGATACAGACAGAACCGTCTCCAGCGGTGCAGTAACTTTAGGCGGTGTGCCAACTACATATGCAGAAGTTGGATTAAATTACACAGTCACAATTAAAACAAATCCCTTTGAACCAAGATTGCCAGGCGGCAGCGCTCAAAGCAACAAGCGCCGCATAATGGAAATCACTCCGATTTTATACAAAAGTCAAAACATTACGATAAATTCACGCAGCATTTCCCTGGACACTCTACCCCTTTCTGGCACTGGCGCAGTTCCAACTTTTACAGGACCAAAAAAGACACAAGGGTTTTTGGGATATGACAGAGATGCACAAATAACCATCAGCCAAGACAAGCCAGTATTCTTTACCGTCTTGGCTCTCGATTACAAGGTAGCATTATAATGGCCGCAATACTTCCGTTTTTAAAATACGCTGGGCAAGCTATGAGCTTTGTTACAACAATTGCACAAGCTTCAGCTGAATCTGGTAGATTAAGACAGCAAGCTTATGACGTTAAATTAAAAAACCGCGCTGACGCCCTTGCCTATACGCGAGAAGGCACAGAAAAATTACGTGAATTGCGTATGTCTATAGCGGCAAATCTAGCCCGTGGTGCAGCTGGTAATCTTGACCCGTTTGCTGCTGGTGAGACATTTGCAATGCTAAACGTTAATAATTTAAAGCAAGGCGCGTCTGACCAATATATGGCCCGTGATAATGCAGAGTTGTCTGTTTTAATTGGAGAGAGGCAAGCTGAACAATATAATGACGCAGCGGCAACCACCATGCAGTTTGGATTTTTATCTGCGGCAACTGACGCCACAAAATCTGCAATAAAAATGTCAAAGATTGAGAAGGAAAGCTGATGGCTGAAAGAAATGTTGTATATCAGCGCAACCGACGCTCATTAAATATACCTCAAGTTGATTATGCTAATGCAAAAGCAGTAGCGGCTGGTAACTCTATGCTTAACCAGAGCATTAACCGTTTGACAGCATTTATGGAAAGTCAGGCAGAAATTACAGCGCAAATCGAAGGCGCTGAGTACGGAGCCGCAAATTCTCCAACGCTAGAGCAAATAGAAACTTCTTTGCTTACTGGCGAAGACTTAGAACTGCCAGGTAATAAAAGAGGTTCAGTTTTTGAACGAGCTGCGCGTAATGCAACAATGGAAATTCTACATGATGAATTAACGTTTAAAGCGCGCTCAGAAATAATAGCTGCCAGTATTAAAGGTAAAGAAAATAATCTAACACCTGTCGAAATGCGTGAGAAATTTGACGCTATTATGAGCGGTTACGCTGCTACATTAGATATTGAAGAGCCAAAATTCGCAAAGCGACTGCGCGCACAAATCGGTATTTTTTCTAACGCAGAGTACAAAAGCTATACCAATGATTACGTCAAAAAAGTAAAAGAACAAAAACGAAGTCATGTGTTAGCCAGCGTTCAAATGTCTTTTGAAGATGTCTTACCTAGAATTGTTGAAACTGGAGTCTCAGTTCAATATGGAAATGAACGGGGAATGCCTTCCACAAAAGAACTTATTGCTAAAGAAAAAGTTAATATAATGCTCAGATTACAAAAGGTTGATTTTACTGCAAGTAAAGTAGAGCAGATTTTGAATGAATTTGATAAAAAAGTAGATGAATACGCTTACGATATAATAGAATCTCATATTTTGTCAGCCAATGATGAAATAATGGCAATAAAAATGGTTGGTGAAATAATGAGAGGTGAAATGCCCGAAAGCGTGGCAACTGCTTTTGATTTGCTTGGTCCAGAAAAAATACAAGATGCCCGCAAATTAGCAAATGAAACGTTAGATATGTACAGAAAATCAGCAGAAGATTTAGTAAAAATTAAAGAAGCTAATAGAGAAGCACTTGTAACAGATTTTGAAAACAGCATTGCTAAAGCAGCTATTTTGCGAACAAATAATTTTGAAGCTGGAAATTTATTATTTATAGAGGTTTTGGCAGATTATGAAAAATTATTACCACCAGAGGTTGCAGAATATAGAGCAAAAATGCCTAGGATTGGCGCTCGTATTGTTCCCGAAAGTTCAGACGCAGAAGTAAAAAATGTAATTTTGCAAGATTTATTTAGCAACAGGCCAAAATTTACAATTAAAACAATAATAGACAACTACAATAAGGGTCAATTATCTCAACCCGATTACGCCGATTTTTTAGAAAAATACAGACTTAGGTTTAATGAAAATTATAGCCGAGCCTTAAAACTTGGCCGTGCTTCTTTTGATTTAAATGAAAGTTTTATTATTATTAATCCTGAATCAGATAACGCAAAACGTGTTAATAAATTTAATCAATTTGAACGCGAAATGATGGCAGCGCGTGAGGAAGACCCCACAGAATTTGATGCGTATAAATGGGCAGAGCAAAACTTACCTCGGTTTCTTAATGAACATAGTGTTGAGGAAATAGAAAGCGCAAAAGCAATTATTGACAGAAATAGCATGTGGACGGAAACGGAATTAAGCGCTGCTATGAATGGGAATGGTAAGGTAATTTCTAGAGATGGGGAAAAATTAACACGTGATTTAGCAACGAAAATATTAGATGCTCAAAAACTATTGAAGGATAATAAATAATGGATGAAGAAGAGTTTTCAAAATTATTTAGTTTATCTCAAAGAATTGCACAATCTGAGAAAAGTTGGGTATTAAAGAACCCTGTTACGGGTGAAGTTCACGAAGGTTTTGGTGATGCACCTTTATCCTGGGGGCAGTATCCAGAAGGCGTTGACCCAGATGGGCCTGATGGCCGAGCATACGATATGACGCGCGGCGAAGTTATGGCTCTTCCACAGGCTTATTTTGAGCCTGGTGGTTTAGTTGAAACGAAAGAACAAAGCCAAGATAGTGTAACTTCTGACCCGCTTTGGGCCACCGCAAGTCGGGTTTTATATAATTATTTAAACCCTCAAGAGTACGGCAGAGAAAATACTGATGGGCGCTCCAGGCGTGGAACATCAGAGGGTCAAATAAGTCCTGGGAGTTTTATGCTCTATGATGACAGTGAAGAAAGAATAGAAGAAAATATAGAAAAAGATTTTACAGAATACGCTAATTGGGGCGTAGATTTTATATCCTTGTTTGAAAACAATTTATCAGCAATGGCGATAGATACGGCTCAATTAATGAATGCGCCAATCGAAGTTCACCGCGCAATGTATTACATGATGGAGAGCGCAGATAGAAAAGGTGTTAAATGGTCAAACGTTGGAAAAGCATTTGCGGGCATGGCGACTGACCCATTTACATATCTTGGCCTTGGAACATTAGGAATTGGTTTGGTTGGGAAACAAACTGGGCAAAAATTAACCAAAATGGCATTTAAAGATATGCTTAAAAACTCAGTTAAATTAATTCAACCAACTAAGGTTTCTGCTGCGGCAAGCGCTGAAGGCGCTCTCTGGATGGGCGCTTTTGATTTAGCCCGTCAAAACGTAGAAGTTAATGCTGAAGTTAAAGATGAAATTGATAAAACTCAATTAGCTACGTCTACGGCTTTGGGCGCTGGTATGGGTCAAGGTTTAACAAGAGTTGTTGATGCCGCCCCTCAAATCTTAAAAAATGTTGGTGACGCAATTGTTGATGCTGGAGATGCGGCAAAAGCACGAATGGAAGAAGGCGGCACTCAATTAAATACAGGAATTGATATAGACCCCCTTTTGGCAAAAGTTGGTGCATCAATGGGAGAAGATAATGGCAATTGAATATTCTGAAGCACAAGACCCAAATTTAAAAACAACAGAAGTTATGGCTCCTGAGATGTCAGAAGAAATACTTGCGGCTGACCCTATGGCCCAAGAGCCTATAATTGATGAGGGCGTTGAAGTTGCTGGTTATAGAGATAAAATTGCAAATGTTATTCGAAAGCCAATTCGTAAAAAAGGTGAAGATTTAACAAAGCCCGCTACAAATTTTCAAGATGATGTTGACAATCCAATTGTTGAAATAACGCCAACTGGACCTAAAATTCGCCGCGCCACTACTGAAGAAATGTCAACTGTCGAAACCTGGGCAATTAATAAAGACGAAGGCTTTGATGTAATCATTCCAAATATGCAAGCAGTTGGTTTTGTTAAAAAAGATGGGACTATCGTTGAAACTGATGAAGAAGCAATAGCGCCTTTGTTTGAACAAATAGATAATATTTTTGAATTGTATAAAGACCGAATTGACTCACAAGGCAAAAAACTTATTCGCAAAGGTCAAAGAGGTTTTGCCGAAATATTGAAAGATGCTGACGCAATTGGCTCTGTAAAAATATTAACAGAATTAATGAAAAGAAACGCTGGAGATAGGCCATTTACTGATGCCGAATATGCAGCGGCTAAAAGAATGCAAGAAGCTGTAAGATTAAATGTTCAAGAATTACTTTTAAATTACAAACAAACAAATAGCCTTATGGATTTAGCAAAGTTAGCACAAGGAATTTCTATGCAAGGTTTGGTAACAGTTCGTATTGCTGGTGTTGAGGAAGATATTGGCAGAACTCTTGTTTCAATGAAACTTTTTGCATCAGCGCCAAAAGCTTATAAAGATGCTGTAAGAACAATGATGGATGAAACCGAAACGTTGCAAAAATTAAGCGGTTCTCCGTCAGGAATGATAACAAGAGAAAACATCGGGGAATTTTTAGAAGCATATGGCGGTGAGGAAGGTATGCTTACCTTAATAGCTATGCACCAAAGACTACCCAATGAAGACCAAGCTAAATTTGCTTCTCGTTCTATTTATAGAAAAGGGGCAGATATGCTTATTGAATTATATCAATCTGCTTTATTATCAAACCCATTAACTCACGCTTATAATACTGCGGGCAATCTTATAATGATGGAAACGCAAATGATTGAACGAGTGCTGCAAGGTAAGCCTCGTGAAGGATTTGCTATGTTGACAGCGCAAGCAAAATATATGCCCCAGGCATTTCGAGCGATGTGGTACGCATTAAAGCACGAAGCAAGTTTAACTGACGCGACGACTAAATTGGATAGCAATATGAAAGCTATAAGTCGGTCAGCTCTTAATTTACGAAATAAAAAAGAAGGTGGAGGGACAATAGAAAGTACGGCAGCACTGGCTTTTGACGCATTCGGTGTAATGATGAGATTAGGTGGATACCGTCCTATGATTGCAATGGACGAATTTTCAAAAGCTCTTTCTAGGGGAATGCAAATAGAAGCTCTAGCAGTAAGAGCAAAAAGTGATGCTTATAGGGCAACTATTAATGCTGGAAAATCAAAATTAGAAGCAACAGAAGCAAGCGTTGATGCATATTTAAAAATGTTGCATTCGGAAAGCGCGTTTGATGAAGGTACTGAATTTGCAAAAATGGTTACTTTTCAAGATGAGTTGCCAGGTCTTTTGGGAGATGCAATGCCGTTGCTAAGTCATCCAATTATGAAAATATGGTTGCCTTTTTATAAAACACCAACACAAATTGTTCGTCGCCTTGGTGAGCGAAGCCCGTTTGCTTTGGCGATGCCAAGTGTGATGCGAGACAAATTAATTCGAGGAAGTGCTGAAGATAAAAAAGAAGCTATGGCAAGAATTGCTTTTGGTTCATCGATAGCAGCTACAACAATGTATTTAGGTAAAGGTGGCGTGTCAGATGATTTTGTTATGACGGGCTATGGGCCAAGTGATAAAAGTCGGTCCCGTTGGCTAGAAAATCATCAACCTTATTCAATTGGTATTCGCAAAGAAGATGGTTCATTTGATTGGATTTCATATGAAAGATACGACCCCATTTCAGGTATTATAGGAATGGCTATGGATGGCGCTGATGTTGTAGAAAAAGCGTGGGATGGAGGTTGGGATAGTTTTAGCGTTGATACGGGTTTAAATTTAGCTTTTGTTATTGCTAAATATCCTTCTAAAGCTCTTCCTATGATACAATTTATTGGCGAATTAACAGATATGGCGGGAAGTCCTTATATGAGTGCGGAAGATAAATTTGCACGGTTAGAGGGAATGTTTGCAAAGCAAGTTATTAAGGCTGGATTAATAGTCAAAGAACAAGTCCAAAGCGGAGGTTTGTTAGGTGATAGTCTTCAAGCAACATTTGAGCGCTTTCAAGACCCGTTAGCGCGCTCTACGATACCAGAAGACCAATATAACGGAAATATTGTTGATGCGTATTATCAAGCTTTACATGAAATGCGCGCTAGAACCCCAGGGCTATCAACAACTTTACCATCACGAAAAAATAGATGGTATGAAGAAGTATATCAAACAGGGCATACAATGGAAGATGGGCGCGCTCGTGGAAATATTTGGCAAACTTTTCTCCCTTACCGAGTTATGAACAAACCTGAGAAAAGTCTTATAAATCAAGAATTGGAAATATTAAACAATGGATTATCTCCTCTTCGTCGAAACATGGGTGAATCAAAATTAAAATTAACAGGTGAACAGTATGATAGATATATTGAATTGTATAATTTTCCTTGGCGTGTAAAGGACCCTAATAACAAAATTAATATTGAAGAACGGATATCAGCAAAAGATGCAATTGAAGAAATATTTAAGGATACTGATTATTACAAAGCTTCATTTGGAGACAGATTAAGGCTAATTAAAAATGTAGACGCTGAATATAAAGACAAAGCAAAAAGATTAATGCTTTACGAATATCCAGAACTTGGGGCTTTAATTGCTCAAAGAGATGCCTACGAAAATACAACAGGCAAACTTCCTAAAAAACTCGACAACCTTACTGAAACCGACCTTTTAAATTTTCTTGAAAGCAGAAAATAAAAAAATTTGACTATGATATACAAAACCAAAATGTTAGGAATAGATTATGGCTACATTTAGTGTAACAGATACGGTAAGACGAACCCAGGCCACGGGTAATGGTAGCCTTACGACATTTTCCTTTAGCTTCCAGGTTAACGCAACAAGTGACCTTAAAGTATATGTTGGTACAACTCTAAAGTCTGAATCCACACATTACGCTATTCAAGACGGCTCATCAAATGCTGGGTTAAGTGCAACAGGAACAGGTGTTGTGGTGTTTACTTCTGACAACATTCCAGCAAACAACGCTGTCGTTACAATCGTATCTGACGTGCCGCTCGCCAGAACAAGCGTATATACCGCTGGTGGTAGCATAACAGCTGCGGCTCTAGAGTCTGACTTTGACACAATAACGATGGCTCTTGCCGACAGAGAAGAGCGAGACAGTCGAACATTGCGCGTTGGGCCAACAGAACCTCTAAGCATAAATATGGAATTGCCTTCAGCAACTACCAGGGCAAATCATACGCTTGCCTTTGATACTAACGGAAGTGTGACTGTTGGCGACCCAGTAGTCATTACAGGCTTTACATTTAATAACGGGCAAATAACACCATCGACAACAAATGACCCATTAGAGCTGTTTGGTAATGGAACTGGTGGCGTTATAGTTTCCCCTCACCTTACGGTAGATACACTGAAATTAGACACATCAATATTATCTGGCACCCAAGAAATTACAGTTGATGCAACACAATCAATAAATTTAGATTTTGGCGCTAACGCTGAAGTCGTTATGAAAGAAGCTGGGGTAAATCAAATATCTTTTGGTGCTCCTTCCAGCTCTCAAGAAATAAGACTTTTAAATACGCACAGTGGGTCTAGTGCTTACGCAACTATAAAAACTAATCACTACTCTGCAAGTTCTACTGAGCTTGTTTTAAAAAGTAGCGGTGCCAGTGTCGAGCTTGATACTGGTGGAGGTTCGATAGCTTTAAAAAATAGCGGAACGCAACGTGGCTATTTAAAATTAGATGAAGCAAATAAAATTAAAATATATACAGGTACGGGAACTGGCACCCTTAATACGACTTTTGACGGTGTAAATGTAGTTGTAGCTGGTACTGTTGATGGGCGTGATTTAGCTGCTGATGGCACAAAACTAGATGGAATAGAAGCCAGTGCTACTGCTGACCAAACTAACGCTGAGATTAGAACGGCTGTAGAAGCAGCTAATGATAGTAATGTTTTTACTGACGCTGACCATAGTAAGCTAAACGCAATAGAAGCATCAGCTGATGTAACAGATACCGCAAATGTTGTTGCTGCATTATCTGCTGGAACAGGCGTAGCTATATCTGGTGGGGGTGAGGTTAGTGTTACAGCAGTAGCTTTAGTAACAGTGCAAACCGCAAATAGTCAATCAGCACATCTA
>Ga0098059_1000798_pt1 | contig 16907 bp, 17 predicted proteins | sample 20_taG_FD_92580 | JGI IMG/M metagenome (GOLD analysis project Ga0098059, IMG submission 92580) | Marine viral communities from the Subarctic Pacific Ocean - 20_ETSP_OMZ_AT15318 metaG | ecosystem: Environmental > Aquatic > Marine > Oceanic | place: Subarctic Pacific Ocean | collected 2015-01-19
AGTGGAATTGCATAGGGTACAAGGAAATACCCCTTTCCACCTCATGGGTAGTTCAGCTAATAATACAGGGCTGGTAACAGGAAAAAAGGCAACTATATTTCGAGCAATTTCAAGGTTGATGTTCTTTCCTGACAACAAGAAAGGTTGGATTAAAACGGGTTACAAAAAAGGACTTGAGTTATTGAAGTCGAAGGACATCGATTTAATTTTTAGTACAGCTCCTCCATTTAGTAATAACATCCTTGCCCAAAAGCTCAGTGAAGAATCCGGAATTCCATTTGTTATAGATTATAGAGACCTGTTTGAAGAAAACCAGTTTGAGAATCAATCGTCGAAACGGTTATTAGCTAAAAAAAGAAAGCTTGAACTAAGCTGGTTAAAAGCGGCTAAAGGGATTAGCGTATTAGATGAATATTCAGCTGAAACCCTTCAACAAAAAGTGGATCAAGAGTTGCCATTAAAAGTTATACCACATGGTTACGATCCGGTAGATTTTGATAAAGAATCTAAAGGAACAATCGAGTATAAAGATGGTAAGTTGAACATTCTGTATAGCGGTTTATTTTATAGTAAGAATCAGCCAGATACTTTTTTGAAAGCTGTAAAGTTACTCTTTGATAGAAGTGAGGAAGCGCGAAGTCTTATACATCTACATTTCCAAGGTGGATTGGATGCAAGAATAAAAGACTTCATCGAGCAGTTAGAACTCAGCGACTTTGTTTCTGATTATGGATATGTGAATCATGATGTAGCGGTGAGCAATCTTAAAAGTGCGGATTTACTGTGGATGCTAGAAAACTTTTCAGAAAGTTTGAAACAGGTAAAGAGCGGGAAACTCTTTGAATACATTGGTTCCCAAAAACCCATACTTGGCTTAGTACATAATGGGGAATCACAGAAAATTATTGAGGATTACAAAGCAGGTTTTGTAGTTTCACCTGATAATGAAGAAACTATCGCGAACGTAATAGGTACCATATTAGATAAATGGAAAGCTGGAATGCTCAAGAATGTAGATGAAGAAATAGTGCAAAAGTACAACCGAAAACATATTACAGGTGAGCTAGCTGATCTATTTGAAACTGTTGTTAGCCAAGATTTGAAATGAAATCATTTATTCAACGATTATATCAAGACCGAGACAAAGTATTAAACATACTGTTGTTAGATGATACTCGTCCGGGGCAAGATAATTCCTATACCATAAAACCTAAGAGTTTATTCCTTGCACTCGGCTTTGTTTCTGTTTTATTAGCAGGATTTGTGGCACTTATTTTTATGCTTACGCCATTAGGCAGTTTATTGTATAGCACGGATGAGATGAAGATTAGGAATGAAATTAAAGGCATTTCAGATAGAATTGTGGCACTTCAAGATTCATTAGAAGTGAGAGACCAGCAGTTACAGGACATCAAAACAGTGATTAGATTGAATCAGGATACCACACTTTCCATTGATGAACGGTTGAGACAAGCGGCATTAGATCAGGCTGCAAAAACCACCAACAGTTCTGCGGCTTCTGTTTACGACATTAACTTGTATGATAACTTTGGAGATGGCTATTTTTTAACGGCGAATATATTGAGCGAAGTGCCTGATTTCCCTGCTCAACCTCCGGTTGAAGGCACTATAAGTAGAGGCTATGAGCCCATGAAAGGGCATTATGGTATTGATATAGCCTCAACAGAAAATGAACAAATAAAAAGCGTGGCTGATGGCAGCGTGATTTCAAGTGGCTGGACTATCGATTTTGGATATGTAATATCAATCCAACATAATGATGGCTTAGTAAGCACCTATAAGCACTGTTCAAAACTTTACAAAACAAAAGGTGAAAAAGTGCTCAAAGGTGATATCTTAGGATTGATAGGGGATACTGGTATCTCGAGTACAGGCCCCCATGTGCACTTTGAAATTTGGAAGAACGGGTCATCACAAAATCCTAATCTGTATCTAATTTTTTAGAAAGAATGTTTAATTCAAACAAAGCGAGTAATAAAGTGAGTAATACAACGAATCAAAGCCCCTCGGTTAATATTATAAGTGAAGGCACAAAACTGAAAGGGAATATTCATTCCAACTCGGATATTCGTATTAGTGGAACCATAATTGGTGAAGCGGTCTCGAAAGGAAAAATGATTATTACCAATGAGGGTGAAGTAAAAGGAAATATCACTTCTTCTGATGCAGACATTGCGGGCCGTGTAGAAGGGGATGTACGTGTAAATAGTAAGTTAGTACTTCGAAAGAACTCTGTAATTGACGGTAATATTTTCACGAAGTCGCTGATTGTTGAAGAAGGCGCTCAAATTAATGGTACTTGTAAGATGGGTGCCGATTTAAAATCAATTACACAGAATAACGACGCTGAATACGCAGAAGAAACCAAGTTAAAATCAGCGAAGTAATATGAAGATGCCCAAAGAATACGCCGAGTATCTTGGGCTTGGAGCTGAAATAGCGGCTTCACTCTTTATCCCTATCATATCAGGTTATTTTATTGACCAATATTTTGATACCTCTCCGATTGCTATGCTCATTGGCGTGGCAGTAGGTGTAGGTATTTTTTTTTCACTCATGATCCGAGTTTCTCGTACCTTTACAAGCTCAAATAAAAACGAAGATCGAAGTGATGATTAAATACATTCTGCGACTGAATGTGATACCCATGATTGCGAGTGTTTTAGCACTCTTTATTTTACCAGTAGACCCAGCCGTAGCAATATTTTCAGGTTTTTTCTTAAGTCTAATTTTTATTGTTGGAAATGCTTGGGTTATAGATCAGTTCTGGGATGCTGATTCTAATACCTTTATGAAGGTTTTTTTCTTTTCAATGGCAGTTCGATTCGTTTTAGTTCTCGCTGCAATGGGAATTTTGCTCGGACTCACAAAAATTGATGAAATCTACTTTACAGTTAGTTTCATAATTTCCTATCTTTACCAATCTGTAACGGAAATGATTTTTATCAATAAAATTCTTCAACAAAGAAGTAGCCAAAAGTAATGATTCAGACCTTACGTCGTTTGTTTTTAACGCTTCTGTTTTTATCGGTGAGTACCCCTAATTTGTTTGCTTCTGCTGAAGATGAAGCGGCAAAAGAATCTCCAATTGATATCATGGGTACTGTTGCCGATCATGATTATCTAAAAACGCCTTTTGGCAAAATCTATCTACCTAGGATTTTCTATTGGGAAAATGAAGCGGGAGAGACTAGCCTAGATGCATTCTCAAATAGTAAGGCTGCTATCGCGTCAGGTTCTTTTGAAGATGTAGATGGTATTGTAACTCCAGTAGCGGGTAGTATCATTGTTGACTTCTCTATTACTTCACATTTGGTGTTCTTTTGGTTAAGCCTTGGTGCGGTTTTCATTTTCACTATGTTTGCTCGCGGTCGTTATTTAAAGGGTGTGGGTAGAGAGTCGGAGCCTAAAGGGGCTGTACAAAACCTTTTCGAAATTTTCTTTGTATTTATTCGCGATGAAGTAGCTAAGCCAAACATCGATGACAGAAAGCACGCTAAGTATGTTCCTTATTTGTTTACCGTATTTATGGTAATCGCTTTCATGAATATTTTTGGTCTATTACCATGGGCTGCAACTGCAACAGCAGATATTACAGTAACTGCTGTATTGGCTGTGTGTACTTTTGTGATTACACAGTTCAGTGGTACTAAAGATCACTGGGGGCATGTATTCTGGTTCCCTGGAGTGCCGTTAGGCGTTAAGTTTTTAATGATCCCAGTTGAGTTAATTGGGTTATTCACCAAGCCGTTTGCATTAGCTATTCGTTTATTTGCAAACATGATGTCGGGTAAGATTATGATTATCGCGATTCTTGGCCTAATATTTATTTTCAATGATATGTACGGTACAGTGGCTGCCTACGGAGTAAGTATCTTCTCTGTAGTGTTAACGGCAGTTCTATACATCTTGAAGTTGTTTGTGTCGCTACTTCAGGCATACATATTCACATTGCTTTCTGCGGTATTCATCGGAATGGCAGCGGAAAGTCATGAGCACGACGAAGAACATTACCATGCTGAGCACACAGCATAAAACAAATACTAATAACCCAAACAAATCAAAAACAACATTATGGAATTTGCATACTTAGCAGCAGGTTTAGGAGCTGGAATCGTAGCAATCGGTGCAGCTTTAGGTATCGGAATGATCGGTAGAGCAGCTACTGAGAGTATTGCACGTCAGCCAGAAGCATCTGGAGACATTAGAGGTGCGATGATTCTTACTGCAGCATTCATTGAGGGTGTAGCTCTTTTCGGTGCTATTATTTGTATCATTCTTGCTCTTAAATAATAGAACAAGATGATTTTTCTCTTAGCAGGCGGAGGCGGGCTTTTATCATTTAACACAGGGTTTGCTTGGTGGATTCTAATTAGTTTGGTGCTCTTTGTAGTCATCATGTCTAAATTTGCAGTTCCACCAATCATGAAAGCTCTGGATGAGAGAGAGACTAAAATTAAAGAGTCTCTTGAATCAGCAGAAGTAGCATTAGCGAAAGCTGAGGAAATCTCAAAAGACAATGAGAAGGCCCTTCGCGAAGCTGAAGCTAAGGCACAACAAATCCGAAAGGAAGCTTTAGAAGAAGCCGAAATCCTCCGAACCGAGCGTATCTCGAAAGCCAAGGATGAGGCTGCTCAAATCATAGATCAAGCGAAAGCTACTATTGAGCAGGAAAAGAAGCAGGCACTTATGGAACTTCGTAACGAAGTTGCACAGCTAGCTGTAAAATCTGCTTCTATCATCATAGATGCAGAGTTGGATAACGAAAAGAATAATAAGCTGGTCGATAATTTTATTAACGACTTGTCTAAAAATTAAGCATAGCATTAATGTTGGTATCAAAATCAGCACGCCGTTACGCCGTAGCACTTCTTGGAGTATCTAAAGAGCAAAACTCTTTGGATACCGTTCTGGAAGATATACTTACGATTCAGGCTACTTTAGAAGGTTCTAAGGAATTAGTTAATTTCTTAAAGAGCCCTATAGTTAAGCCCGACGATAAGAAAGCGGCGTTATCTGCTATTTTTAGTGATAAGGTTTCAAAATTAGTATCTCAGTTTATCGATTTGGTAGCCCAAAAAGGTAGAGAGAATATCTTATTTGAGATAACCAAGTCTTTTGTTGATGTATACAACAAAGATGCCGGTATTATCACTGTTGAAGTTAAATCAGCAAAGCAATTAGGTGATTCTCAAGTAATTGAGCTAACTAAAATGCTTGAAAGAACAACTTCAAAAAAAGTAAACCTTTCTTTAAAAGAAGAAGCCGACCTTAAAGGTGGTATTTCGGTAAAGATTGGTGATACCGTATTTGATGCTACCGTTAAGCATAAATTAGAACAGCTTGAAAATAAATTCCTCGCCTCGTCGGTGGAATAGAATTTGAACAGTTTTAGAAATTAAAGTAATACAATGAGCCAAGTCAGACCAGACGAAGTTTCAGCCATTTTACGTAAACAATTAAGCGGTTTCGACAACGAAGCTGATGTTTATGATGTGGGTACCGTACTAGAAGTAGGTGATGGTATTGCACGTGTATATGGCCTTTCTAATGTACAAGCCGGTGAGCTTGTAGAATTACCGGATTCAAAAGATGAAGGCGGTAACAATATCAAAGGTATGGTTCTTAACCTTGAAGAAGATAACGTGGGTATTGTACTCTTCGGTTCTTCAAGCTCTGTTAAAGAGGGTCACACCGTAAAACGTACCAAAGATATCGCCTCAATTAATGTTGGTGAAGGTGTTCTTGGTCGTGTAATTGATCCGCTTGGTAATCCTATCGACGGAAAAGGTCCTATTCTAGGTGATACTATTAAGTTACCACTGGAGCGTAAAGCACCAGGTGTAATTTATAGAGAGCCTGTTGCAGAACCTCTTCAAACTGGTATTAAAGCGATTGACTCGTTAATTCCTATTGGTCGTGGCCAGCGTGAGCTTATCATTGGTGACCGCCAAACTGGTAAAACGTCTGTAGCTATTGATACTATTCTAAACCAAAAAGCTACCCAGGATTCTGAAAATCCAGTATTCTGTATTTATGTAGCAATTGGTCAGAAAGGCTCTACAGTAGCTGGTATTCGTCAGGTGTTAGAAGAAAACGGAGCGATGGATTACACAGTTGTTGTATCTGCTCCTGCAAGTTCTTCTGCTCCTATGCAGTACATCGCTCCATTTGCTGGTGCAGCTGTAGGTGAATACATCCGTGATACTGGGCGTCATGCATTGGTTATTTACGATGATCTTTCTAAGCAAGCTGTTGCATACCGTGAAATGTCACTACTTCTGAAGCGTCCTCCAGGGCGTGAAGCATACCCAGGTGATGTATTCTATCTTCATAGTCGTTTATTAGAGAGATCTGCAAAGATCATTAACGACGATAAGGTTGCTCAGTCAATGAACAACATTCCTGAAGAGTTAAAACCTATGGTAAAAGGTGGTGGTTCATTAACAGCACTTCCTGTTATTGAAACTCAAGCAGGCGACGTTTCTGCGTATATTCCAACTAACGTAATTTCGATTACGGATGGTCAGATCTTCCTTGATACTGATTTGTTTAACTCGGGTATTCGCCCAGCAATTGATGTGGGTACTTCTGTATCTCGTGTGGGTGGTTCTGCACAGGTGAAATCAATGAAGAAACTTTCTGGTACATTGAAGCTTGATTTAGCTCAGTACCGTGAGTTAGAAGCTTTTGCGAAATTTGGATCTGACTTAGACCCTGCTACTCAAGCTCAACTTAAGAAAGGTGAGCGTACTGTTGAGTTATTAAAGCAAGATGTGTATCAGCCACTGCCAGTAGAGCGTGAAATTGCACTTCTAAAAATTAATGACGAAGGGTTATTAAATAAGCTTCCTGTTGAATCGATTCGTGAATTCGAAACTCAATTCCTTGAAACAGTATTAGCTAAACACGACAAAGAAATGGCTTCATTAGCTAAATCTGGTGTGTTAAGTGATGAGCTTGGACAAAGCTTCATCAATATTGCAAATACTGTAATTGATCAAATCTTAGCATCACAAGAAGCTTAATAAATGGCCAACTTACGCGACATACGGAATCGAATTAGTTCTGTAAACAATACGCAGCAGATCACCAAAGCAATGAAGATGGTGGCTGCTGCAAAGCTTAGAAAAGCTCAGGACAGAATGACCAAAACACGTCCTTATGCTGCTAAGATTCAAGACGTTGTAGGTCGTTTGGCTGAAAACACGAATGTTCAGAACCCATTAGTTGAAATTGCTGAAGAACGTTCAAACTTATTGTTCATCATTATTGGATCTGATCGCGGATTATGTGGTGGATTCAATAACAACTTGTTCAAAGAAGTAGAGAAGCAATTAAACTCTACCTTTATTGAGCAGTTGGAAGCGGGTACTATTTCATTAGTTACGGTTGGTAAAAAAGCTACGGCTCACTTTACTAAGAGAAAGTACAATGTTATTGAAAGTTTCCCAGGCTTCTTCGACAGTATTGAATATGACGCTACTTCAGCAATCATGGAAAAAGCTACTGAGCAATTTGTAGCTGGTACCTTTGATGAGGTTTATATAGCATTCAATGAATTTAAGTCTGTAATTGCGCAGAATAGAAAGGTAGAGAAGGTGCTCCCAATCGACCCTAAAAGTTTTGGAAGAAATTTTGAATCTGAGGGTGACACTAAATCTACAAATGACTATATTTACGAGCCTGATTCGGAAGCGATTCTTAATAAGCTTTTGCCTCTACATTTGAACATTCAATTGTGGAAAGCAGTGCTAGAATCAAATGCTTCAGAGCAGGGTGCACGAATGTCTGCGATGGATAGTGCAACAGAGAATGCGAAAGATTTAGAGCGTTCATTGAAGTTGCAATATAACCAAGCACGTCAGAGTGCAATCACTACTGAGATATCCGAGATTGTATCGGGTGCTCAAGCACTTAGTGACTAAATTATTGGAGAGTTGGCAGAGTGGTCGAATGCGGCGGTCTTGAAAACCGTTGAGGCGCAAGTCTCCGGGGGTTCGAATCCCTCACTCTCCGCATTTCAAAAATAGCCCTTTTAGGGCTATTTTTGTTTTAATAAATGGTATTTTGATGCGTTATCTCCACAAAAAATATCTATGAAGAAATTCTTACCTATTTTCAGTCTCTTGTTAATCTCATTTTCATTGGAGATTCAAGCTCAAGACACCCTTCAAATCTCGCTTCAACAATTTTTAGATAAGGCTATAGCCAACTCTGGACAAATTAAGCACGCTAATACGAAAGTAAATTTAGCTGAAAACCGTGTTAAAGAGGCCAAAGATCAAAAATACTTACCTAGCCTTGAGTTTAGATCCGAACATGCGGCTGTACCCGGTGTTAGCTCACCCAACGACTTCCCTGAAAAACAGATTTATTTAGATCCAGATGCCAAAAACGATTGGTCGAAAATAGGGGTCTATACCCGATTAAGAATTTCGGGTGTTCAACCCGTTTTTACATGGGGTTCTGTGAACAAAGCTGTGCATGCTGCAGAATTAGCGGTTAAGGCCTCAGAATTTGAAAAAGATGTTACAGAAGCTGAATTAACAGCTCGTCTTTTCGAATTGTATTACAGTTATGTTTTAGCAGTTGAGATTGAGCGTTTACTAGATGACGCAAATTCAAAAGTAAGGCAGATAGAGCGTAGTTTGGATGACGCTACAAGTGAATCTGACAGTGATGTTGATGAAACAGATGTCTATAAATTTAAGATCTTTAAATCTCAATTTGAGATTCAAAAAGCGGAGGTTGAACAGAATCTTCTCTTTGTTAAAGGCGTTTGGGACTATGTATTAAGAGGTGAGGATAATGTTACTTACGAGCCTTCAGTTCGATATCTCGAAAAAGAAACGGTTGCTCTTCAAACACTTGATCATTACAAAGCTAGTGCATTTAATAATAGGCCTGAAATTCGAGGTTTAGAAGCCGGTATTAAGGCTTTAGATCGTTATATAGACTTTCAAAAAGCGCAAAATTTACCAGGGCTTTATTTTGGCTTTACTACCACTTTCGCTTCCACACCTATCCGTCCTCGTCAGCCTAATCCATTTATAAGCACACCTGAGAATACTTTTAATACTGCATTAGGCTTTAGTATTCGTCAGAATTTAAACCTGTTTCAGGTGAAGAATAAGATTGAACGTAGTAAACTAGAGATGAAGCGGACTACATTACTTAAGACGGCAGCTCAAGATGGTATTATGTTGGAAGTAAGTGAAGCTTATAAAGATGCGAATCTAGCAGATGTCAAAGTTCAGAGAACCGAAGAAGCATTAAATACTTCTAAAGAATGGGTTCGTATGGAACAACTAGATTATGACTTTGGTATAGGTGAAGTTAAGGACCTCATCGACGCAATGAAGATGGAACTCGAATTAAGGCTAAAAGAAAAAGAGTATATTTTTGAATTGAATACTTCGATGGTAAAACTAAATAAAGCGGCAGGTCTTCCGTTAGTACAGCCTCAAAATAACTAAGCAATACTATGAAGAACTTTATTTTATTATCACTCTCGTTAATTTTAGTAATTGGAAGCAGTCAAAATGTACAGGCTCAAACTCCAAGTACTGAAATTCAAAATATGTTAGAAGAGCGTGATCAAGAGATTAAAACATTATTAGGACCTAAGGGTTCTGAATACACTGATCAGCAGCGCAATAAGCTAAAAGACATCATCAACGGTGTAATAGATTTTAAAGCTATGGCCACTTACGCATTGGGTGATACTTATAGCTCTTTAGATGAGGCTACTCAGGTAGAATTTGTAGAATTATTCGCCACTATTGTTAGAGATCAGTCTTTAAATAAGTTAGATATCTACAGAGCAGATGTGAGTTATAAATCTATTGATGTAAATGCCGATAAAGCTCGTGTTGAGACTCTAGCAGTATTGGACGAAGTTAGAACTCCATTGTACTACACGATGAAAAAGGAAGATGGTGAGTGGGTAATTACAGATATGATTATCGATGATGTATCTACAGCAGAATCTTATAACAAACAGTTTCAGCGTATTATTAATAAACGCGGCTTTGACGCATTAATGTCTAGCTTAAGAAAAAGGGCGGCTAGAGGTTAGATTTTTAGCCAATAAATAATAAGCGTATCTTCAAATCAAAAAAAATTGCTTAAGACACTGAAAAACGATCGTATCCCTGGAGAGGGATATGTTTATGTAAGCTACGGTCATACGAAATACTTAAAGCACACATTAGCTTCGGTTGCTACTTTAAGAAGGCATGATCGTAAGCGTCCTATTGCTTTGCTTTGTAGCCAAAAGCAGAAGGATATCCTCGAGGAGAAAGGATTAGATTCTTACTTTACTGTAATTCAGGTCTTACCGGAAGAACACTGTTCAATTGTTGGTTTTAAGCACAATGTATATCAGTACATGTTGTTTGAAAGAAACCTCTACCTCGATAGTGACATTGTATGGTGTAAGAACCCGGATTCGTTATGGCAATCTTTTGGAATCTTTGATTTTACCATCACTGGTAATCTTGTTTCCGATAATTTTTTCGGGTCGGCTAAAGGCTTTGGTGTTTTAAAGGATATTATATTAGGAAGGCGTAAACGAACGTTGAAACGATTCGGCCTCAATTACTTAAGTAGAGTTCAATCAGGACTTATTTTTGCTCAAGATTACTCACAAACACGTAAAGTTTGTGTGCTTGCCTCAGAGATGTTAGATCGTAAATTCGAGACACATTTTCAGAGCCGAAAAATGGAACAGGGAAGAACAGAGGAATCGTGTGAGTGGAGTTTAGCTATGGCGATGTCTAAGCTGAATAATCCTGTATACCCATGGCTTCAAGGTCACAACAGCCCTCAATTAGATTACATTTCTGACCTGACCGAACACGACGATGAGTTTGAGTATGTGACGTGTAAATACTACTGCGACGATTTTATGTACTCATTACGTGGGCTAAAATCTCCTAAAGTTCGATCGATTCTATTAAAGATCTTTTCGATGGTTCCTGGTAAAAGTGATTTCTTAATTACCACACCTTATTGTATCCATTTTGGATGGTATCATGAAAAAGTGCCATTTTTTGTTTTTGCAGAATCGAATTGGAAAAAAATCACACATAATCATGAGGGATTGAAGGCCAATAATTCAACATCAAGTGATGTGAATGAGCTTTCCTCGTAAACAGTGATGCTTTGAAACATCTACTGCTATTACTTTTCATCCTATTAGGATTCCAAGACCTAAAAGCACAACAGGCTCGAATTCTAGAATTAGATAATCAAATGGCCTATGAGTTGATTGATCAACTCATTCAAAAAGGGCATATGAAAGCTTTGAACCCGAATAGGTTACCCTATACTCATTTTGAGGTGTTCGAAGCCTTAGAGGCGATAAACAGCGCCTCATTATCAGTATTAGAGATACAATGGGTTGCTCGATTGTACGAAGAGATACAATTTAAGCGAGAAGATGTTAATCGAGATTATATCATTGCACCCTATGTTCGAAGTGGGGCTGTTGCAAATGATACCGAACGAGTGGATGTGTACAGAGCTACTTCAACCGATTATCACCTTTGGCCTTTCACCGATCTAGCATTCTTTACCGACTTTAAAAATATCACCTTAAATACGAACGTCCGATTCGATACTTATTATGAATTTGGTCCCGATGGCTTAGATGCTACAAACCGTTTATACATGCGAAATGAAGATTCGTATTTAGGTTTTTCTTCACCTTATATAAAAGCATATATCGGTCGTTTTGAACATAATTGGGGGCTGTATAATCGGAAATCTACTTTCATTACGCCCAATGCGAATACCTTCGATCAAATCAATTTTACAATTGGGAACTCCAAAATTTCATACCAAACCATTTTTGGTTTCTTAGATGAAATAAGTAGTGATGATCGCTTTGATGGAAACTCAAGAGGGGATGCGGAATCCCAGAACAGATATTTGAGCTTAAAACGTATTGATTGGAAGATCAACGATCATTGGAGGCTCAGTTTCAAAGATGGAATTTTATATGGGGGACATAACACCACCTTAGAGCCCAAATATTTAGTTCCTTCCATGGTGTACTTTTTCTTAGAAGGGGCAACCCCCATGGATCAAACCGAAAACCTTTTTCTTGGGACGAGTATTTGGTTCAGCAAAGACGGATTTACCGCGAATTTTGATTTCATGCTAGATGACCTAATCTTTAATAGAGATGAAAGGGGAATCACAGAAAAAAACAATTTCTCGGCAATATTTAATGGTTCATATATGATGAGAAAGGCGCCATTGAGGTTTAATATGGATGCTGAAATCGTGAGCTATCAAGCCTATAATACGGATGATGCCGAAGGGCGACATGTCTATTTAAAGAAAGGGATTGCAAGTCAATTTAACGACTATATTTATGGCGCTTTCAAAGTTGATTATTTTGCACATTCACGAATCAAAGGCTTAAGAATCTCACCATATGTTGTGGTATTATTGCAAGGGGAGCAGGAAATTGATCAACCTTTTTCTTCATCTTATGCCAATGGAAATGCTTTTGAGTATGTGCTAACAGGAACCACTGAAGCTACGGGTAGAGTAGGGGTAGATTTCTTATATAGTCCTTTTAAATTTGTTTGGATAAAAGGAGACCTAGGATTCAATATGGTTGAGAATTTTAACCATTTTGGTGGGGTGACTGATCAACGGTTTGCATCCATGATTGAAATTGGTTTTAAATACCAATAAGCTCACGAACAAAATTAGACGGATTGTTTTGACCCAAGAACAACAACCTAGTGTGTTAATATTCGCGCCTTATTTCCCCCCAAGAAAAAGGGTTGGGGCTATTCGTCCGTATAGGTTTGCCAAGCACCTTAATAAAATGGGGTGGCGCGTAATAGTGATGTGCATTCATAGTAAAGGAACATTAGATGAGCGTACAAGAGCAGAGCTGGAAGGGGTCGAAATACTTTCACTTAAACCGCCTTTAGATAGAACGGAGTCGTCAACTTCAAAATCTTCCAGTAAAAAAGCATCTTCGGCTGCAGAATCGAAATTGACGCAATGGTTCGATCAACAGTTTCCTTTAGACACTTGGTGGCCGTTTTTTAGAGCCAAGAGAAATGAGATAGAAGAGCATATTCATGCTATCAATCCAGATATCATTTGGAGTACTTCAGATCCTTGGTCGGGTGGTTATGTAATTGGTCAAATAGCGGTATCCATGAATAAACCTTGGGTTGCAGATTTTAGAGACCCATGGACACTTTGTGATGTTCGATTCCCGAAAAAAGGTAAGTTGGCCCAATGGTTCGAAAAGAAAGCTGAAAGATGGATGATGAAGCATGCAGATTATGTTACCTTTACGGCCCATAAAACCGCAACTAAATATAAAAAGCAGTATCCGAAACTAGATGCTTCGGTTATTTATAATAGCTTTGATTTAGACCATTTTGATCAACAAAAAACACATTCACCTGAGGTTAGTAATAAACTCAGAGTACTCTTCTTAGGGGCATTCCGAGATCTTTCTAATGCGGAATTGATATTAAATGTGCTAGAAAAGGCGATGTCTATCAATGAAGAAGTAGCGAAGTGTATTGAAATTCATAGTTATGCAGCATTGACGGGCGCAGATAAAGAAAAGGCGGAGAATTTGGGAGTAACACATCAGTTTATAGTCAAAGATAAAGTTCCCGTAACTCAAGTCCCTCAGGAGATCAATCAAGCCGATGTTCTGCTACTAAGTACACAACCCGATCGGACGGATATCATACCAGCAAAACTGTGGGATTATCTTCCAACAGAAAAGCCTATTATTTCATTGGTTCAAAATAGCGAAGTGAAAAAGATTTTGTTAGAAACAGACCGAGGTGAACAATTTGATATTCAAAATTTGGAAGCGGCTGCACAGCAATTGATTCGTTATGCTGAAGGCAGATTAAAAGGTAATGATGTACCTAGTAGGCCGGGAAAAACTGAAGTCATCTCAACATATGATGCAAAGCAACGAGCAGCTGAACTATCCACTGTTTTAAAAAAGGTTATAGATCATGTCGGCTAAGTCACTGACCCAAAAAACGATGGTGGTAGTATTCTCGCGAGTGCTTACCTCATTAATTGACCTTACCACGGCAGTTATCATTATTCGGATTCTATCCAAAACCGAATACGCTATAGTTGGTTACCTATTGATGATCTATGAAGTAGCGCGGTATGTATCCACCTTAGGATTCCCTGAAAGTATTTTCTACTACTTTGAGCACTTATCGAAAAACTTCAGAAAAGCTTTTGCCCTACAAACCTGTGGAATATTATTAGTTACAGGATTGATTTCTGGAGCGCTCATAATGTTGATAAAAGTGCTCGCACCTTGGCTGATAAGTGACCAATTTGAGCCACAGGTTATAGAAACGATACAGCAGTTCCTTCCATACATAGCCATTATTGCAATTTTCGAGATCCCTTCGTGGCCGGTTCATAACATATTATTAGCATCTGATCGTCAAAAAGAAGCGGGTTGGTATCAGGTAATTACCAGCTTGATGTCGTTTGTAGCGCTAATTGGTCCTTTTGCTCTTGGTTATGGCATTGAATGGGCGCTTTACGGAATGATATTGTATGCGATTATCCGCTTTGTTGGTTCACTCATTTGGATGCTCGTAATTCTACCACCGGGTGAACTGAAAACGCCAAAAGGGAATTTTAAAGAACAGATTGGCTTTTCTTTACCCCTCGGTATCTCATCATTTGTTAACCAGTTCAATAAGTACGCTGATAAGTTTATTGTAACGCTTTTCTTGAGTGAAATAGCCTATGCCGAATATTTGGCAGGAGCTACCGAGGTTCCCATCATCAGAGTGATTCCATTTGCAGTAGGTACTGTATTAATTTCGAGATATGTAAGCCATAAGATTAAAAACGAGCATGAGAACCTGATTAATGTATGGCATAAGGGGATTAAGAAAGTAGCCATAATCGTGATCCCTTTAACGATTATGATCGTGGTTACGGCTTCGAGTTTCATCTCACTTTTATTTGAAACAGATGGGAAGAGTTATCAAGGATCGGTATTACCATTTCAGCTATACAACTTAATAATATTGATTCGTGTAGCACATTATGGAAGTATTCTTCAAGCATATGGTGATACCAAAGGGGTGCTGAGATTGAGTATCTCTCTGATGGTCTTAAATGTGTTATTAAGTGTTCCTTTTACCATTTGGTTTGGTATAAATGGTACGGCCGCCGCTACTTTAATTGCCAACGTGATCAATTGGGTGTTTACTCTTCAACGAATTGCTGGACATATGAAGGTGCCTATACAGAAAGTACTACCGGTTAAGCATTACAGTGCAGTACTCATTACCTCTTCAGTTGTAGGTGTGATTGTATATCTGTTGGGTAATCTTGGCTGGCCTGATGTGGATGCTAAACTAGATCTCACCTACAATGTGGTTAGTTATATAGGATTATACCTAGTGCTTGGTTCGCTATTCAAAGTGATTACTAGAGAAGAATGGCGAAATCTAAAAGAGATGTTAAGTTTTAGCTTTTTGTGGAAGTAAAATTAAGCCCTTCGAAGAATAGATAACCCTTTTTCGGTATAGATATATTGATGGGTAAAGCCGGGGAATTCCTTTAGCCAACGGTTCACAATTTCTTGTTCTTCGGAACGTGCTGCATCGTCTAAAATAACCACTGCATTTTCTGAAAGGTGGTCAATCAAAAGGGGTAGGGCAGGGTAACGAGCATGTTTTTGGGTTTTCTCAGGAGGACCATCAACCACTAATAAATCAATTTTTGGTAATTCACTAAAATTGATAGCAGATAAATCGTACCAGCTGTATGACTCATTATTTATTGAAATAGAGGTAAGTGGAGCGTAATGTATATCTGCAAATTGCTCTAACTCATGAAGTTTTAGGTCATCTCGTGTTTTACCCACATAGTGTTCACTATGATCCAAAGAAGTGATGTGACCGTTACCTAATTCTTCCAATAAGTATGAAGTAATGATGGTAGAAGAGCCACTTCCAATTTCAAAAATGTGTTTAGGCTTATTTCGCTTAACTTCAGATAGGATGAGTTCAATTAGCCCTGGGAATGCTGCCCAACCTGTTAATGAAGGTATAGGGAATCTAGGATTCACTATACGGTGGATATTCATCATTGCTTGGTCACGTCCATCTTTATATCGAATCTCTTCGAGTATAGAACGCTGAGCATGAATGATCGTAATCAATATGAAAATGAGAGAGTATACCTGTAGAAAAATCAGATAGGTAAGGAGCTCAAAAAAATAGATTACTACTGGGCTAAGTATAATTAGTAGAGCCAGAGGAATTAAGATGAATTTGTGATCGATATGCTTAATTCGAAGCTCTGTAAAATATGACATGCCCAAAAAATTAGTTAAATCTGTAAAATCTTATTGATAGCGGAGTCTTTGCTGATTTTAAAATTATATCTATTCATTAACTCCGGATATGGGAAGCCAAGTATAAGTAATTCTATCATAAAAGAATCAAATCTTATGTTCATACTCATCATTACACCGAAGTGCATTCCCACTAATGCTAAAGTAACATAAGGGCGAAGTTTTTTGAACCAGATCAGTATTCCAAAAAACTCAGTGAGTATACCAATAAGTAACATTAAGGTAGCTGCAGGGATACTTCTTAAGGCTAGTTCTTGTACAAAGGAATATGAAAAACTTCCTTCTCTAGATAGTATATCCGTTCCTTTTTCGGCAATCCAAAGCCATAGATGTCTACCATCTACCCAAAAAATTCCTGTACCTATAAGTTTAGATATGGACGCAGAAAAATACCCTAATCCGATGTAGAAGATGGTAAAGCCAAATATAAATCGATAGCGATGAAGTTCTTTCTCGAAAAAAGTGCAGCCTACTGCGA
>Ga0098059_1000799_pt1 | contig 16891 bp, 27 predicted proteins | sample 20_taG_FD_92580 | JGI IMG/M metagenome (GOLD analysis project Ga0098059, IMG submission 92580) | Marine viral communities from the Subarctic Pacific Ocean - 20_ETSP_OMZ_AT15318 metaG | ecosystem: Environmental > Aquatic > Marine > Oceanic | place: Subarctic Pacific Ocean | collected 2015-01-19
ACGGATACGCCTGAAGCGTTTCTTAATTCTTGTACTAATGATTGACCACTAGCTTTATCCTCAATATAAAAACCTCTTAGACCTCTACCTCTCCATTTAGCATTAAGGGTTATGCAGGTCTTTTTTAGCTCTGGGAAATCCCATTTATTTCTTACAATATCAACAATATACATATCTCCATGCTGATCTATCCCCAATACCATAAGGACAGAATAGTCAGCCTGTTCTGTTTTCTTGAAAGCTGTATCTGCGGCTATTAATACTGTCTGAAATTCTACTTGTTTACGATCGTATTGTTTCCACCAACCTGATTTAATCATATTGCCTCCTACTATATAAGGAGTTTGTTGGTACAAAGACGCAAATTCTCTCTTGTCTAATCTTTTTCTTTTATATAATTCTTCTAAAGGAAATCTCTCTGCCCATAATGGCTCTTCTGTTTCTATTGAATACTGTCTTTTAGCAGGAGATACGGTATGTAGTTTCCCCGTTGCTATATATCGTGGATCATCATCTGGTAATTCTGTTACTGACCTTTTCTCTCCAGCATTAACTGTTTGAATAGCAGGAAAATTAACGTGTTCCCATTCTCCTTCCTTCCAATCTTCTGTATCCATCAATCTACCTGCCACATCATCTGGGTGCCATCTAGTTAATATAACTATTTCTATTGGTTTGGTTCCATCTGGTTCTGGTTGTTTCCGAGTTGTTAGTGCTGATACATAATAAGACCATGTTTTATTTCTTTGTGTTGCTGATTCGGCTTCCTCTCTGGCTTTTACAGGGTCATCTAGTATTAAACAGGTAGCAGCACGTCCTGTTGTACTACCTCCTATGCCTGTAGCAAAATAAGTTCCACCATCAGTGGTTCTCCAATCATCTACTGCTCTACTTTCTTCTGACATTTTAAACTCTGGGTATGCTTGACCTACAAATGGTTCACGAGCTAAGTCACGAACTTGTCTACCAAAGGTTTTAGCTAGGTCTTGGTTATAACTTGTAGATAATACATTTCTATTTGTTTTATTAGCTAGGTAATAAATAGGAAAATGTATTGAAGCGATAAAACTTTTAGCGTGTCTAGGTGGCATAGTAATAAGTACTCTTGTTTTACCTAGAGTTCCTTTCTGTAACTTATCTAATACCTCCATTAATTTTATTTGGAATGGAGCAAAGGTCATTTTAGGATTCATTAACTTAACAAAATCAATAAAACTACCCTGTGCTTTCTTTAATTTAAGTAATTGTTTAGCGGCTTCTATTTGAGATATGGTCATGTAGGTACCTTTAGATACATACTAACCTCATTTTCGTATGTTAATTCTTCTTCTACTGACGGTTCCACTCTCGCTTCCCCGTCAGATGTCATATGATAACCTAAACTCTTATAAGGAATAGGATTATTATCTTTATCAGATATAATTACTCCGTCAACAGCTCCACACATTTTCTTTTTACCTCGTTGATTAACGTACATCGTTGGCTTTATCTCCTTCTCGTCTAGATACCTCTTCGTCTGACGAGTTATTAGCCCCTTCCTGTGTCTTATTGCCATCTTTTATTTCTTCCTTAGCTACTTCTATCATTTCTTTATCTACTTCGTCTGCCTTAGATGCTATTTGCTGTAGCTCATCTATTGTTAATTCTGTTACTGTTTTGTGTTCAACTGAATGTTGGTTAAAACTGTGGTGTAAATCTGGCATAACTTTGTTCAACATCACTGCAAACAGACGAACCTGTTGATTAGACCAATTAGTACTACCAGATAGTACATCACGTACTTTAGGTATGTTCTTTCTTACTACATCTAAAACACTTCTACGAACTCTATCTATTTCTAGTGGTGTTACAGGAACTAAACTACCTGTTGATTTTGTTGGACTGGGATTTTTTCTAACACTGGGCATAATTTATCTTACCATAGTTTCAAAAATAGGTGCAAAATTTTTTACTGTGCAACAATGACAATAAAAAACTCGGCGGCGGGTACACTACACGCCCCCCTATATGCGAGACGAGGCATTTTTCTGACACAAAGCGTGCGTATATGCGTGATTTTGCTTACGAAAAATGTCATCTTTAAGGACAAATCGTGCGTATATGTGCGTTCCTGTGTTTTCAAAATGCGTACGGGCGTGTCAGATAATCACCCCTCACACGCTTTTTGCAATCATATCAGCGATTTAGTCGTCTTGTCGTACCTCCCTAAAGGGAGGAGGAGGGAGTACTCGGTTGACAGTCGGTTGAGGCATTGACCACTTGTCCACAGGAACCCCAATGCCTAAGGAGTGCGATATGCAAAAAGCAAACGCAAAAAGAACGAACCAGATGACTGCACAGGAGTTATTAGCTGTGTGCGAATCTGCCACAAGCCAAAAGGCGATTGAACCAATCGTAAAGGAGTTCACTCGTAGGAAAACCAACGCCCAAGAACGAACTGTTAGCAAAAGTGGGAAACCACTTTCGGAAGCGTTCATAAAGGGGAAGTTAGCGAAGATTGAAGCGAATATTGTTACAGCTACTTCGTATATGAACACCTTTGGGAAGGTCGTACCTGCAAGTGTACCTAACACGTTTGTTGCGAAACCCTCAGGTTTGACGAAAGCTGAAGCTACTAGGTTGACTAACCTTTTAGCGAAGTTTAAAGCGTAAGTATCACACACATAGCCTCTAGCGAGAGATCGCTAGGGGTTTTTTTTATATATTATTATTCGTCTTGAAGTGATGACGGCACTAACAAGACGAAACGAAATTTAACACAACAGCAGAAAGAGGAAACAATGGCGATAGAAAAAGCATATTGGTACGATCATAAACCCTTTGATGATAACAAAGGTTTTATCTATGGTATTAATTATATTAATTGTGCATACAATGATGATGATAATGAAAATGAAACAGGCGATATAGTACAATGCGAGTGGTTTAAAACTAGAATAGAGAGAAACAGGAGATATAAAAAAGCGTTACAACAGCAGAAAGAGGAAACATGAGTGGAACATCTTACAGCACAACTTGTCCTAACTGTAAAAAAGAAATGCAAACTTATACTGATTGGAAACCAATAGACTTAACAATTCACACTTGTTATGAGTGTGGTTTTTACATCAGAAATGAGGTTTGTTTCATGACATTAGACGAACTTAATAGTGATCGGCTAAATGTAATGGAAATAGATAAACCTTTAAAAGAACTACCCAAACAGAACAAAGATTGTTTGGATTGGAACACACTAAAATTATAAGAATTAATTGAGCATGAAAGAGTCGAGGGGTTACAACGCTTCGTCTTAATCATGTAAGATTGATGCTATCATGAGGTCGCAACAAACTGCGTAAAACCATGAAGTAACACAACAGTAAAAGCAACTGCACTAAAACTTTCTCGTTTAAATTTGGTCTTAAAGGAGTAAGTGCAGTACAATGAGCCTAATACATCAAATTTATCGCAAATTCTAGACACGCCAACAATTAGTATGATTTAGGTATGGGTATTTCTATCTCCGTATTGGGATAGTAACAACCTTGAACAACGCTAGTACCATATAAGAGGAGTTGACAAGGAGAGCAATCATAACTTTCTGCGTAAATTCTGTTCCAATTTGGGAAGTCGGTATCAGAAACAAATACTGAACTATAATGAATGACACGACTATTGACTTTATGAGGACTTTGTAATGGCTTTCATATCTTTGATAATGTCGTGGAGTATTTATAGGGGGGTATTACAGTACACAAGGGTAGTGGAGAATATCGGCAGTCTCTTGAATGTTGCGACAGCAACAGCTACCAACTGCGTATGTGATTAGGCTCGGTTGCTTAATTGATTGTGGGGAAGAAACCAATGCGTTCAGAAATGAGCAGATGTTGGTGGGTAGTACCCACAGTAGATTAAGCGTGGAACTAAGGGATTTTTCCGAATGTCCTAATACATACGCAGTTTTTTAACAATAAATAGGAGTAAAACATGAGCATCTCAGGACCACAAAACCAAGACGAACAAGACAAAGAGCCAATAACTATGTACTCTTTTGTAACAACGATACAAAAGCTGAACGAGGAGTTGGCGAAATACAACCCTGATAGTGAAGCGATAATAGATAGCGAATCGTTACTTGCTAATTGGGATAATAAATGTCCACCTTTAATGTAAGGATTGACATTTGTATCGTATATGATACATTTAAGACAACCTGTAAAGGAGTAGCACTATGGATAAACTTAAAGGCACGATATTTCGTGACTACAAAGGGAAACCATGCGTATATATAGATGATTCAGGCTCGTTACAAGAGCTTGTCATAAGACCTAATGTTTCTAAATATAGAAACCCACCTAGCAAACTAATGTCCAATCTGTACTTGGGAATAGCTATGTTTTTATTAGCTATACTAATGACAGTTGTGATTTTAGAATTGATAGTTGGTTGTGGCGAAGTCACATATTTAGCAGATGGAACTTGGAAAAGTAATGAGTGCCTTTTCCAAACAACCGATATACTAACAGGCACTTGGAAGTGAGGAGAACTATGGCGATAGTAGAAATAATAGTATTTAATGCTATGATTATGGTTATCTCTATGGCTTTAATATGAGTAATAGACACCTTGATGTAAGGACAAAAGTTAAACTGATGAAACTATCAGATGAAGAACTTACAATCAGAATACCACTTGATTATTTAACCAACCATTTGTACGAGGAAGAAACAGTAGGTGGAACACATGATGACACAGTATCAAGAGAGATACTCAGCGAAACCTACATATACGGAGACATATTGCTTGATAAAATTATAGAAATACTAGAGCAACATAGGTTGAGAATACTAGGTGGTACAATGCCATTAAAAACTTGGATTAAATCTCAATCTGAACTAATGGAAATACCTTATCCTTTTGTTGAGGAAAGTAATCAAAAAGAAAATGAAGCAGTAACATCTACCGTTCCTGGACAGGTCCAAGACGAAGAAAAGAAAGAGGAAAAAGTTATAACTGTATGAGTTTAGAAAGAAGAAATAGACTATGCGTATCTCATGACAACGAACAGTTACATGATTTCTTAGAACTATTAATGGAACATGGGTTCGGTCCCAATGCGTTACATAAAATAGATTACGCTGGAACTTTCAATGATTTATTGAAACGACTTTATCATTGGAAAAGTCTAGCCGACAAAACTACTATGCTTGAAATAACTATGCGAGAAACTAAGGCACTCGATAATGTCAGGCGTATAGTAGAGGAAGAATTAAATAATAAATCTTCCGACCAATCAGCGAAAGAACTTGCGTTAAGTATATGTGAGTTGCTTCGTATGAAAGGAACACTAAGACCTTAGAAGTGGGTAAGTTTTAACCCTTAACATTAACATTAACCTAAAAGGAGTATGCCCATGAGCAATACATTACTCATTGATTGCGTTAAAGCAGTAAAACATTATTCAACATTACTTGCTGATGACAAACGTAATCTTACAAAGAGTATGGTAGGACAAATCTTGTCTAATCACACAGATTATTCCCTACAAAGAAACTTCGGTAAAGCTAGTAAGTATAGTTTAGATAGTGCGTTAGATCGTATGAATCCTGACTTGCTTGCGAGTATAGTTTATCGGATATACTTTGATACAGCTACACAAAGCGATCTTAATAATGTAATTAAGAAAGTTGTAACTGAATTAAGTAAAGCAGTTGAAGATGATACCGATAATGTGGTCGGTAGAGGAAACAAGAAATTGTTTGCTTATCCTAAATCCATGCTGAAATACACATATAAACTAACAACCACAATTACACCTGAAGAATCAGTAAAGGTTGAGGGTGTAGATGATATTAAAATATCAGGAAAGGCGAAAACTATGGACGGATTTAATGTCCAAGAAACCTCAGAAAAGGTTGTAGCAGTAGCAAGGAAACTAGCACAAGACGATTTAGATGTCGGCTTGGGTGGGAAAGTACAAACTATACTACAACATATAGAGCAAGCGAAACAGATAGTCGCAGATAAAGAGAAACTCAATGCTAAGAATAGAGAAAGTCTAAACTCTTGCGTAGAGTTACAAACAATGGGCGACCAATGTAATGAAGAAAACATTGAGAAGTTATCTACTGCTCATGATGACTATGCGACAAGCGTCATGCCGACATCTACCAGTCATAAGCAAGACGAAACTAAAGACCATGAAGTTAAGCCCATAGTTATTGAACAACAATGGACAGAAGCAATCAACCCAATCCTAAAGAACAGTAGTGGTGGGCAGATTAAAGACATCAACAAACTACTGTTAGACCATGCAGATTTACAAACAAAGAGTAAGGACTTACTTGATGAAGTAAATGTGTTAAGAACAAGAGCAACGTCAGTACCTATAAATCCTACGGGAGATGTCAAGACGACTGATATGGGTACTCTTAAATATAAGGTAGTTGATAAGAAAGCTAGTGATATCTTCACTAACCCACGAACAGGTAAGAAGATAGCACAACTTAACTTCAACATACCTACATTAGAGTGGACAGATGATAAGGGAAAGGTAGTAACACACCCTTACACTCCACGTATAGACGAGAACTATCAGTTTAGAGCAAGTCATTTGATTAGTTTCTTAACTGCTTTCGTCTTACGTCTAAACATCTGGTGTCATGGACACACAGGAGTAGGTAAGACGACCTTGCCTGCACAGATAGCCGCACGAATAGGATTTCCTGTGTTCCCATTAAACCTTGATAGTAATTTAGAAAGGGCTGACCTTACAGGGCAAACGACTTTGGTTACTAAAGAGGGAACGACAGTTACTAAGTTTGAGGAGGGTATCTTACCGAAAGCTATGGTACAACCATGCTTCCTCGTCTTAGACGAAATCGATGCCGCAAAACCTGACCTATTATTTGTTCTTCAAAGAGCAACTGAGGGGAACGGACTATTACTAACTGAGGATAGTGGAAGATTAATTAAGCCACACCCTTTGTTTAGATTCGTAGCGACTGCCAATTCAAGAGGACAAGGAGACGAGCATGGAGTTTATGCTGGTGTACGACCTCTTAATGGAGCCTTACTGAATAGATTTTCTATGTATATTGAAGTTGATTACATGGAAACTATTGAGGAGTTAGCTATGCTAAAGAAACAATACCCATTAGTTCCAAAAGATTTCTTGGAACCATGCGTACAGTTTGCCAAGCTATGTAGAAAAGCATTTGAAAATGGAGAGACATCTGTTCCTGTATCGCCAAGAGATACAATGAATATGTGTATGTTGTATCAACATTTCTCTACTGTGCTTACTACTAAGGTACAAGCAACTGAGTTCGCAGTTCAGTTATCGGTATTGAATAGATGTCCTTTGGATAACAAACAAAGGATAGTGGAGTTAGCAGATAGAGTGTTTGCTAATACTAAATTTAACATTAAATAAAGGAGAACAATTATGGCTGATGATGAAATATTTTATCTCCCACCTGACGATCCTGATTTAGATAGACCTTACATTACTGCAAGGGAATTTCAGGAAGCAACCAAGACGGCTGTTCGTACGATTAGTACGGACTTTGATACTTCTGTTTCTTTCGCTGGCGAAATGGCGTGTACTGATGGGAATAGAGTTATCTTACCCCAAGTTAATCCTGAACGCATGATGACACATAGAGAGGTCAATGTCGGTAGAGGTTATGCCAACCATGAGAGTTTGCATAAACTATTAACTGACTTCAAACATGGGCAAACCTGGATGAAAAAGATGATGAACACAAGTAGACCATTTACTGTTCACATGGGGCAAGCAATAGAAGATGTAAGAATAGAACATGGTGGTCAATCTTTATACGCAGGTATCTCTAAGTCGATTGATAAGACTGCCGAGCAAGTGTGTAAAGAGTTTAAAAAGATAGCAGAAGAAGAACCTAAGATGTGTAAAGACCCTTGGAAAGTATTACCTGTCGCAGTTACATGGATAGGTCGTATGAAGTTAGGCTATCCAAGTCCTGTGATTAAGCAAGCATTTGATAACTTGTCAGATGATATTAAAAAGAGGGCAGAACTGATAGCTTCTGCTACTCTCGGACTACCTCATGGAGTACAAGGAGTAGGTCAAGTAGACCAAGCACTAGCACATAATGGTAGTAGATTTGGTATGGAACTAGCTGAGAAAGTTGCTAATGAATTAGCTAAAGATATACCACCACCACCTGTTGAGGAGATAGCTGTGCCTCACATGGCAGGGGATACGGGGAGCAAGACGAAAGGAAAAGGTAAGAAGGGCGAGGCTAACGCAAGCTCTGGAGCTGACGCTGGAAAGCAAGACGAAAAGAAATCTAGCATGATGTCAGGTCAAGATAAATCTGAAGCGAGAGGACATGGAAGTCAGATGTCTCCTGAAAAAGGAGATATACTTCAACGACCTGAGCCTACGCCATTCGATCCTGAGTTAAACCAAGTGCTAAAACATTTCACACCAAAGCAAAGCAAGGGGAAATATAATAAGAACAAGGGAGCCTTTACTTATGATGATGATAGTATTGAGGAACCTGAAGAAGCACTTAAAGAGCCTGACTTTTATCGTTCTGAATATAAGAGAGCAAGAGATAGTTTAGGTTCTAAGTTAGGAACTATGCGTAGAAAACTAGAGAAAGCATTGATAACTAAAACAGAAGCCGACTATGAAACTTCACGAGTAGGTAAGTTAAACATAAGAAAGAAATCTGCTGAGTTATTTATGGGTGGATCAAACATAAGACGAAAGAGAACTGAGGGAGACGCAATAGATACTGCTGTTTCTTTACTCGTTGATTGTAGTGGCTCTATGAGTGGGCAACCTATGGTACTCGCAGGTCATAGTGCGATTGCTTTATCTGAGTGCTTATCAGCAGGTGGAGTTCCTTATGAAGTGTTAGGTCATACAACACTTAGACTAACACAAGGTAGTAGGTCATTACTTACTAACCAAAAGACAAAGTATGAGACAGATAAAGAGGGTTATAGTGAACCCGTTGAGGAGAATAGGTGGGAGAGAGAGGAGGCACTCTATATGCCTGTCTTTAAACCATTTGATAAACCATTAAACCAATGCAAACATCTAATGGGATTCATACCTAACGCTAGTCATAGTTGTAACGCTGACGCTGACGCTTTGTTGTATGCTGGCGAACGACTAATGAAAAGGAGAGAAACAAATAAGATACTCATGCTTATCGCAGACGGATATCCTGCGTGGCATGGAGCAGGAGATCAGAACGAAATAACTAGACGAGCAGTAGTTAAATTAAACCGAGATGGGATTAAGACGATTGGTCTTGGTATAAATTGCGATTCAGTTAAACAGTTCTTTGAAAGGTGGGTAGTTGTTAATGAGATAGACGACCTATCTAAGCACGTATTAGATCAGGTAGCCAAGATGATACTAGGACAAAGGTTTCATATTGACAACTCAGATTTATTAAAGGGGGAATCAAATGGCACGAAGTAATATACCAATCGTACCAGCAGTTTGGTTTCGTCTTGCACCCAGGAAGAGTGTGGATTTTTGGAAACAAGTTGCACTCAAAGTAAGAAAGAGAGGAGTTAGAAAGTTTGATCTAACTAAAGTCCAATCAATTATAGAGGAGGTATCAATCAATGGACAATACAAAAGCAAACATAAATACTACTGAGTTAGTCAATGAATTAAAAAGTAAATTGATTAGCAAAGATAGTTTAGTACAAAGACTTGAAGAACATATCATCAAGTCTACGCAAAGTGATCCCGAGTTTGCGTGTAGCGTGGTAAGTAAAGTACCCTTTACGCTAATGGATCAACCACCCTCATACGAAATCGAGGGAGTTTTATCGGTCAAGTTTTTACCAGATGATTGTATAGAACTCCAACGACTAGAGGAGAACATTATATGTAGAGCAGAAACTATTGTAGGGTTTTATGTATAAATCATTAACATTACTAAGGAGTAAAACATGAGTGATGATTACAATAAAAAGGTAGCGAGTAGCGAACTAGCTAAACTCGGTATCGTTGAGACGAAGAAAGAAGATACTCCGAAACAAACTACAATTAATGACAATCAATGTGAAGTTTGTGAGGGGAAAGGCTATGTGAATCTGAGTGATACAGATAATGTGGATAGTAGAGTAGACTGTGATGATTGTCATGGTAGTGGACTACCTCTAAGCCAAGAGGAGAAAGACTACATGGCAAAAGAACAAAGACCAATGATAGATGAGCAACAGATGTCATTGTTAGAAGATGAACTTGATGATGAGTTGCCTGGCTGTGTCAGCACGGCTAAGACGAAGCAAACAGATCAACTTGTTCATGTCAACCTTGAAGAAAAGTTTGCTTCATTAGAGCCTGACAACTCAGATCAGTACACGACTGTTACGACAGGCACACACAATCAATGGAGTAAGGATAGTGTAGCTGAAAAGTTAGAGGAGTTAAAGAACAACTATAAAGTACAAGAGGGGGAGTGTTCTATTGAGCCAAAGGACATGAGTAAGATAGTTGATTTACTAAAGACTAACTTCGGAGACTTGGTTGAACACGCAGGCTTTGTGTATAAGACGAGCCATGCACATAAAATCATGGGCGATTTGATTGAAGATTTTATAATCAAAGAAACAACACATAATCACAATGGAAATTACAATAAGATAGTAGTTGACAGAAATGATTAGAGGAAAGACGCTTGCTGAGGTAAGACGAAAGGTTAAATTGGCAGACCTTTTGGTAAAGACAAGTGCCAATAACATAACGATTATGGGTGAAACCATAATGGAAAACATAAAGGAGAAACTACTTATGGCGAATGTAAGTATAGTTATAAAAGGACTACTTGGTGGAGCAGATACTAAGGTAGTACGTGAGGTAGCAACTGTTGTTGTGGACGCTTATTCAAGAATAATGGGCGAACCATACCAACTATCCCCTGTAAAGGTGAATGCTACGTCAAAGAGCAAGACGATAGGTAATGGAAAACCCATTAAGAAATCTAAGAGGTGGGGTAAGGTAATAGAATCCATTGACTATGGAGCGAAGCCAACAGGTTATGCGATCAAAGGGAATTGGGCAAATGTATTTGACCTATCTAAACACCCTAATGGCACACTTGTAATGATTAGTATTCCTAACGCAGGACTATTCATGGGCGAAGTAACAAGTAATAAACATTATGGATATGAATATCCTAATGGTGGCGAGGGAGAGATCAAACATTTCTCTAACCTGTATGGAACAGACGAGGGTATGTACTCTAATATAATTAATGAGTGTAAATCTCGTAAGGTTCCTGACGCTAAGAAAGAAGTAGTCTAATGGGTATAAGAGATATAACAGCTAGGTCTTGGACGATACTATGCAGACTAAACAATGGTAAGCTAGTATCTTTGTCCAACCCACCTGATGAAGTCGCAAGAGTTATTCAGGATTACATAGACGAGATAGAAAAAAAGGGGGGTTTCAATGCCACTAAAGATAAAGAAAAGGAATAGTACACTACATATAGAGGGAACTTTGTTGGGTAAAAGGATAAGAACTACAACAAGGTTGCCCCTACACATGAAAGAACAGGCAGAAAAACAACGAGTACAGTTAGAGAAAGATATACTAGAGGGAGTTTATCCTAATAGTAGTAATGTTACAGTATCACAAGCGTGTAAAGATTATTCTCATAACCCTACAAGCAGATGTAGTACGACTGAACTGAGAGTAATCGCTGAGTTGGTAGCTGAATTGGGGAAGCAAAGCATTAAGTCCTTGTCATTATCAAGATTGCAACGCTTCGTCTTGGATAGCTGGGGCGCTGTAGCTCCAAATTCCAAGAGAAGATATGTCGCAGTTATCAATGCTATTATCAACAACTGTAATAAGATACACAATATGGAGTTAAGTAGACTACCGAATCCCAATATTGATGACGCACGAGACGAACACTTGTCTGAGAAAGAAGCATTTGCTTTGCTTAGTGTGACAAATAAGTCACAGTATGCGAACATACTGATGTTACTTATCACAACAGGTGTTCGTCTTGGAGAAGGCTTGCTCGTTGAGCATAAGGATTTTGACGGCAGTAATTTAGAAATCAAAATTCCAAAAGGCAGGTCAGTCGGCAAGACGAGGACAAGACTTATCCCAATTACTTATAAGCCATTGTATGATGTGCTTAATAGTAAGATAGGAAAAGAAGAAAAGGTTTGCACTCATGTAACAAGTTTAGTTCTTAATAAATATTTAAGAGAAACTTTGAAATCAATAGGAGTGCATAGACATATAAGAGTACACGATTTAAGACACACATTTGCGTGGTTGTCTGCTCGTGCTGGTTGTGATGTAGGAGACATACAACTACTGCTCGGTCATAAAGATATCTCACAAACAATGAGGTATAGAGGTTGGATTGAGCCAAGAGTTAAAGCAAACCTCACTAAAATAATGTCATAGATCGTCATTGACTATCTGTACGATATATGATACAACAATAACACTAACTAATAAGGTAACTATTATGCAATTAGAAACGACTATCAAACGTAATCGTAAGACACAAGGTCAGATAGACCTAGAAAATGCTTTACGACAAGCCAATGGTAATCTCAAAGAGATACCTGAAACCACAACATCTGAAATCAAGTCATGGTTAGAGGTTGGAGTGGGAATAAAAGATATAGCCACACACTTTGGATTGTCCGAAGGTCAGGTGAAGTGGGTGAAGGACCCAAGACGAACAACATCTTCGCTACCAAATGGTAGTGCTAAGAGTGTTACATTTAGTGCTAAATCAATATCAATTAACCAAGCGAGTTATAATTATATTTCAAGTATAAAACACTTGCATAACTTCTCACGAGGTAAGGTTATGGATTTATTAATTGAATACATTAAACAAGACAAAGATCAGAAGTTTCTTAAATCTTTGTTCAAGAAGTAGTACACAATGCGAAAGAGATTAGTAGAACAAATCTTTAAGCAAGCAAAAGAAAACAACACCACAATTAAGAGTGCTTGTAAGCGTGCAGGACTTAGCGAAAGTTCGGTACGATCTTGGCGTAGGTGTGAACCATTACTAGGAAACTTCATAGCATTAGTAGAAGTTCTTGGTGGTAAGGTTACTATTACATGGAAAGAGAAAGGAGTTGCGAGTGAACATATTCTACCTAGACATGAACCCTAGAAAATCTGCTCACTATCATTGTGATTCCCATGTAAGGAAAATGATTTTAGAGTACGCACAAATGTTATCAGTAGGACATTGGACGAGTAGCCACCCTGACGATATTGATAGAGCCATAGAGTTTAAGTTATATAAACCTACTCACATAAAACACCCAACAGTTAAGTGGTGTAGTAGTAGTGCATTAGCATACACCTATGTATTTACTATGTGGGAAGAACTACAAATAATTTATTCAAGAAAATATAAAAAGACACACTCATCTAATAAGCTACACAATGGGTTACTGTGTATGCCATATAAAATATTAAGTAAAAAGATTAATGGGAAGTATTCGTTTGAACACGATATGAAACCACCACCCATGTGTTTCGGTAGAGAGTATTCCCATATAAGAAAGGGCGTTGATCCTCGCAACAATACACAAGTTGTTAATGCTCATAGGAATTATTATAAGGTAGCGAAAAGTAAATTTGCTACATGGGGAGAGGGCAGAAAGCTACCTAGTTGGTGGCTTAAATTAGTAGGTAAATAGGAGTAGTAATTGTTTGTACTAGGCGACAAGGTATATGTGAAAAGATTTCCTGAACTTAAAGGAAAGGTAGTTGGCTATGCTGAGGGACAGACGAAGATTATTATTGAGTACGAACCAAGCAAGACAGTTATGTGGAGAATAACTGAACTAAAGAGAGAGAGGAACAATGAAACTAAAGGAACTAAAGGACAGAATACTAGAAACTATTGACACCAATACTAAAGTTGATTGGAGTTTCGCAGAACTTACACCTAAGCAAGAGTTTGAGGCTTTGCTTAGAGTTTTTAGTAGGTGGTTTAGAAAGCATGAGAACAATACACCAAGCGAGGTAGAGTTAAGAAAGAACTTAGCGAGTTTAATAAAGGATTTGCTAAGAGATCACGAGAGCATGGAGAAAAGTTCTGATATAGCGTATGATGTAGGACAAATAACTGCCTATTGTCATGTGCTAAAGAAAAAGAAGTTAAGCAATATGATTTGTGAAAAATTCTATCAATATACCAAATGAGAATTGCTCTACTTATAACATTCCTATGTCTAATATCATCATGTAGGAGTGCCGAAGTTGATCCACGCACAAGCATAATTAAATTTATAATAAAGGAGAGCCATGAACAAGTACCAAAGACGAGCAAAGAAAACGAAGATTAACCTAGCAAGTGGTAAAACATTTAGACTAGCGAGAGAGATAGAACATATCGTAGACATAAGCATACCCATAAAACATTATGGGTACATAGAGGGCATGAAAGATTTGATATGTTCAATACATTTCAGGAAGTGGTATATAAAAAACTACGATCCAAAGGACAAGACGAGAGAGGGAATCCAACATGATATGTATGGCACAGATACATTCAATCGGAGTGGTGGACATGATGAGGTTGAACTGATTGACCATTACTTTCGTGATACTGAACTACCTTACAAAGCTATTTCGTCTGAGGGTACAGGATTTTATATTGTCCACTATCTTTGGGGAGGAGACGCAAACTTCGGCAAGGAAAATGCTGATTAATTTCGTCTTAGTTTTCAAAATTTTTAAAAAAATTTGGGGGACATTTACGCAGCGTAAGTCAAAATGTGTTTTGCCAACCGAGAAAAGGAGTTTATAAATGAGCTTAATAATTCTATATGATGGTCTCTACCATCTAGTACCCGTAACCAAAGAGATGATGGAGGGAATGTCATTAGTGAATAAAGTTTTAATAGATTGCTTTGATCTATGTGATATACTTAGATTAAAGTTGACAACCTATTCTGAATCTATCAACGCACACATAATGAATGATGGTAGTGGTGACTTTTATGGGTGTGTCTGTAACTGATGTCGCACAACTAGATATCCACCATAGTATACACCATGCTAAATAAAACCAAATAAAAAAGCAGAGATATTTGCGAAACCTACCCATCAGGTTTAGTTTCGGTCGACTCTTCTGCGGCTTGCAGAAGTTTGAAACCAAAGTAACTTGCTTCCTCTGAGGTTAGTTGCATACCAGACCAGATGAGTTTGTCGGGTAGTTTACAAGGGAAATGAACGAGTACGGATTGAGGTGCTATTTCTATAACAGGTACAGGAACTTGTAAGGGATCACACAATCCTTTTATGACGCTCTCGATTGATTTGTTGTAACTCTTTGGCACCACGTTATGAACTCCTTATTGTTTAAGGTATGCTTGGCAATATTAACTCTCTTACAAACGAGTTGGATATTGTTTTTCTCATACCCTTTAGAGTTATCCTTCCTATCTATACTAATGTTGGTCTGATTGTCTGACCAACTAGTGTTACCATCTACCAAATTGTTTGTCATCAACAGTCCTGTTAATGCACACTTACCTTTTTGTTTTCGGAAGATGGTAAGGATATCCTCAAACGACATAAAGACTGTATGTCCTTGTCGCTTTCTAGCAGACCTTAGTTGAACCCAACTACGCCTCAAAAAACTTTGAGGACTAGCAGTGTATCGTTCTCTTCTAATCACATGGATACATTTTCTGCATCTATTCCTGTAATAAGAATAACTAGACTTGCGTCCCTTACGTTCTTCGTAATGGTAATCTTTAAGTGGTTGTACTTTACCACATTGGACACAAACCTTTACGTCTGTGCTATTAGCTATCGTCTTACACTCTCGATAGGGACTTACGTCTAGATAGCTTTGCTGTGCTTCTCGAATAAACATTATTCGATTGAGCTAACAAAGAACTAGCACCAGGTTTTGTTCTATTACCAACAGCTTTAGCTCTCTTGCTTTTTCTGTAAGTTGCTCGCATTACCATGTCGTTCTCCTTTTTTATTTATCTTATGTTGTTAGTTTTAGTTGTTGAATTAAGAATAAGTGTATCTAACTTCTCTTCTAGTTTATCAAATCGTTTAGAAAAGTCGTCCATACTATTACGTACGTCTCTTTTACTAGCATATTCTCTAGCCAATATCTCTCTTACCTTATATATTTCTTCTTGATTATGACTAATGTCTCTATTGATTCCACGAATCCACCATAGAAAAGGAACACATATAATAGTTAGTATAGTATTCCACAATATTGTTGGATCGTTTAACATAACTATTCACTTTCCTCATTGTTAGCCATTCTTTTAATCTCTTCGTCTGTGAATTGTGGACCTTGACCCTGCTGATAAACATATCCACCGTCCCATCTAGCTGGATCGTGAGCATAGTGAGTACCATCTGATAGATAATTGTTATGAAGATGTGGTTGTGGTTTATTAACACCTGACATACCACCACCTATATCTCTAGCACCTGACCAATATTCTACTTGAGGACCATTAGGGTTTCCGTTCTCCCATTCTTCCATAATCATCATAGGAACATTGACCCACATATCTCCGTCAGGTACTTCGGGATTGTTGTGAGATGTATTGTGTATTCTAAAATCAATTCTAGCTAGTCTATCTTTACCCCAACTGTTCCACCAGAACTCTGGGCTACCAGTGCAACCAGACGACCAACCATAGTTAGGTACTTCATTAGTCCTACCACCATTCTCGCTGTCTTGGATATAAACATTGACACCCATGTAAGATATACCACCATGCCATCTACACTTCCAGCTTATAGCTGTGTTGTCAGACGAGGGAGTAAAATACATAACGAAGAAACTATCGAAATCAATCCAGCCAGGTGCAATATTGTTTGATGTATATCTATATTTCGTTGGGTAATTCGAAG
>Ga0098059_1000805_pt1 | contig 16824 bp, 16 predicted proteins | sample 20_taG_FD_92580 | JGI IMG/M metagenome (GOLD analysis project Ga0098059, IMG submission 92580) | Marine viral communities from the Subarctic Pacific Ocean - 20_ETSP_OMZ_AT15318 metaG | ecosystem: Environmental > Aquatic > Marine > Oceanic | place: Subarctic Pacific Ocean | collected 2015-01-19
AATGATTCGATAGCTGATGTTGTGTTTAGTATATTTTTAATTACTCCTAAAGTAGTAGAAATATTGGTAATTGAAAAATACGATGTTCCTTTCTTAAATCCTTCTGCCTCATCTGCCATGTCAGTTGGAGGCATGACCTAATGGTATATAGGAGAGACTATGTATCCGTTGTCATGCCGGTAGAAAGCCTAAATCCACCCCAAATAAAAAGGATTGCTTTTTTCATTAGCCTCTTCATTTCTTGACTTTCTGGCAAGAATCGGCTAACTTCAATCTAAGTTTTTTAACGGTCTTTACCGTTTAGAAGCACACTGCTTCCACGGCTCGCCCGCAAAACTTAGGCCTTTGCAAGGCTAATCAATCCGCTTTTTATGCCCTCTTTCTGCCAACTGACTAGCAGACTAATTTTAAGAAAGGAATTAAATACAACGGTTTGGCTATGCGCAGTGTCCCGAAGGGCATTGCGTATAGGTGATGTTGTATGCCGTTATTTATTCATAAAAATCTAAAACTTGATTTGCTATATTATTATAATTTGAATTATCAGTTAAAGAGGCAAAATATTTTAGTGCGCGAACTGTCTTTTCCACATCAACAGTTTTTTCATTTCCTAAAAATGATTCTCCTCCTGGGTAAACTCTTGTATTTCCCTCAGTTGATATTTCACCACTTGGAAGAATTCTAGTCAATTGCCAATCCATTGCGCAAACCAATTTTTGGCCTAGCTCTTCTTTGATATCTGAAGTTGGCAGCATACTGAAAATCTCAAATCCGAGCTTCAATGCTACACCATTATAACTACTATCCCATCCGCCGCCTTCTATAAAATAGCCCGAAGATTCGTCTATCAATTCAAGTGCAGATTGAATAAATCCAATACCAATTTCCTTTGCCTGAATGTCGTTTAGATACTCACCAATCAAATAGAAAGCAATGCCATCGAAAAAAAGCCTATTGGGTGCATCTTCATCAACTTGTTGCAGAATATTTTGATTGGCTTTCAAATAATTTAGAGTTGACCCAATTCTTAAATCAAACTGTCTAATTTGATTTCGGATCGACTGGGTTTCATTACTATTTAAATACCAATCAGAACCTTCCAATGACGTTAAACTGATACCAAGACTATAAGCGAAAAAAGCAACTGCACTTACCCTATCACCTTCAGTCGCAGGTGGTATATTGGGGTCATTAATTAACTCTGGGGGTGGGATTAATTGAAAGCCTCCATTTCCTTCTTGGTAGTTAAAAGAATACTCCAAGTTTTTTAAAAAAGCTTCTAACGCATCTACTCGCTGAGAATAAATAGCAATATCCGTAAGATTCGTCATTTTCATCTGAAAACGTACATGAAAGTAAGATTCTTTATTTCTACTAAGTGCCCCTGAATCATTGGGTTCCTCGACTGACCTTAGTAATTGCTGTTCATCAAAATCTGAAACTATCGCGTTGTAATTTTTATTTGAATTCATTGCAACCTCCTCACAAATTGAATCAGGCTCCATCGGTTGACTTTCCTTACCACAAGAATTGAGTGTCAATCCAAAGGCTATGAATAAAATTAGATTTTTCATTGACTTAAATTTCTTATTTAGACCCTGTCTTTTGTAATTGGTTTAATGGCATACAACGTTCCGTGTATGGTGTCGTAGCATCCCGCAGGGTGCTATGCACTATACACATTGTTAGGCGTATTTTTCTATTTCAATTTATCTATTACTTCATTACAATTCTGTTCTATTGTAATACAAATGGCGTCAATGTTTACAGAAGTTTTGTTTTCAGAAAATGGCTCAGCAAATAAATTCGCTAATTTATTTATAGTCAAAAAAGCGGTGCTAATAATTACCATTATTGGAATAGCCAAAAACTCAAATCCGCTTTCTTCTCCGCCTAAGTCTATGTCTCCAATGAATAATGGAATAAGGATAACATAAAAGCTGACAATTATTTTAGTAAAAGCACTATAAATCATCAAAAAAGGTGTGTTCTTTATCCTTTCAGCTTTACCTTGAATATCATAGAAACGATTGATATGCCGCATTAAGTCACTTTTTTCAATGTTAGCCTTTAAAGAAAAATCTTCTTCAATACTCTTTGTAAGTGCTACTAATATTTCGTTTGATATTTTATTTTCGGTATTTATGTTAAACTCATTTAGTGTTTCTGTTGCTTGCTCATTGAAAGTTGGTTTAAAATTATTGTGCATTTCATTTTTCAATTGACGAATGTATAAAATGCTTAATCTCATTAATTTTTGAGCTTGAATTTTTGAATCTACTCGCTCTACTTCTTTAAGATTCTCCGTATTGCTATAATAGGCATATATTTTCGCAACGAAACTCCTTGAGTTATTTGTTAACTCGCCAAATATTTTTCTTGCTTCCCACCATCTGTCATAAGCTGAGTTCATTCGAAAACCTAAGAAAAAAGCAACTGCAAGTCCAAATACAGAACCTATTTGTCCAGATATTTTATAAATGTGGTCGCCAAAATATTCTTCAAGTCCAAGTACAATAATTGCATAAACTGTTGTGATTAGAATAAACGGTGTTGCAATTTTCAGCAATTGAAGTAAGCCTTGTTTTTCAGTTCTTATCATTTTTTAATCGTCATCGTCATTATCAGCATTATTATTTTCAATTGCGGGAACATTATTTCCAGTTCTAATTTCGGTGTGTCTTATCTCTCCGCCCGTTGTACCTGTCTGCTTAGCAAAGAATAAAACCACTATAGCGAAAACTAATGTTCCAATAGCAATGATATTAGAAAACGTTCTCTGCTTAAAACTTGCCCAAAGCCCAAACAACGAAATTCCTCCTAAAATATAAGAAAGAATAGCAAATGTTTCAGCTGTTTCTTCGTGGCTTTCAATGTAGTTCTCACTAACTCCACTTATCTTTTCTGCAACTTCTTCTGCTCCTTCGCCTGTTGACATTGCAGCAATTGCAGCTAACGCTCCAAACATAAAAATCATAAATGCCGTTCGTTTAACAGCTTCTGATTTTGAAATAAGTCCTGTAACCATTACGATTACACCCACTACGGGGAAAATGATTGGTAAATGATTTACCACTAAGTGCCAATGTGCTTCGTTCATATTATTGTATTTTTAAATTTAAATGTTTACTCCAAAAAGATAACCAACTAACGCAGAAAGTACCATTGCGATTGTACCCCAAATAGTAATTCTCAAAATGGCTTTTTTAATACTAGAGCCACCTGTCTTTGCCGCTGCAGTTCCCAAGATTATTAAGAAAATAGTTGTAAAGCCGTATAACCAATATTCCATTCCTTTTACTGGTGCAAAAAGTATCACTAAAAGAGGTAATATACCTCCAACAGTAAATGCTGCTCCTGAAGATATAGCTGCTTGTATAGGGTTCGCTTGACTTATCTCATTAATACCTAATTCATCTCTAATATGTGCCGCTAAAGCATCTTTTTCAGTCAGTTCAATTGCTACTTGCATAGCAGTTTCCTCTTTTAGACCTCTTTTCTCATAGATTTGAGCTAGTATTTTTAACTCTTCATCTGGCATTTCTTTAAGCTCTATAATTTCTCTTTCAATGTCAGCTTTTTCGGTGTCTGTTTGTGAACTTACCGAAACATATTCGCCTGCTGCCATTGATAATGCACCCGCTACAAGTCCTGCAACTGTGGCTAAAACAATCGGTTCTCTTGTTGAGCTTGCAGCTGCAACACCAATTGCTAGACTTGATATTGAAATTATACCATCATTCGCACCTAGTACAGCAGCTCTTAACCAATTGCTACGGTGAATATAATGGCTGTCTAAATAGTTGTCGATTGTTATCATTATTTTGTTTTTGTTCTTTTAATTACGCCTAACGTTGATAATATGGGGCGTTTGGCATTTCAAAGCTCCAAACTATCAAACCACTATATATTTTATTAATTGTAAACATGCTCAAATTAAGTACTATCCGCCAAATGACCTATATTTATTGTTAGGTTTTCGTGCATTACTGTGTGAATCTAAAAATAAGAAATCTTCCCTGAAATTTATCAGAGAAGATTCTAAAGTTATTCAATCATTATCGATATCATTTCAATGTTTGTGTGCTGAGTGTCCAGCTCCTTTATCAACGATATCATGAATAGCTTCGATAGTATGGGTGTAATCAACATATGCTTCCACATATTCGCGACCTTTTTCTGGAGAATCATTCTTAACTTTGTCAAGTGCTGCTACTTTTGAGTATTTCTCCCTTATCGCTTTTCCAATGTGGTTGTTTAATTTGACAAGAAGGTCATCTATATTTTTACTTTCTATTGCCTGGTCGCTAAGTTGAATAATTGGCTTAGTAGTTCCGGCAGGTTTTAACCCTGTGTATGGAGCGCCTTCTGTTTCTCGGTGCAGTCGTACAAGGGTTTCAAAGAAATGTTTTTCAACAATAGCAAATACTTCTTTGTCACCAGCTTTTAAAGCATAGGTTTTATTGAACAAAGGAATAATTTCCTTTTCTTGTTCAGGTGTAATCCATTTCAGAACTAAATTAACGTTGTTCGTTTCAAGGGATTTAGTAGCATCTTTAATTGTAGGACCATCGTAGGAGTCGCAATGGGCAGATGCCGGAAGTGAACCGAATATCATAAAGAATGATACAAATACAAGTGATAGGATTGTCTGTAAACTTGTTTTACGGTTTTTAAGAAGACTCATTGGAACTTCTGTTCTCAAATTCATTTTTGTTGTTCTCATGACACAAATTTTTTAATTGTTATTACTAAATTATCTTGGGACAAAAGTACGCTCAGAAATATCCTTGTGCGACCTACTTTGTAATGTAGTACCCATTTAGTAACAACTTGAAGTCCTATTCCTTAAAAAAGGACTCTAAAAGACAGCTCAATTATTGGAGTGTTGCGTCTGATATTTTATTCTTGTATTCACTCGGGGTAAATCCTGTCATTTTTTTAAATACCCTGTTAAAAGCCGATTTAGTATTAAAACCACTATCGAAGGCAATTCCTAAAAGGGATAGATTATCAAACTCAGGATTACCTATCCTTGATTTCACTTCTTCTATCCTATATTGATTAACAAAATCAAAGAAGTTAACGTCAAATTGTTCATTTATTATCCGTGAAAGATGATGTGAAGGTATTTCAAGTTTATTTGCCAATTCAGGTAGTGAAAGGTCAGCCTCCAGATAAGGTTTTTCAGTAGCCATAAAATGTTTTAATTTACTAACATAATGCTCAATATCAGTTTCTTTCAAAAATATACCGGCATATTTCGTCTTTGGTTCAGTTACATCTTCGATATTCCGGTCAGGATATTGAATGAAAATTTCTTTTTGCTTTAAGCCATAATAACCAATCAGAATAATAAAAGCGGACAAAGAAAGAGATAAACCGTGAGCGCAAAAAATCCAAGAGAACATATGAAAAACATGATGGACAGTAGCAAAAATCATTAATACTGTCCAAATGCCCCCAAAAATATAGACAAGCTTTCTTAACCAGTTGAGGTTAACATTCTCAAACGATGAAAAATAATTGAAAATATTAATGTCCAATTTTTTAAAGAGTAGCATTGATAAAATAAAATAGAATGGCCCTGATAAAACTGTAAGAATTAGAAATAAATTAAACAACAAAGGAGCCCCATGTTCACTTTCCACATGGTCTAGTCTTATTCTTTCCGATATTTCCGGAAAGAAGGAAGCGATAACGATAAATAGGTTGAATAGGATAAAAGGAATAAAATGTAACAGTTTGTCTCTATTGAATTGAAACTTTTGGTCAATTAATGCAGAAATATACAATAACAGGAATGGGCCATGAAGTAAGAGTAATGAAATAAAACTTGCTGAAAGAAGGTGAAATTCAATAAAGAGTTTATTTGAAAACAAAGCGTATATGCCTGTGTATAAACCTAAATAAATTAGCCAGCAAATCAGTATCTTATCATGTATAGCCTTTTTTTTCTGTAAAATCAAAAACGCAAAAAACAAAGCGTTGAAGGCAGCTATTAAAAATATATATTTCATGGTTTATTTCTATAAAATTCAACTATGCCAATTATTTGCAGCATGTTTTTTTGCATGAAACCTAACATTTCGATAGTGACATAAAAGTTGTCACTATATCTTTTATAGTTTTATGTGCAATCTAGTGGATTTTTAATTGTTTTAAAAGTATCAGTTGCAACGTGAGTGTAAATCTCTGTGGTTTTTGTTGAACTATGTCCCAATAGCAGTTGAATGTGGCGTAAGTCAGTACCAGCCTCAAGTAAATGGGTAGCAAAGGAATGTCGGAGCATATGAGGTCTTACCTTTTTGTTTATATTGGCATTTTTTGCAGCTTTAGCAACTATTTGCCGTATACTGCTCCCACTATACTGCATTCCTTTTTTACCTTCAAATAAGTAATGAGTTGGCTTATACTGTTTGTAGTATAATCGTAATTTTAAAAGAAGTTTTTCACTTAATATACTGTATCTGTCTTTTTTCCCTTTTCCTTGTTCTACTCTTATCGTCATCCGCTTACCATCTATATCACTTAATTTTAAATTTAATAATTCACCTCTCCTAAGTCCTGAAGAATACAATAAACTAATTATGCATTGGTGTTTAATATTAAAGGTTTTGTTAATCATTGCTATGACTTCCTCTTTGCTCAAAATTTCAGGTAGACGTTCGGTTTTCATTGGGCGCTCAATATCATAAAATCGATTTGGCATTCCTTCCACCACTTCATAATAAAATTTGATGCTATTTATGGATAGATTGACGAAAGAATCAGAGTATTTTCTCTGCGCTAGTCCTTTTAAGTAATTTTTAATGTCAGTTTCGTCTATACTCATTAATTTTCTTGTTGGAAAGTGCCTTCTAAAGCGGTTAAAACAAGCTGAATAATTTTCTGCTGTTTTATAGGCGTACCTTTTCAACTCTAGTTTCTGAAAGTAAGCCTCAGGAATTTTAGGGTATTTCTTTCTTAAATCATCAATTATTAACGCCTCTCCATATGTGTTTACTGGTTTATTACGAGCAAAATACTTCATGTTTACCCATGCTACTCCTTTAAATGTCCTCAATATGCTATAGAAATTCTGTTGAGTATTAGGTAAATATACCATTTGAAATTTCTCACTCCATTTTACTTCTGGCAATGACTTAATTAGTGCCTGAATAACTTTGTCAGGGTAGAATTGAATACCAATTTTCTTTTGGTTATTGATTAATAAGTGTTTTAATGTGATTTTCTTCTGTATATCCATAATTTTTTTAATGCAAATACTGCGAAGAATTCAATATTTAACAAAATTAACCGTAGATTTAAACGTTTATTAAACGTTTAAATCTACGGTTATGAAAGCTTGTCCAAATTGTGGTGAAGAAGTAATTGGCAGAGAAGGAAAGAAGTTTTGCAACTCTTATTGTAAATCAAACTTCCATTACGAAAGAAGGAAAGAGAAAGAAGATTCATTTTTTAAAACTGTTGACAAGCAATTGAAATTGAACCGGAGAATTCTTAAAAACTATAATAAAGCTGGTAAAGCTACTGTAAGAACAGAGGTCTTAACTAATCACGGTTTCAATCCAAACTATTTCACTCACTATTGGAAGAGTAAGAAAGGGGATGTTTATCTTTTTTGCTATGAATTTGGATTTATAACCTTCAAAGATGCCAAAGGCACTAAGAAATATACTCTTGTGAAATGGCAAGATCATATGGGTAAGGTGGTTGACTGACTTAAATAAAAACCTGAATTATTGTTAACGCATAGGACTATTTTGAAGGTATAAGTCTTGCCTTATACCTTCAAAATAATGGATTATTTTTCCTCCAGTTCCGGCAAATCAAACTGCCCAAAGGCACTTTCTTCCTTCATCAATTTTTCAATCTCATCACTTTTTCGTGGGGCATCATCGGATAGTAATTCAATTCCGTCTTTTTTGATTAAATAATCATCCTCAATTCTAACGGGTATGTCCCACCATTTTTCATCGCAGGGGCTACCTTCCGGAATATAAATGCCCGGTTCTATAGTGATGACCATGTTTTCTTCTAATGTTCCATATTCGCCCAAATCGTGCACATCTAATCCTATATGATGACAACAGCCATGTGGATAATAGCGGTGTCTTCCCGTTGCCGGATCTATTAAATCTTCTTCGTTTAAACTTTTTACAATCCCTAACTCTAATAATCCTTTATTGATAATGGCTAAAGTAGTATCAAAAACGGCTGAAAATGGAACTCCTGCTTTAGCAATAGATGCACCTGCTTCTTGTGCTTCATAAACCAAGTCGTAAATGGCTTTTTGTTCTTTGGTGAATTTTCCGTTTACTGGTATAGTTCGGGTTACATCAGCCGTATAGCCATGATATTCAGCTCCCAAATCCATTAAGATCAGTTCCCCGTCTTCAATTTCCGGTTTGTAATTATCAATATAATGTAAAACGCAGCCATTGTGTCCAGCACCCACTATGCTTGGGTAGCCTTCATATTCCGCTTTGTATTTTTTGTATATGAACTCATGCATGCCTTGTACTTCCAGCTCAGACATGCCTGGTTTCATAGCTCTCATCACTTCTGCCTGTCCTAAAGCCGAAATTTTTACTGCTTTTCTTAATAAATCAAGCTCCTCTTTTGTTTTTATTCCGCGCATTGGGCGTAATAGTTCATCCAGAAGTGTAGTGTTTAAATTATTTTTTTGTGGCTCAGGTGTGATATCTAATTTGCGGTCGTCCGGATAATTTACCTTTTGCTTGAATTGAGAAATCAAATCATATAAATCTCCTTCTTCTTGTGTTTCTCTCACGTCATCCTGGAAATCGTGGAATAATACCTGATCAAATTTTGAGAAATCAATAGGGAAATTTTTGAATTCAGGCGTTTCGAATGCCACTTCAAGTTTTAAATCTTTCACAGCCTCTGCAGTACTGATTCTTCCACCATCATATAGCTCAGCTAAAGCGTTTCTACCTCTTACAAATACAATCTCATTAAAAGTTGAACCCTTAATATTTTGCTCTTCAGAAAATATCATCAAAAGAGCATGGGGCTGTCGATGACCTGTTAGATAATAAAAATTAGGATCTTGATGATATTTGTAATTCACATCATTTGCTCGGTTTCGTATCGGATTGGAAAAGAAAACGGCTACAGAATTTTCAGGCATCTTATTCCTTAAGATCTCTCTTCTTTCTTGATGAAATTCGCTTGATAAAAAATCTTGGGGCTTTTGTGTTTGTCCTAAAGCAAGGGTTGAAATAAAAAATGTGATGATAAGTATATATATAGTTTTCATAATTAAGGTTTTTTGAAATTTAAGAAAATATTAAATTACCTGAACGCATTTTTATATTAATGGTAGCAATTCTTAAGAATTAGGTTTTTATTCTTTAATTCAATAATTTATTGCAAAATATATAAACTTTTTCTCATATAATGTACGTTTGTTTATATATCAATAATTATTCATATAACTTTAAGTTCAACCCGAAAATGCGTTTTATTTACTTTTCCCTGCTCATTACATTCATAAGCTTTGGTTGTGAGCCAAAGGAAGGGGAATTCACACCAAAAAATGATTTCGAATTGAAAGCTCCTCCTTATTTCGGGAGTTTTAATGAGCGCATTCCGGAAGATAATCCCACTACTACTAAAGGCTTTGAATTGGGCAGGATGTTGTTTTATGAAAAGAAATTATCAGGTGATAATAGAATGTCTTGCGCCAATTGCCACCAACAAAGTAAGGCCTTTACCGATGGCAAAGCTTTTAGTCCCGGTATTGAGGGGCAAGTGGGCCAAGTAAGCTCTATGTCATTAGTAAATTTACTTTGGGCTGAGCATTTCACTTGGAACGGAAAAATGCAGAGCCTTGAAGATCAATCCACCGAGCCAATCAGAAATCCGATTGAAATGCATGAAAATTTTGACAATGCCATCAATAAGTTAGAAGAAGCAGGATACAGCAGATTGTTTCAGGAAGCTTTCGAAACTGACCAGATTACAGAGGAGATGATTGGAAAAGCCTTAGCTCAATTTCAAAGAGCTTTGATTTCTTCAAATTCTAAATACGATCAATATTTAAGGGGGGAATATGATCCAACTCCATCAGAGAAAAGAGGGGAGCAATTATTTTTCACCCACCCCATCCCGGGTCAACTGAGAGGCGGTAATTGTGGCGATTGCCATTTAGGTCCGCTCACTTCAGGAGCCATTGATGAGTTTCAAGGTTTCCATAATAATGGATTGGATAATGATGAAAATATGGACGAGGGGTTGATGGCTGTTACCGGAAATTCAAATGATAAAGGTAGATTTAAGACGCCAAGCCTGAGAAATATTGCCTTAACGGCTCCTTATATGCATGATGGTAGATTCCAGACTCTGGAAGAAGTAATTGAGCATTATGATAATGGAATTCACCAAAGTAGTACTTTGGATATATTAATAATAGAAGGGAGCAATGAAAATCAAGCTTCCGGAGAGAGGCCTCAACTTTTTTTAAGTGAGCAGGAAAAAGATGATATACTGGCATTTTTACATATGCTGACAGATGAAGATTTTATAAGCAACCCCCAATTCTCTAATCCTTTTGAAAATGAAAACAATTAAATCACTTTTTTATCTCTTACCTTTTATATTATTCGCTTGTCAGGATGATATGGAAGAAACCTCAACTTTAGAATTGGAATTTATCCATAAAGCAGGAGATGAAGATTTCGAATATGGTAAACTTTATCAAAATGAGGCCGAAAATGAATTCTCATTGCGTTTATGGAGAACTTATATAAGTGAAATAAAACTAATTAATTCCGAGGATGAAATTATTTCAATTCCAGAAAGCTATCATTTAATTGAGCCTAAGAATGGAAATAGGTTTAGTTTAAACTTAAACCAAATACCAATTGGAAACTATAAGGCTATTGATTTTTATATTGGCATAGCTGGCGAGGAGAATTTATCGGGTGAAATTATAGGTGATTTGGATCCGTCCAATAATATGGCCTGGAACTGGACCACAGGTTATAAGTTTATCAGGATGGATGGTGAATTTCAGGATGCAGCAGGCAATAGGAGAGGTGTTGTGGTTCATATTGGAAAGGAAATAAATCTTAAAGCGCAGGAATTTGTCTTTCCACAACTCATGAATATTTCAACTCAAAATAATAAAATTTCTTTCGAACTGGATTTACTAGAAGCTTTTCAAAATCCTCATTCCATTGATTTTGAAGTGTTAAGTGATTTCCAATTTAATGATGAAGCAGATTTGATAGGGGAGAATTATGCTGAAGGATTTGTGAAATTGATAGAATAATCAGAAATTAGATACAAAGGTTTTTTACAACAATGCTAGTTGTTTTCCTGTTAAGAGAACTAAATTAAAACTATTTGTACTATGAACTATTTAAGAAAAATTGAATTCTTCTTTCCTGTAATGATCTTGATGTTTTCCTGTCAAGATGAAATGGAAGATGTAGTAGATGATAATGATGATCAAGATGACAATTCCATTAATATTGTAGAAATGACAGTAGGGAATAATGGAGTAACGTCATATTTTGTGAGTGAAATTAACGGAAATGAAGAAGTTACCAGTTTAAACGAGGATAACAGCGCTTGGGAATTAACAGTTGGTACACGCTATGTGCTAAAAGTGACGGGTGCAAGTTCGCATCCTTTTGCATTGCGAAGTAGCGATAATACTATTTTATTAAGCATGAATAGTGTTGATGGAAGCTTTGAAGATGATGCGGATGTGAATTTCCAAACCAATGGAACAAGCTTTAGTTTTACCTTAACTCAAGCATTAGCAGATGAAATCAATAATTATGTTTGCACTATACATGCAGGCATGACAGGGAATATTACAGTAAAATAAATATATCACCCAGTTAAAGTTATAAATCTCCAAGCATAATATTTTGCTTGGAGATTTTTATTTGCAATTCAGCAAACTTTACCTACAATTCATCTAAAAATACCTACGTTTCATCCCTCTATTTTATTCCTTTGTTAATTTTTTATGTTGTAACATCAAACAAAAAAATTAACAACTATGAAAAATTTATGGAGATTACTATTATTAATACCCTTAACATTTATCGCAATTTCTTGTGATGAAGATGAAATGGAGGATGAAAATGTAGAGCCGTTGCCTACTTTAGTGGAGGCAGCAGAAGAAGCAGGATTGACTACTTTATTGGATGCAGTAGGCGCAGTGGATGGATTAGGTCAGACTTTATTGGATGCCAATGAAATTACGGTTTTTGCTCCAACAAATGCAGCTTTCTCCGATGCTTTGGAAGCATTTGGTGCTGCAAATTTGAATGAATTAGTAGAAGCTATAGGTGGAGTTGAAAATTTAGAGATAGTTTTAGGATTTCATGTGGTACCTGCAGTAGCTTTTGCTGAAGATTTATCAGACGGAGCTCAAACATTTAGCACTTTAGCTGGACAAGAATTAACAGTAACAGTATCAGGTGGTAATGTGACCGTAACTGACGCTCTTGGTAATACATCCAATGTAGTGACCGCTGATGTTGCAATTGAAAATGGTGTTGTTCATGTAATTGATGGAGTTTTACTTCCTGAATTACCGGAAGAAGAATTGCCTAATTTAGTGGAGGTCGCCACTGCTGCTGAATTAACTGTTTTATTAGATGCAGTTACAGCTGTAGATGGATTAGCTGATAATTTATTGTCAGCTGAAGAAATTACCGTATTTGCGCCAACTAATGCCGCTTTTGGTGTTGTTTTGGAAGCATATGGAGTAGATGATTTAAATGATTTAGTGACTGAGTTAGGCGGATTAGATAAATTAAATGAGGTGTTAGGCTATCATGTGGTGGCAAGCGCAGCATTGTCATCCGATCTTACGGACGGACAAACGCTTACAACTCTTAACGGACAAGAATTAACAGTAAGCATTAATGATCAAGGTGTATTTATTAACGATGCTCAAGTGACTACTCCTGACGTAGAAATAGAAAATGGAGTAGTTCATGTAATTGATGGTGTTTTAGTTCCAACATTAAATTATCCTAATGTGGTAGAAGCTGCTCAATCGGCAGGTTTAACGACTCTAATTGATGCCGTTACTGCAGCAAACTTAGGGGAAACACTAACAAGTGCTGAGGAGATTACAGTTTTTGCTCCTACAAATGAAGCTTTCCAGAAATTATTAACTGAGTACGGTGCAACCGATCTAGACGCATTAATTGCAAAACTAGGAGTTGAAACTATCACTTCTGTTTTAGAATTCCATGTAGTACCTTCTGCTGCATTTTCACACGATTTAACAGATGGAATGACAGTCACTACATTAGCTGGAGCAGATCTTACAATCAATATTAGCGGAGAGTCAGTTACAGTTACTGATATTGACGGATCTGTTTATAATGTATCGGCAACAGATGTGGTTATTGATAATGGAGTAGTACATGTAATTGATGGTGTGTTATTGCCAATTGACCGTTCTAATCTAGTAGAAGCAGCAACTGATGCTGGTTTAACCACTTTATTAGATGCTGTAGGTGCAGTTGACGGATTGGCTACTACTTTATTAGAGGCTGAGGCCATTACAGTTTTTGCGCCTACTAATGATGCTTTTGCGGCTGCATTAGAAGCTTTTAATGCTGCTGACTTAAATGAATTGATTGAGAATATAGGAGGGGTCGATAACTTAGCAACTGTTTTAGGTTTCCATGTTGTTCCTGCAGTGGCTTATGCTGGAGATCTTGCAGAGGGAGCACAAACTCTTACAACTCTTGCAGATCAAGATTTAACAGTGACAAGAACTGGAGATGCTGTAACCATAACTGATACAGAAGGAAATACTTTCAATGTAGTGACAGCTGATGTGACAATTGAAAATGGTGTGGTTCATGTGATAGATGGCGTTCTTTTGCCTCAACTTTCTACTCAGAATACAGTGAATCTAACCGTGGGTAATTCTGGTTCATCTGCTTACTTTGTAAGCGAAGTTTCTGGTAATGAAAATGTTACTACTCTAAATGAGGATAATAGCACTTGGAATTTAACAGTGGGTACTAGATATGTATTGAATGTAACAGGAGCCACTAATCATCCATTTGCATTAAGAAATGCTGCTAACGAATACCTATTGAGTCAAGATGGATCAGGAGGTTCGTTTGAAGCGGATGCAAATGTTGATCTTGTAATTGATGGAAATACCATTAGTTTCACATTGACACAAGAATTAGCAGATGCCGTTGATAATTATGTTTGTACAGTACATGGTGCAATGACAGGCGCAATAACTGTTAACTAATAATAAAATATAGGTTATAATTTAAAGGCGGGAAACATAGTTTCCTGCTTTTTTATTTTAAATTCAACGCATGTTTCAGCATAAGTATAAATATGTTTTTATTGCGCTTCTTGCAATTTATTCATTCCTCAATATAATTATTTTGGAAGGGGATAGGCTATTTCAAGCTGGTTTGCCTTATAACTATCTTTTCTGGACTATACTGTCCTTAAGTTTCTTAGTATGGATGTCTAATTGGTTGATTCAGAAATTTTTAATTGACTATATCCATAAAATTCATCCTTTACTAAAGCAATTTGTGCTAAGCATTGTTTTCATTGTAATGATCAGCTTGCTGTCAGTTGAAATTACGGATTTAGTACTCGGAGATCCTTTTACTTTTACGCGGCAAAATTTCCTATTGACCTTTGCTTTTACTTTTCGGATCAATCTTTTTCTCAATACCTTAAATGCGATCTTTTTCTTTAATGGGAAATATAAAGAGAAAGAATTGGAAGCTGAGAAATTGAAAAATATCAATATTGGTTCTCAATATGAAAGATTAAACCATCAATTAAATCCACATTTCTTATTTAATAATTTAAACACTTTATCCACTTTAATGCATAGTGATGTTGAAAAAGCAGATGTATTTCTTCACAAACTTTCTGCTATTTATCGCTACATTTCCCAAAATATAAATGAAGAATTAGTAAAGCTTGAAAAAGAACTCGACTTCTTGCAAGATTATATCGCTTTACTTGAAATTAGGTTTAAAAATTCTTTGCTGATTGATATAAGAATAGAAGATAAAGTATCAGCCTTATTTATTCCGCCTGTGGTATTACAATTATTAATAGAAAATGTAGTTAAACATAACTTTTTTACGGAGGAGGAACCAGTAAAAGTGGAAATAGAAAATGATGGCAAATATTTAACCATAAGGAATACTATTCAACTGAAAAGTGAAGATGTAGACTCAATGGGGATTGGCTTAAAAAACATTTCGGAACGTTATGGGTTTCTAGGACGAACTATTGAAATTAGTAAAACCGAAAAAACATTTGAAGTCAGTGTTCCATTAATCGAAATCGCATGAAGCTTTTAATTTTTGAAGACGAACCCCTAGCACAACAGCGAGTATTGCAAATAATTCAAAACAAAAGACCAAATTGGGAAATTGTTGGAACCGCTCAAAGCATTATTGAAGCGAAAAAATTATTATCTAATCAGACCGCTGTAGATTTAATAATTTGTGATATTCATTTGGCGGATGGTGATTGCTTTAAAATTTTCGAAAATCAGAATTCACAAATTCCTATTATATTCCTTACGGCCTACGATCAGCATGCGCTAGAATCCTTTAATCATTATTGTATTGATTATGTATTAAAGCCTCTTCAGGAATCTCGATTGATAAAAGCTTTTGAGAAATTTGAGCAATTATGTTTAAACGAAAAGCCTTTGGAAATCAATCAAGAGTTGATTCAGTCGGTAGTAGAAAAACTTTCTGTTAAAAATTATAAACAAAGGTTCCTGACTAAGATAGGCAACAAAATGATGTTTAAGGATATTCATGAAGTAGCTTATTTTTATGCAGAAGACAAGATTGTTTATCTAAAGGAAATAGGAACTTCTAAAAAATACATCGTCAATTTTAGTTTAGAGGAGTTGGAAAAAAATATCCTCGATCCAGCTCAGTTTTACAGAATCAATCGATCTATCATCATCAATTTAGAAGCGCTTGTTGAGATGAAAACCTACCATAATGGAAGGTTAAAATTAATAGTGAAGTCAACAGATGATTTGGATTTAATTGTTGCTAGAGAACGAGTAGGGCAATTTAAAGATTGGATAAGTCAATAATTTATAGAAATGAATATGAAATTTATTTTTGCTATAGGAATTTATATACTTTTTAATTTGAATGGGTCGACTGCTCAGGAATACAGTAGGCAAGAACTAGACTCTATCAAAAGAGAAATATTTACAATTAAAAATGATGTGAATCAAATTCAATTACACTTATCAGATGCCAAGAAGACACTAAAAACAGGTATTTTTGTAGCCACGCTAGGCTATACCGTCACAATAATTGGAGGGCAACTTTTGGGCACAAATCCTCAATTAGGTGAAGCATTACTTTACACTGGTGGCGCTATTGGAATTGGAGGCACCATAGTATTGGTTAAAGGATTTAATAAAATTAGTTTGAAAAAGCCTAGTGGAGGTTAACTCATCGCTATTTCTCCCCAATATGCGTGCATATCATCAAAACGTTTCATCACTTTTTCCTGTTTCCTCGCTGGGACACCTAAATTAGTCAAAGCATAAATATTTTAGTCAAATTGTCTGAAAATATCCAAAAACAAGTAAAGCGAAGTTAAATAAGGGTATAATATGACCGAATCTATTTACTGAGTTTATTAATGGCTAACTCCCCCAATTTCGCCTAAAGCGAAAAAGCGGGCTGGAGGGTAAAATGGCGGGCAGGCGTTGGCATTTGCGGGAAGTAGCATCATTTTACCTAGATTTTTTGCATACTTTTTCATCAATGGAAAAAGTAT